>ULPV01068085.1_pt1 | contig 10224 bp, 9 predicted proteins | sample 1953831 | NCBI WGS metagenome assembly ULPV01 (sample SAMEA4835638, study PRJEB28245) | human gut metagenome | biome: gut microbiome; material: fecal sample | place: Denmark | collected 2008 | reverse complement strand
GCCAGTTGGGCAGTCAGGGTCTGCTTTTGCTTTTGCATGCGGCTAATGTCCGCTGTCTGATTCACCAGAGTCACACTGCAATAGAGAAACAGCACCACCATAGGCACCACCAAAAGCAGGCGCAGGTACTTACTCCGCTTCATGGAGTTCTTCAAATTTTGAATCATACTCAACACTTCTTTGTTCCGGCGCAGCCGTGGCTGCGAGATGTCTTTTCCTTTTTCGTTTTCGCTTTCGTGCGCTTAATTTATTATATAATATATTATAGGGGGATTGCAATAGTTTTTTTGCTTTTTCTTGCAGGATTTTCCGTTTTTTTCGCCGATTATTGCGTTTGCCCGCCAAGCGCTTCCCCAGGCGTGCCCACAGGTGCCCGGTCAGCATGCCCAGCGTAAAATATCCACAGGCAAAACCACCGCCGCATACCACAAGACAAAGGGCACGGATCACCCCGTCGGTGTAGGCCAAAAACAGCGTATAGCAACTAAAGGCGGCAACCAACCACCATAGCACATCCGCTAAAAATGTCGCTCGCCTGCTCCCCCACACGCTACGCCAAAGCCGCAGCACATCATAGAAGAAGAATAGCGCCAGTCCCAATAGGAAAAAGGCCCATAGCGCCTTAACCATGGAACAGACGGCCAAACAATCCGCCGCCCTCCCGGTGCTGGGTATAGAGCAGCGCGGTGACCTTGCCGGTGATCTGCATACTGCCGCACTCCAGGTCCAGCGCCTCCACATGCAGCAGCTCGCCCTTTACTGTCAATTCCCCAAAATCCGTAATTACCGTGATTTCTTCTTCATTAAAAGCGTCCACATCGGTCACGCCGGTAAGGGTCAACTTTTCCCGATCGCACAGGGTCAGGCTGTGACCGGTCGTCTTTTTCTGTTCCATAAAAAAATCACCCGATAGAGCCTATGCGCTCCGGCGGGTGATTATGTCAGTCCAAGGGTTCATACATAAGAGCGGCGTCCTCTTTCAGCGCGTGCTCCTGCACGGCCTTGACCAAGTAGGTGTGACGGTTTTGGCCCAGAGCCACCTCAATCTTGTCCCCAACCTTTACATCGTAGGACGCGCGCTGCACCTTGCCGTTCACGCTGACGCGTCCGGCGTCGCAGGCCTCGTTGGCCACCGTGCGGCGCTTGATGATTCGACTGACTTTCAGGTATTTATCCAGTCGCATACTGACCTCCAAAAAAGACAGGCACCCGCAAGATACGGATGCCTGCACATAAAAACAAGACTTATTTCACAGCGTCCTTAAGAGCGGAGCCGGCCTTGAAAGACGGAACCTTCGCCTCGGGAATCTGGATGGTCTCCTTGGTGCGAGGGTTCAGGCCGGTGCGGGCAGCACGGGTCTTCACATCAAAAGTACCAAAGCCAACCAGAGCAACCTTGTCGCCCTCAGCCAGTGCGTCGGTGATGGAAGCCAGAACAGCGTTTACTGCGGCTTCAGCGTCTTTCTTAGAAAGTTCGGTCTTTGCAGCTACGGCAGCTGCCAGTTCAGTTTTGTTCATTTACATTTCCTCCATTTCCGATTGATCGGATAATATTTGTTTTGCTTCGTCCCAAAGGGCGTCCAGCGCCTGCAAGGAAGACGATTTCATCTCCATGCCGCGCTCCGCTGCCAGCTGCTCCACCAGCACATAGCGGGAAAGGAACTTGTCCGTGGCTGCGGTCAAGGCCTCTTCACTGTCTACGCCGATAAAGCGGGCAATATTTACGCAGGAGAACAGCACATCGCCGAATTCGTCCGCAATGCTGGTAGGCTCTCCTTGGTCCAAAGCGATTTTGAGCTCGTTAATCTCTTCATCCAGCTTGTCCATTGCGCCGGAGCGATCCGGCCAGTCAAACCCTTGCTTCGCGGCCTTATGCTGCACTTTTTGGGCGCGCATCAGTGCCGGCAATTCTCTGGGAATACTCACCATGGACTGGCTGACTTTTTTCATTCCTTTTTCTTTTAACTTGGCAGCGTCCCAGCTGGCAAGTGCGTCGTCCGTATTCTCGGCCTTTACATCGCCAAACACATGGGGGTGACGGAAAATCAGCTTTTTGCAAATTCCGTCCGCTACATCGTTAAAATCAAAGCGACCTGCTTCTGCCTCCATTTGGGCATGAAGCGCAACCTGAAGCAACACATCGCCCAGCTCCTCCTGCAATCCCGCAGTGCTCTGCCGGTTGATGGCCTCAATGACCTCATAGGTCTCCTCAATAAAATTCTTCTTGATCGAAGCATGAGTCTGCGCCTGATCCCAGGGACAGCCGCCGGGGGCACGGAGCAGCGCCACAATGCGAATTAAATCCTCCGTATTATAGTGCTCTTTGCGTATAAAATCCAATGCCATACCGACGCCTCTTTTGATCAACTCGTTCCAAGAAATTATATATGATACAACGGGAAATTTCAAGTAGCCAAGCGGTTTTTTTTACCTTTCTCCGGCAAAATGCAGATCTTTTGTGGAAAGTGTACCAAAGAACAGCAACAAAATTGTTAGAACTGCCGAAAATAAAACCGCAGATAAGACAAAATTCCAGGTATTTTGCAGTTGGGTAAAGAACACACCGGCCACACCTTTCACCGTCAGGCAAGTAAAAATTACCGCCAACACCGGCTTTACGAACACCTCTGTCCGGGAGAATTTGACCTTGGTGATCCTACGCATCAGCACCAAGCAATAGACGGAAAGAAATAAAAATGAAACGGCAGTGGCGACAGCCGAACCGTAAAGATGGAACCGCCCGTTGGGGATCAAAAGAAAGTTCAGCCCCACCCGCAGCACCGCCGTCAGAGAAAAGGGCAGCAGCAACCGTTTGGCATAGCCCAGCGCCTGCAATGCGAACACACAGGTAGAGGATAGAGCTGCCGGCAACGCAGTAAAGGCAAACCAAAACAGCAGTTGGTGGCACCCCAGTACCAGGTCCGGCGACGAAGTGCCGTAAAACAAAGACAGCACCTCATAAGAGAACAGCGCCAGTCCCCCGCTGCCGGCGGCGCCTAAGATCACCGTATATTTCAGGATACCCGCATACAGGCTGCCAAAACGCGCGGACTGGTCCTGATAAGCACCGGACAGCGCCGGCACCGCCGCCACCCCCAGCGCCATAGTTAAGGACGGCACCAGGTGGGCAAAATCCTGCACGGTAGAATACAGACCGTACACATAAGTAACCACATCTTTTTCCGCTACCTTGGTCAGCGACAGCGGCACTGCAAAGATTTGCTGCAACTGCGCCGTACCGCACAGCCCCAGACACATCTGTACACTGGCAGTATCTGCAAAGCCGGACAGGCTCTGGATCACCGTTGCTACCACCAGCGGCAGGGCAAACCGTACCAGCTCTCGAGTCGCGCCACCGGGCAACTGCTGCCGCGGCAGACGGTGTGGATACCGGAACCGATCGTACAGCGCCGCATACACCCAAGCCGCCAACGCCCCCAGGGTTACCCCCAGCATGGCGCAGGCTGCTGTTACCGGGTACATCATAGACAGAGCCGCCGTCTCGCTCTCTGCCCGATTGCCCAGTACCATGCCTGTATCTAAGTAAATTTGGTACAGCCGCCCCATAGACAGCTTGGCAAACAGCAGACCGAACACCATCTTGAACAGTGCTTCCAGTACCTGGCAAACAGAAGTCGGCACCATATTCAGGTGTCCTTCCGCAAAGGCGCGGTGGGCTGCCGTCATGGCGGAAAAAAGCGCCGTAGGTGCCAGGATCAGCACCGTATAAACCGCTTTTGGCGCACCGGCCACCAGCCGGGTGTACGGTCCGGCCAACAGCACCATCAGTGCCGTTCCGGCAAGACCTACCCAAAAAAACAACCCGCAGGCACTGCGCTGCAAGGCCGCCACCCGGGCACTGTCACCGGTAGCACGGTACTTGCTCACCAGCCCGGACAAAGCAATGGGAAAGGCGCCCAATGTGATGGCATGCACCGGCATAAACAACGTATAAGCCGTAGAGAAATAGCCCCGTCCGGTGCCGCCGATCAGGCCGGTCAGCGGGATTTTATACACCGCACCAATGACCTTAACGGCAGCCGTAGCTACCAACAGCAGCCCTGCGGCGGACAGATACTTTTGTTTGGTTGTCAGTTCCATTCCATCACCCGGTGTGAAAAAAGAGCAGCGCACAGACCATAGGGTCCATACACTGCTTTCTTCTTCCTCTATTTGCGTGGGGGTTAGGATACGCTCACATCGTCATCACGAACAGTGGTGACCGTCGGATTCTTGGCGGCCTCAAGCTCCGCCGTCAGCTGATCCAGCTTGGTACGCAGAGCGGTGATCTCCGCCCCACAGCTCTCCAACGCCTCCGTCTGCTGCAACTGAGGTTGCTGCACCGATTCATACGCCAGTCGGCCGTATCTCTCATACGCCTTACTCAGCTTGGCCTTTATATCCAGACACTCCACTTTTTTGCGGGACAGCTCCAAAGCCTCCGCACTTTTTTTGCTGACTTCCTCCGTAAAGGTACGGGTACGACTCAGCACATCGTCTAAATCAAAATTAGAAATCTTGGCACCGGAGAACACATCGTCCATATTGCCAAAAAGATCACCGAATTTCTTAGCCATAATATCCCTCCGTATTGTTATTATATTACAGAGGGTAAAGAATTGCAATACAAGTTGCAAAGTTTTTGTAGAATTGCGCTATACAATCCGCCGACAATGTCTATTTCAACCGTCTGTTTAATCATATTCCGCATAAAAGCCGGGTATGCGTTTTTTGCGCTCCAACAGGGTGTCAAAATCCCGAATGTACTCATAGGGGTATTTATAATTATAAATCCGCTCGATCATACCGCTGTTTTGGCCTCGCAGCTTGGTCACCGCACCGGCACCAACTGCCAAAACCGTGTGGGTCTCGTCCATCATATACACATTATAGAGACAATCATAACCCGGCTTGCACCAGCCTACATTCTCCAAATTGCCCAGAGATTTGCTCTGCCGGTACATGTAGTAGGGATAGTACCCGGCGCCGTGAAGGGTCTGCCCGGCATAGTCCACCATATTGGACACAGTGAGCCGATCTTTCAAATCAAAGGTCTGTTCTCTTGTAACCATATAGGCAGAGGTTTTCAGAGCCAAGGTGTGCACGGTGATGGACTCTGCCTGCAAGTCCAGCGCCGTTTGAATACTGCGCTGAAAAGACGGCAGATCGTCCTCCGGCAACCCGGCGATAAAGTCCATATTGATATGGTCAAAGCCGCAATCCCGCGCCAGCGCAAAGGCGTCCAGCGTTTGCTGCGCCGTATGGCGGCGACCAATGGCCTCCAGCACCTTGTCGTTAAAGCTCTGTGGGTTAATGCTGATCCGTTGCACGCCGGCGGCTTGAATAACCTCCAGCCGCTCCCGGGTGACCGTGTCCGGTCGACCGGCCTCCACTGTGTATTCCATCAGGTGCGAAAGGTCAAAATTCTGTTCAATGGTGCTGAAAATGCGCCCTAAATCCTGCGCCGATAATGTGGTGGGCGTGCCGCCGCCGAAATACACGGTGGCCAGCTCCAACCCCAATTCTTTGGCGTACTTGGCTGTCTCCTCCAGCTCCCGCAGCAACAGATCCACATAAGGGGTCATCAGCTTGTGGGTCTTTTCAATAGAATGAGACACAAAAGAGCAGTAAGCGCACCGGGTGGGGCAAAACGGAATAGACACATACAGAGAGAACGACTTTGGCCCGGAGCGAGCAATGGAGCGGTTCTCATGGAGCATCACCTCATGCGCCAACTCCGCCTTGCTTTTTTGGGTCAAAAAGGCAGTTTGGAAGTGTGCAACCGCCGCATCGTCCCCCATTTGGGCGCACAGCCGGTGCATCAATTTAGCCGGGCGCACGCCGTACAGCACGCCCCAAGGGGGCGCAAAGCCTAATATACCGCTAAGCAGCCGATAAAGGGCAACGGACAGCACCAGGTGCTCCTCGTCTGCCGGTTCCGGCTTGGCTGTTGTCTCCCGGTACACATCGTATACCTTGGCAGATACAAAAAAGGACCCGTCCGTCTCCCGACGGGTGGTAACCACAACCGGGTCCTCTTCCCCCTCCAAACGGATCTTCTCATGGGGGAAGAAGGTGATGCACAGGTTCTTCATATCAAATTCATAAGGGTGGTTAATGACGCGTAAAATCATAATTTCTTCATATACGGGTTATGTTGCCGTTCAAAATTTAGGGTGGAAAAGCGATCGTGGCCGGGATAGACGGTGTAGTCCCCGGGCAGGGCCGCCAGTTTTTGCAGGCTATCCATCATTTCTCTTCTGCTGCCGCCGGGAAAATCCGTGCGCCCGCAAGAGCAGAAAAACAGCGTGTCGCCGCTAAAGATACAGTCCCCGGCAATATAGCACACACCGCCGGGGGTGTGACCGGGCGTGGCCAGCACGGTAAAGGACGTGCTGCCCAAGGTGACGGTATCGCCGTCCTGCACTAAAATATCCGCCTGCGCCGGCGCCTGAGAGAGGAACGAAAACGCCGCCAGCGACTTGCGAGAGGAAGTGAGCATCGGGGCATCCTCGGCGCTGATGACTACCTTGGCGCCGGTGGCAGCCTTTACCGCCGCTACGCCGCCGATGTGGTCAAAATGGCCGTGGGTCAGCAGAATATAATCCAGCTTGGCGTCGCCGATAAAATCTTTCATCTTGTCGCTGTATTCCGTGCAATCCACCAGGGCACTGCGGCCGCTGGCTTCGTCCGTAACCAGGTAGCAGTTGTTCTGCAACTGGCCAAAGGTGGCTGATTTGATCTGCATTATTTTAAGTCCTTTGTGTCAAGTATAATGGTCACCGGGCCGTCGTTTAGGAGTGTCACCGCCATATCGGCGCCAAACACACCGGTTTCAATATGGGACACGCCCTGCTCCCCCAGTGCCCGGGTAAAGTATTCATACAGTTCGTTGGCCTGTGCCGGCGGGGCGGAACGGGTAAAGCTGGGGCGCCGCCCGTGGGTGCAGTCCGCACACAGGGTAAACTGGCTCACCACCAGCACCCCGCCGCCAATGTCTAAAAGCGACAGGTTCATCTTGCCGTTTTCATCTTCAAAAATCCGCAAGTTGGCAATTTTTTTTACCAGCTTGTCTGCCTCTGCTCGAGTATCCCCTTCGGCCACGCCCAGGAGAATCAACAGCCCCTGTTCGGTGGCGCCCACGGTCTTGCCGTCTATTTCCACTTTGGCGTGCTGCACACGCTGCAAAACGGTAATCATCGTCCTGCACCTCGCTCAATATGATACACACTGGGTATCTTCTTCAAAATCTTGACCACATTTTCCAGGTGCTCCCGACTGTTTACCGACAATGTCAGGGTGGTCAGGCAGTTGCCTTCGTTAATGGGTCTAGCATTAATAGACTGGATCTTCACATGGGCCTTGGACATGGCGTTGGCAATATCCAGCACCAAGCCGTCCCGGTCAATGGCGTAGACTTCTAAGGTGGACATGGTCTCCACCTGCACAGAGTCGTCCCACCGAGCCTTGACCCAGCGCTCCGGTTCCGGGCACTCTGCCAAATCTCGCGGCACATTCACACAATCCCGCCGATGAATGGTCAGCCCGTGCCCCCGGGTGATAAAGCCGATGATCTCCTCACCGGGCACCGGCGCACAGCAACGGGCCATATTGATCAGGCAGTTGTCGATCCCCTCAACAATCACACCGCCGCTGCTGCCGCCGGATTTGCGGGGCCGCTCCGGCGCTTTTGCCGGTTGGGCAGACTCCTCCGCCTGGCGCCAGTTGCGGTTGTATTCGTCCTTGATACCGGGCATCATACGGCTGATAACCAGCCCGCCATAGCCCACGGTGGCGTAGAAATCCTCCACGGAAGCGCAGTGCTGGCGCTCGGCGATCCGCTGCAAAAAGGCGTCGTACTGCTCGCCGTCCAGGCGGATGAAGTTCCGCCGCAGTTCTCGATCCACCTCAGCCTTGCCCTGGACGATGTTCTCGTCCCGCCGCTCTTTCTTGAACCAAGAGCGAATTTTGGACCGAGCTTCGCCGGTGGTCACCACTTTCAGCCAGTCTCTGGACGGGCCTTTGCCCGGCTGATTGCTGGTAAGCACCTCGCAGATCTCGCCGGTTTTCAGTTTATAGGTAATAGGTACGATCTTGCCGTTGACCTTGGCGCCGGTCATGCGATTGCCTACTGCCGAGTGAATGGCGTAAGCAAAGTCGATCACCGTGGCGCCGCTGGGCAAAGTCTTAATGTCCCCATTGGGGGTAAACACAAAGATCTCATCCGAGGACAGGTCGCCCTTAATATTGCGCACCAGATCCTCAGCGTTGGTAGACGCCTCACCGGTCTCCAGCATTTTATGAATCCACTCCAACCGATTGTCGATGGAGTCCTTGCCGCCTTTGCCCAGCTTATACTTCCAGTGGGCAGCGATACCGTACTCTGCTGTGCGGTGCATATCCCAGGTGCGAATCTGAATTTCAAAGGGAATGCCGCCGGGGCCCAGCACCGTAGTATGCAGGGACTGGTACATATTGGGTTTGGGGGTAGAGATATAGTCCTTAAACCGACCGGGCAGGGGCGTAAACATATCGTGCACAATACCCAAGGCATTGTAGCAGTCGATCATAGAGTCCACGATAATGCGCACGGCGTAAATGTCAAAGATTTGTTCAAAATCCTTGCCCTTGATATACACCTTGCGGAAGATTCCGTGGACGGACTTCACCCGGGAGGTGATCTGGACATTCTTCATGATCGGCTCTAACTTGGCGCGGATTTGCGCCTTAATATCCGCTAAGAAACGCTCGCCCTCCACCTGCTTTAAGCGCAGGTTCTGCTCAATTTCCTTATAAGCAATAGGATCCAGGTAAAAAATCGCCAGATCCTCTAATTCCTCTTTAATGGCACGAATACCCAACCGATGGGCAATGGGGGCATAAATCTCCAGAGTTTCCAGGCTCTTCTCCCGCTGCTTATACGGGGGCCAAAACTTGGCGGTGCGCATATTGTGCAGCCGGTCCGCCAGCTTAATGATAATCACCCGCACATCCCGGTTCATGGCCATAAACATTTTGCGAATGTTCTCCGCCTGCACTTCCTCACGGGTAGACAGGGGGATCTGACCCAGCTTGGTTACGCCGTCCACCAACAGCGCCACCTCCGGGCCAAACTCGCGGGAGATATAGTCAATGTCATAGGGCGTATCTTCTACCACATCGTGGAGCAGCGCACCGATAATACACTCATTGTCCATACCCAGCTCAAACAGGATTTTCGCCACCGCCACCGGGTGCATAATATACGGCTCCCCGGAACGGCGAAACTGCCCTTCGTGGGCAGAGCGGGCCAAGGAATAGGCCTTTTCGATCCGGGCGCTGTCATACTGGGGTTTCTTTTGTATTTCCGCAAAGAACGGCGCAAACCCATCGTCATAAGGCTTATGGTCCGCCGTCTGTTCCGGGGGCAGCTCTGCCGCTGCCGGCACCGGGGGTATTGTTTTTTTATTCTCCAAGGCTTGCACCCTCTCTCAGTTTTCGCAAAATGGGCGTGGCTTCCAAATCGACCTTGCCCGCAGGCTGTGCCAGGCGAATTTGGCTTTTACCACGGCGAATCAGTCCCGCCTGGTGCAGGGCTTTCAGCGCCACGAGCACCTGTCCGTAGGTTGCCCCTTTTTGCAGGGCAAAATACAGCTCCTCGGTGCCAAAATCCCAACCGCCCCGGCTCTTTAAGAACCGATATACCGCGGCGCAAACTTGCCGATCCGGGTACACCGGGTATTGGTGGGTACCGTTTTGCAAAAAGGCTCTGTAATCGTAAAGCTCGTTAAAATACCGGTCATCGTCCGTGCCGCTGCGGCGCACATCTGCCGCCCGCACAGAAAGATAGACCTTGCCCTTATAGGGATTTTTAGAAATCTGTACCGCGCAGTCGATAAAATCACCGGGCACATAGGGGAAGTCTTCTGGCTTCACCCCAAACTGCACAATTCGCAGACGGCGACCCTTTTTCTCCGCCTCCAGACGCAAGTGCTTGCCCTCTGCCCCCAGGGGGCTGACAGACACCAGCTGCAAGTGAAACAGACCAAACAGCGCCGCCGGATTGTCTGTGCCACAAGGCTCCAGCAGCTGCAAATTCTCTGCCAAATCTAAGGTCAAGTACGCCGGGGACAGCTTGCAGTCCAGATGCAGCTGCAAAGCCGGCATACGAGGATATTCCTTTTCAGCATAAGCGTTGATGGCTTGGGCAAAAACAGGAATATCTGCCACTGCCAAGCCCATACC
>ULPV01017094.1_pt1 | contig 10335 bp, 9 predicted proteins | sample 1953831 | NCBI WGS metagenome assembly ULPV01 (sample SAMEA4835638, study PRJEB28245) | human gut metagenome | biome: gut microbiome; material: fecal sample | place: Denmark | collected 2008 | reverse complement strand
CACCGAGCGCGATGCACGCGCCGCCGGCGTAGAAGAGGATCTCGGCAAGCGTCGGGCGCGCGGCCAAAGCCGCCGCGCAGAGGATGACGCTCATCATGCTCGTGGGCATCAGCAGCCGCGGCGCGCCGCCGCGGAACGCAAAGGCCGCAAATTCGAGCAGCAGCACTGTCAGCGCCGCGAGCGCCAGCGTTTCGACATAGTAGTGGCGCAGGACAGGGTCCGCCGCGTGATCGCGGTAGAAAAGGATCAGCGCAAGCACCATCGCGCACACGGGCACGAGCAACACAACGCCGGGGAATTCCGCCTTGCGGCGCAGCGCGGTCGTGGCGTACAGCAGGCATGCCGCGCCGACTGCCAGAAAAACGGACAGGATCATCGTAAGCGTCGTACGCAGCGAGAACACCAACGAGCACACCGCCGAGCCGATCAGGGCAAAGCTGCCGAGCACCATCAGCAAGACCGCAAGCGTCGAGCGGTCAAAGGCGAAGTAAAGGTCCATGCTGCCGCACAGCTCGCGCTGGGCGGGATAGCGCCGCGCCATGATGAGCGCTATGACCGCCGCAACGATGAGCACCGCGGGCAGCGCCATGGTGTTTAAGTCCATCGGAACGGGAAGTCCGTCCGCGTCAAAGCCGACTGCCAGCAGGCGGAGGCGTGCCAGCGCCGCTGCCGCAGAAAAAAGCACCAGCAAAAGCCAATGAAGAATTTTCACAAAACCGAACCCTTTCTTTTTCCGGAATACGGCGCGCACAGCGCCGGAAAACATCTATTTATTGATGATAGCACACTCATCCCCGTTTGTCCATGAATCATTTTGCGGACAAGTCGGTCATACACTGATAAAAACACTGTCACTTAAGCATCGCGGCCGTGGGCCGCAGGGAGGAACACGCCTTGAAACAGCTTCTTCGCATCACGATATTATTGATCGGCCTCATCTGGATCCTCGCCTGGGCGGCGGCAGGCCGCTTTGACGACACGCCGAACACACAGGACGGCTCGGAATCTCCCATGCCGAGCGGCGAGATCGCCGCCCCCGGCGAGCGCGACAGCGCAAAAACGCTACGCGTCCAAATTCAGGGCGAGGTTCAGGAGATGGACATGGGCACATACCTTCTCGGCGTGCTGCGCGCGGAAATGCCCGCCTCGTTTGAGGAGGAGGCGCTCAAGGCACAGGCCATCGCCGCGCGCACCTACACGCTCTACCGCATCCGCGGCGGCGGCAGTGCCAACCATCCAGACGCCGACGCCTGCGACGATCACACCTGCTGCAAGGCGTATTTGAGCGCCGAGCAGGCTGCGGCCAACTGGGGCAGCATGGCTGTCTACTACGAGGAAAAACTCGCACGCGCCGTAAGCGAAACGGACGGCGAGGTCATTTTGTACGACGGCGCGCCCATCCTCGCCGTGTTCTTCTCGTCCGCCGACGGCAGCACGCAGGGCGCGGGCGACGTGTGGATGAACGACCTGCCGTATCTCCAAAAGGTCGATAGCCCCGAGACGGAAGAGCTCGTACCGAACTACTACTCGGTCGCAACGTTCACGGCAGCGGAATTCAAGTCTCTCATCCTCGCCGCCAAGCCGGACACCGACCTCTCCGGCAGCCCCGAGGGATGGATCCGCGATATCGTGCGAAATGACTCGGACTATGTCGCCTCCGTCACGGTCGGCGGCGTCAAGCTGCGCGGCAATGACCTGCGCACGATTCTCTCGCTGCGCTCGCCGTCATTCACCGTGGAGTACAAGGACAATGCCTTCACGTTCCACGTCACGGGCTACGGCCACGGTGTCGGCATGAGCCAGTACGGCGCAAATATCCTCGCCAAGCAGGGCCTTTCCGCCGAGGAAATCGTGCAGCACTATTTTTCGAACACCACCGTCGGCTATTATGACGGCTGAGGCATCGCGGATATTGCAAAGCGGCGGAAAAATTGCTATAATATTAAGATAAAATACGCAAGGAGGTGGGAGAAATGAAGAGCAAGCGTTTTTTGTGTCTGCTGCTTGTATTGCTGATGGTCTTCTCCCTCACCCCCAGCGAAACGAGGGCCGAGACGACTGTCTATTTCACCGCCGTCAACGACCAGCTTTTGCCCGATCTGAGCGATGAGACGATGCCGTTCTGGTCGGGTGGGCGGCTGTATGTCCCCTCCACGGTCATCACCGGCACGGATTTAGGCCTTTTCTACTCCCGCAGCCGCGACAAGAGCACCGCCGTCGTCTACCGGCAGGGCAGCGCACTGACGTTCAACTTCGCCGCCGGCACCGTCGCTGACCAGAACGACCGCCAGTACAGCGGCCCGGCCATCGTGCGCAGCGACGTTGTGTTCCTGCCGCTCGACCTTTTGACGCAGTTTTTCTCGCTCGACTACAGCTACACGCGCGTGACCTACGGCTATCTCGTCCGCGTCAAAAGCGATACGGTCGTGCTTTCCGACGCGAAGTTCATCGACGCCGCGGCTATGTCCATGGAGCAGCGCTACAACGAATATATGAAGACGCACAGCGAGTCGAACGATTCCGGCAACACACCGAATCAGAACACCGACGGCGACCGCGACCTTGTCTGTCTCGCGCTGCGTGTGACGGACGAAGAGAGCGCAAACGCCCTGCTCGACACGCTCACAAGCAACAACGCGACGGCGACGTTTCTCTTCTCGGAAGAGCAGCTTTCCTCGCTCGGCGATCTGCTGCGCCGTGTCGTCATCAGCGGCAACGCCGCCGCGCTGCGCATCGACGCTTCCGGCGGCAGCTCACGCACGGTCAGCGCGATCGAGCGCGCAAACAACGCGCTATGGGCCGCGTGCAACGAAAAAGCGCGGCTCGTCGCGCTCTACGGCGCGTCGGACAAGACACTGCGCGCCGTGCGCGCCGCGGGCTACTGCCCCATTGACTTTGACCTGGATTACAGCGGCGGTCTTCCCACCGCGGCGCAGGCCGCCAGCAGCATCGCGCGTCAGGCCCGCTCCGGCGGGTGCATCGCCTATCTCGGCGCTGACACCGCCGTGCAGGCAGATTGGAGCACGCTGCTCTCTCGCCTCCGCTCGTCATCGCGTCTCATCACGGCGCTCAACGAGCTCGCGGTCACAAAGGACGCGTGACGGTTTTACAAATTGTTCAGGAAACGCGCACAGTTTCGCGTATAATAAACAATAACACAGAAGAAAGACACACGCTTGTGTGAAGGAGGAAACCAGCATGGCACGCAATATTCTTGTCGTGGAGGACGACAATAATATTTCCAACCTCATTAAGATGTATCTCGACAAAGAGGGCTTCGACGTCCGCATCGCCGCCGACGGCGGCAAGGCCGTGGAGGAATTCAAGGAAAAAGAGCCCGACCTCGTGCTGCTCGACGTGATGCTCCCCGTGCTCGACGGCTGGGGCGTGTGCGCCAAGATCCGCGAGACGTCTAAGTGCCCGATCATCATGCTCACCGCCAAGGGCGAGGTCAACGACCGCATCCACGGCCTGGAGATGGGCGCAGACGACTATGTCGTCAAGCCCTTTGAGATGAAGGAGCTGCTTGCGCGCATCAACGCCGTGCTGCGCCGCAGCGAAATCCCCGAGGACACGCACAAGCGCCTCACGTTCGACAAGCTCATCATCGACCTCGACTCCTATGAGCTCATCGTCGACGGCAAGAAGATCGACACGCCGCCCAAAGAGCTGGAGCTTCTCTACCACCTTGCCGCCACGCCGAACCGCGTCTACACGCGCAATCAGCTGCTTGACGAGGTGTGGGGCTTCGACTACTTCGGCGATTCGCGCACGGTGGACGTACACGTCAAGAGGCTCCGTGAAAAGGTCGAAAACGTCAGCGATCAGTGGGCGCTCAAGACTGTCTGGGGCGTCGGATATAAATTTGAAGTGAAGTAATTCAGTATGCCGGAAGAAAGCAAAGAGAAAACACAGAAAAAGCGCTGGACGCTCAAAAAGGTCAAGACCCGCTGCCGCACGATCTACTGGCAGAATTTTCTGCTCACGGCGAGCGTCGTCATGCTGACGCTGGCGCTGCTCGGCAGCGCGTTCTTCGCGCTGACGTATTCCTACGCCATCGACGAGCGCAGCGAGCAGATGCAGAGCAAGGCGACGGTCGTGTCGCACATGGTGTCGTCCTACATGGAAAATGGCTCGCTCACAGGGCTGCGTGAGCTGGCAGACTTTGCTTCGAACGTGACGGATGCAGAATTTCTCATCTGCAACTCGGACGGCAACCTGCTGCTGACGACCGATACAACTCTCGTCAACCGCGTGCTGACCGTGCCGCAGGACGTGGCCGAGGGCGCTATGAGCGATGACACCTACGCCGTGCGCACCACGCTCGGCAACATCTATGAGGACACGCACTTCGTCGTCGGCGTGCCGATCGTGAGCGAGGGCGCAACCGTCGGCTTTGTGCTGGCGGTGACCGGCGCGCGGGCGCTGACGACGATGTGGCGCACGTTCATCGGATTGTTCTTCATGACGGCGGTGACGGTGCTGTTGCTCTCGTTCGTCGTGAGCGCGTGGGTCAGCATGCGCCAGTCGCGCCCCATCCACGAGATGGCGGAGGCGACGCGCCGCTTTGCCGAGGGCAATTTCGACGTGCGCATGCACAACTACGAGGGTGTGACGGAGATCTCCGAGCTCGCCGAGTCGTTCAACAACATGGCGGACTCCTTGCAGGAGACCGAGCGCCAGCGCCGTGAGTTCATCGCCAACGTCTCCCACGAATTAAAGACCCCGATGACAACCATCGCGGGTTATACCGACGGTATTCTGGACGGCACGATCCCGCCCGAGCAGGAAAAGGAGTACCTGCGCATCATCTCGGACGAGGCACGGCGGCTTTCCCGTCTCGTGCGCCGCATGCTTGAGGTCTCGCAGCTCCAGTCGCGCGACTTGACGCGCACGAAGGCGCCGTTCGACGTGTGCGAGAGCATGCGCCGCGTGCTCATTTCGATGGAGAAGAAGATCACCGACCGCGGGCTTGACGTCGACGCCGACATTCCCGACAGCGGCATCATGGTGCTTGGCGACAATGACCTTATCACGCAGGTCATCTACAACCTGCTCGAAAACGCGACAAAATTTGCCCGCAAGGGTTCGGCGCTCTATCTCGGCGTAACGACGCTCAACGGCAAGGCGCTGATCTCGGTCCGCAACGAGGGTGACACCATCCCCGCCGAGGAAATCCCGCTGCTGTTCGAGCGCTTCCACAAGAGCGACAAGTCCCGCTCTGAGGATAAGGACGGCGTGGGTCTCGGCCTCTACGTGGTCAAGACCATTCTGGACCAGCACAAGGAGCACATCGCCGTCACGAGCGAAAACGGCCTGACGACGTTCACCTTCAGCGTGACGCTCGCCGGCGGGCAGACCGCGCAGTAAAGTCCCCATCAGGAGAAGCAAACACTATGGATCACGAGAATCAGGATATTCCCCAGAGCGGGCAGGGCAATGGGCCGCGCGAGGTCGTGCTGCGCTATGAAGCACCGGTCACGCCCATCGTGGAACGCTACATTCAGCCCACACCGCTGCCCGGACAGCCGAAGAAGCATACATCACCGCGCAAAAAGCGGAAAGGGCTTAAGATCTTCCTTTTCTGCATGCTCGGGCTGCTCCTCGTCAGCGGCGTCGTCACGGCGCTGTGGCTCGGCGGCGCGTTCGACGGTCACCGGTCCTATCACGATGATGATTTCGAGCAGCGCCATGACGAGGATTATTACGATAACAGCGAGCATGGCGAAACGACCATCAAGCGCCTGCCCAACACCGATCAGGTCAAGCTCCGCTACAACGAGAGCCACGGCGAGGCGCTGACAATCCAGGAAATTTACCAGAAAGTCAATCCCTCCACCGTCACGGTGCTCACGGGCAATCGCGACGGCAGCGCCATGGTCGGCACGGGCGTCATCTTCACCGAGGATGGCTTCATCCTCACGAACGCCCACGTCATCGCGGGCGGCTCGGAGTGCTACGTCGTGCTCGACACGGGTGAGGATTACCGTGCGTGCCTTCTGGGACTTGACGAAGAAAAGGACCTCGCTGTCATCAAGATCGCGGCCAGCGGCCTTCCCGCCGCGGAATTCGGCGACTCTGACGCGCTGACGGTCGGCGATCCGGTGTTCGCCATCGGCAACCCGCTCGGCGTGGAGCTGCGCGGCACACTGACCGACGGCATCGTCTCCGCCATCAACCGCGACGTGTACGTCGACGGCGTGACGATGACGCTCATTCAGACGAACGCCGCGCTCAACAACGGCAACTCCGGCGGCCCGCTCATCAATGTGTACGGTCAGGTCGTCGGTATCAACACGATGAAGATGGGCTCGTCCTCCACCACGAGCGTGGAGGGCCTCGGCTTTGCCATTCCCATCGCCTCGACCGCCTATATGATCAATGACCTGATCGCCTACGGTGAGGTACACGGCGAGGTGATGATCGGCATTTCGGTGCAGACCGTTCCCGTCACGGCAGAAAATGGCGAGAGCGCGCTTCTCGTCATGGAGGTCACGCCCGGCGGCCCCGGTGAGGAGGCCGGCATCCAGGAGGGTGACCTTATCGTAGCGGCCGACGGCGAAGCGTTGACAAAGTCCACTGACCTTCTTCGCGTCCGCCGCCGCCATGAAGCAGGCGAAACGCTCAAGCTCTTAGTCGAGCGCGACGGCAAGCGCTTCACCGCAGACGTTGTTTTACGCGAAAGCGACACATGAGGATATCGACATGAAGAAAAAGCAATTTGCGCTTGGCTCGCTGCTCCTCGGCGCCGCCTCCTGGCTGTGCCTGTGGGGATTGCAGCACATTGAGCGCCGCATGAAAAAGAAACAGAAAAAGTAAAGAAAGCTGCTCTCAAAAGAGGGCAGCTTTCTTTACTTCCCACTTCACACACAGCTTTGGATGGAATTCACGCGAGCCTCCAGTTTGATCACATTTCTCACTGTGCGGACAATCGAATTGATTACTGCATGCAGATGTGGCAATCTTCCCAAGAATTCCCATACTTACTGTTCCGCCAGTCTTGATCACGTTTTTTGTAATTACGACATCTTTCCCTGCACTCGCACAAAAGTAATACTTGTCAGCCACTTTTCTTCTCTCCTTTCTATGAATTTATCAACTATAGCAGCGAATAAGCATCCAGCACTGATATAATTGCTGACTTATCTGAGCTCTTGACCGTCAAATCATAGTGATAATCATCACCTTGGAAGCGGACAATCGTTTCTTTAGAAGCAGCGATTGCCCTTAACATATTGATGTCCGTGCCGCTCGGGCTAATGTCTACATACTCCCAAACGTCACCGCTGCCGTTATCGCGTGACACCTCAAAATAATCAAAATCTTTTACGTAATTCTGTACGTCCACTGACACCGTAATTTTCTTAAAGAAAATCCAACTATCGCCAGTATAGTGGAACACCAGCCTCAGCCATGCATTCCCATAACTGTCCACTCCTATGTACGGCAACACATAGCTTCTGCTGTTTGCATAATAAGGATATGCTTGCGGCTTGTACCATGTAATGTTCTCTACTTTATCATAGTCCTTAATCGTTGTCACGCTGACCGGCTGTCGAAAATCTCTACGTCGCTCTGGGCAATTTATTTTCTTCGTTCCGTCATTGCAACACACCGTATATTTCCCTCTTGTCTGCAAATCATTGATATAGCGACGGATAAATCCCTCGGTTATCTCCGTTACATTCTCAATCAGCATTTCATCTCCACACCATCTTTCAAACAGATGAAGTGTCTGCTCATAACTCTCCATTGTCTTTTCGCTGAGCTGTTTGCTTTGGCAATAGAGCATGTACTCGTCGATCTGCCAAATCATTTTGTTAGTAAACATAAAAAACTCCCCCAATTCATCCGGTTTTGTCACCCAATGAATTGAGGGAGTTAGTATCTTTAAGGCGAAAGATTTATAGCTTTTTCAAAGCGTTTTCATTGTATTTCGGCCTTGTTCATCGCTTTGAAAAATTTCTGACTACTCGGAAAAACCTTGTACCGCCTATACTTCACCTCACACCCTATAGATCTTCCGTTGTAAACGGATGCGGTCCGCGATCATGGCGATAAACTCGCTGTTGGTCGGCTTTCCTTTCGTGTTGGATACCGTGTAGCCAAAATAGCGCTGGAGCGTCTCCAGGTCGCCGCGGTCCCATGCGACCTCGATCGCATGGCGCACCGCGCGCTCGACGCGCGAGGGCGTGGTGCTGTAGCGGCGCGCGACTTCGGGATAGAGCACCTTTGTCACGGCGTTGATGACATCCATGTCCTGCACAGCGATGACGATGGCCTCGCGCACGTACTGATAGCCCTTGATGTGCGCGGGCACGCCGACCTCGTGGATCACTGCCGTGACCTCGCGCTCAAGCGCCTGCGACTCGTCCTCGCTCTCCTCACCCTCGTTGACCGCGCGGCGCATCTGGTCTAAAAGCGAGGTCAGCTCGCAGGGCTTGGGCATGAAGAACGATACGCCGCGGCTCATCGCCTGCGACACGATCTGATCGCGATAAAGGGCCGAGACGACAACTGTCTTCATCTGCACCTTGTCCTTCGCCGCCTGCTCGAGCACGCCAAAGCCGTCAAGTCCCGGCAGCAAAAGATCCATCACAAGAAGCCGCGGCTTTCGCTGCGCCAGATCCTGCGCCGCAGCCAGTCCGTCGGCTGCGCATCCCACTACGTCGAACTCACCCGTTGCTTCCAATGCCTGTTTCAGTGCTGTGCGGAACTCCTCGTTTGCGTCCGCTAATACGACCGTGATCCTCTTGTCCATGTCATCCCGTCCTTTTCACACAAGTTTTCGCCGACCCAGCCGGCCAGCTTCAGCAGCAAAATGTGACGTCTTCGTTCTGCCATGGCTTTAAGCTAACATATTCGGACAGCGTTTTCAAGCGAGTTATGTCGAATCTAACCATCTTTTTCTAACTTTTTGCATGAAAATTTAGTTGTTTTTACGATATCTTAACACAATCTTTCTACTGTATGGGTAGGTTATTCACTCGAAAGCCCCGCCGCAGAGAGCATATTTTCGATAAAAATACCATAACCTCTTGACGGATCATCCAGCAGGACGTGCGTGACCGCGCCAATGATCTTGCCATCCTGCAAAATCGCGCTGCCGCTCATTCCCTGCACCACGCCGCCGGTCTGCGCAAGAAGCTCCTCGTCCGTCACGCGCAGCAGCAGATTTCGCGTGCTGCCGGAAGGCGAATAGATTTTTTCGATCTCAATATCATACTCGCGCGTTTCATTGCCGGAAACGGTGGCCAGGATCGTCGCCTTGCCGGTCTTGACCTCGTCCTTTTTTGCGACCGGCAGCGCCGCGCCGACGATCTTTGCTGCGTCCTCTGCCGAGAGCTTGCCGAAGATGCCGCATTCGGTGTTGGCGTAAAGCGTGCCGCTGTCGCGCGTCAGGTCAAAGTCGCCCTTGAGCTCGCCGGGCGAGGCACGCTCCCCCTTTTTCACCGCCTTGACCGAGGCGTCCATGATGCTGCCGTGGTCGAGCGGCAAAAGCTGTCCCGTGTCTACGTCCGTCACGCCGTGGCCCAGCGCGCCGAAGGTGCCGCTCTGCGGGTCGTAAAAAGTCATCGTGCCGATGCCCGCCATGCTGTCGCGCACCCAGGCGCCGAGGCGGTACTCGCCATCCTCGTCCTTCTCCGGCTCCGCGCTCAGTTCGATCGTGCGGCTGCCGCGCTTGACGGTCAGCGCCGCGGCGTCCTCGCCGTTTTCTGCCAGAAGTTGGCGGAATTCCTCAATGGTGTCCAGGCTTTGCCCGCCGATGGCCGTGATGACATCGCCCTCCTTGAGTCCGCAGTCCTTCGCCGGACTTTCCCCATCGGAAAAGCCCACGACGAGCACGCCGTCGGAAAAGAGCTTGACACCGACGGTCTGTCCGACGGGGATCAGCTCGCTGACCGTCCGGTCCGCCGCCTGCGCAGACGGCATTGCGATCGCGGCGGCGGCAAAAAATCCAAGCAGGATCGCCGCCGCTCGCTTTTTTGTGCGATGCGTTCCATCCATTCTCTCACCCCTTCAAAAAATACGGGCGGACGGCGCGCCCTGTGCGCGCAGGACGCTGCCGTCCGCCCAATGCCGGAAATTTTTTCTTTTTCATTTCTTTTTCTCTGTCCGGCGCATTTACTTTCTGCGCTTCGTGCAAAATTAAAAGGTGCAAAATTTTGATGCGCTGGCATCGCTTTTTGAAATGGCGCTGTAAATGCGGACAAAAAAATTCCGCAGACCAAAGTCTGCGGAATTTTGGGAATTGTTTCCATTTAACGCTCGCGGTTGAAAATTTTGAAGATGTCATCGAACGGATCGGGCTCATCTTCGTGCTTGGCCTCTTCC
>ULPV01025081.1_pt1 | contig 10353 bp, 8 predicted proteins | sample 1953831 | NCBI WGS metagenome assembly ULPV01 (sample SAMEA4835638, study PRJEB28245) | human gut metagenome | biome: gut microbiome; material: fecal sample | place: Denmark | collected 2008 | reverse complement strand
AAGAAATTAACATTTTATTAAAAAAAATCATAAATATTGATAAAAAAATACATTTATGATAATATTTATAAAGGAAAGAAGAAAAAAATGAAGAAAAAGGGTAAAGTATTTAGAAATGCATTAATATTTATAATTTTAATAGCATTAACATTTTATATATTATTAAAAGATCAGAATCCAATGGAAATATTGAAAATAATATCTTCAGCAAAAGTTGAATTTGTACTTATAGGAATATTATGTATGTTTATTTATATTGTATTAGAGGCAGTAAATATAAGAAGAACATTAAAAAATTTGAATGAAGAAACAACATTTTTACAAGACATCAAATATGCGTTAATAGGATTTTTCTTTAGTGCAGTAACACCAGCGGCAAGTGGTGGGCAACCAATGCAAATATATTATATGTACAAAGATGGAATAGCAGTGTCAAATTCAACGCTTGCATTATTATTAAATTTAACTAGTATGCAGATTTGCACTATAGGTATTGCACTAGTAAGTTTAATTTTTAATCATCAATATATGAATAAATTATTAATAATATTTTTTATAATTGGAATTGCACTAAATTCAACTGCATTAATTTTATTATTAATAGGAGTGTTTTCAAAAAGATTATCAAAATGGTTAATTGATTTTGCTATAAAAGTTTTAAAATTATTTAGAGTAAAAAATATAGAAAGTAAAAAAGAAAAATTTGAAGCAGAACTTACTAAATATCAAGAAGGAGCCAAATATGTAAAGCATAATAGATTATTAATGTTAAAAATTTTAGGAACAACATTAATACAATTTTTAACATATTATAGTGTAACATATTGGACATACAGAGCACTAGGATTTTCACAATATAATATTTTAAGATTAACATCATTACAAGCAGTACTATATGCAACAGTATCTGGTATACCATCACCTGGGGCAGTTGGAGTAACAGAAGGAGCATTTACAGAAATATTTAGAAATATTTATCCAGAAAATATAATGAGTAGTGCAGTATTATTAAATAGAGGGATTAATTTCTATTTACTTGTATTAGTAAGTGGAATTATTACAATAATTAGTCATATGAATAGTGAGAAAATAGAAAATCAAGAAGAAAAATAAAAAAATGTTGAAAACAATTGACAAAGCTGGATATATATGTTAAAATATTTAACTGTAATCCGCTTAGTCAAGGTAAGCAAATGTTATGAAAAAAATAACTACCTTTTTTAAGGATTAGCGAGTATACAAATAAGGGAGGTGCATTTTAAATGTACGCAGTAATTGAAAGTTGTGGAAAACAATACAAAGTAGCAGAAGGAGATGTAGTATTCTTCGAAAAATTAGATACAGCAGAAGGAAAAAAAGTTACTTTTGATAAAGTAATATTAGTATCTGATGATGGAAAAGTACAAGTTGGAAATCCTTATGTTAAAGGTGTAAAGGTTGAAGGAAAAGTTGTAGCACACGGAAAAGCTAAAAAAATCATAGTTTTCAAAATGAAAGCTAAGAAAAATGAAAGAACAAAACAAGGACATAGACAACCATACACTAAAGTTGAAATTACAGGAATAAAAACAGCTGCAAAGAAAACAGCAGCAAAAGCTGAAAAAACAGAAAAAGTTGAAGCTTAGTTATAAATAGTGATTTTAATAATAGTAATATAATGAAGAAATTCATATAAGGTAATCTGGAAGAGAAATCAGATTAGATTAAAAGCTGAAAGGAGTGAAAATCATGGCACATAAAAAAGGTCAAGGTAGTATCAAGAACGGTAGAGATAGTGAATCTAAGAGACTTGGTGTCAAGAGAGCTGATGGTCAATTTGTTTTAGCAGGAAATATTCTAATAAGACAAAGAGGAACAAAAGTACATCCAGGAGTTAATGTTGGAAAAGGTAGTGATGATACACTATTTGCATTAGTTGATGGAAAAGTAAAATTTGAAAGAAAAGGTAAAGACAAAAAACAAGTTAGTGTTTACCCTGTTGAAGAAACAACAGTAAATGAATAATTTTTACAAAAAGAAGCATGAAAATTAAATTTCATGTTTCTTTTTTATTGATAAATTATATCTAATATGATATAGTTGTTCAAGAAAAAACATCAAACAGAAGAGAGGAAATGCCGATGGATAAATTAGTATTAATAGACGGAAATAGCATAATGAATAGAGCATTTTATGGAATAATGGGAAGCAAAATGCTAACAACAAAAGATGGAAAATACACAAATGCAGTATATGGATTTTTAGCAATATTGTTTAATATAATAGATGATATAAAACCAGAGTATATAGCTGTTGCATTTGACCTAAAAGGAAAATTAAAAAGAAAAGAACTATTTGAAGGATATAAAGCAAATAGACATGGAATGCCAGATGAACTAGCAGAACAAATGCCAGTAATAAAAGATGTTTTAAGAGCAATGAATATAGATATTATTGAAAAAGAAGGATATGAAGGTGATGATATTTTAGGTACACTTGCAAAATATGGAGAAAAGCAAGGACTAGAAGTTACAATACTTTCAGGAGATAGAGATACATTTCAATTAGCAAGTGATAATATAACAATAAGAATTCCAAGAACAAAAGCAGGAAAAACAGAAACAGAAAATTATAATAGAGCAAAAGTTCTTGAAGAATATGGATTAGAACCTGTACAATTAATAGAAGTAAAAGCATTGCAAGGAGATACATCTGACAACATTCCTGGTGTTCCAGGAATAGGACCAAAAACAGCAATATCATTAATTCAAAAATATCATTCTGTAAAAGAATTATATGAAAAAATAGAAAAAGATGAAGATGATTTAAAAGGAAAACAAAAAGAAAATATTGTTGCAAATAAAGATATGGCAGAACTTTCAAGAACACTTGGAGAAATAGATACAAATGTACCATTGGAAGATACATTAGAAAATTTAAAAGTAGAAGAATGGGATAAAGCAAAAGTATTAGAAATTTTTGAAGAACTACGTTTTCAAAGATATATTGATAGATTTGGACTAAGGACTGCTGGAATAGTTGAACAAACAGAAAAAGAAAATGTAAAAATAGAAGTTAAAGATATAACAGAAATACCAAATTTAGATGGAAAATTATATTATTATTTAGATTTACAAGACAATTCAAATGAAGAAGATATTATAAAAAAAGATATAATAGGAATTGCAATATATAATGAAAAAAATATATATTATATGCAAAAAACGCAAGACTTTGAAGAAAAATTAAAAAAAGTTTTTGAAGATGAAAAAATAGAAAAATATGGATATAATTTAGCTCAAGACTATATTTTATTAAAACAAATTGGAATAACAATGAAAAACATAGTATATGATGCAAAAATTGCAGCATATATATTAGATCCAACAAGCAAGTATGAAATAGATATAATTGTTAGGGAATATTTAGAAATGGATAATGATGAATTATTAGAAGCACAAGGAATACAAGAAAGCAATAAACAAACATCATTATTTGAGAATATGAGTGATGAAAACGCAGATAATACTTCAAAAATAAAAGCAGGAATATATGCAAAAGAAATATTTGAATTATCAGAAGTTACAATAAATAAACTAAAAGAAATAGATTGCTTAGAATTATTTGAAAATATAGATATGCCAACAGTAGAAGTATTAGCTGAAATGCAATGGAATGGTATGTATTTAGATATTGATGAATTAAATAAGTATGGTGATCAATTAAAAGAAAGATTAGAAATATTAACAAAAGAAATATATGAATTATGTGGCGAAGAGTTTAATATAAATTCAACAAAACAGCTTGGAGAAATGTTATTTGAAAAATTAAAATTACCAGTAGTAAAAAAGACTAAGAGTGGATATTCAACAGATGTAGATGTATTAGAAAAATTAGTAGAAGAACATCCTGTAATAGAAAAAATATTAGAATATAGACAATTAATGAAACTAAATTCAACATATGTAGAAGGAATTAAACCATATATAAACCCAAAAACAAAAAGAATACACTCATTTTTTCATCAAACAATAACAGCGACAGGAAGAATAAGTTCAACAGAACCAAATCTTCAAAATATTCCAACAAGATTTGAATTAGGAAAACAATTAAGAAAAGCATTCAAACCAGCAGAAAATTATATTTATATAGATGCAGATTATTCACAAATTGAATTAAGAGTATTAGCACATATTTCAAATGATGAACATATGGTACAAGCATTTATAAATGGAGAAGATATACATAGGCAAGCAGCATCAAAAGTATTTAATATTCCAATAGATGAAGTAACAAAAGAACAAAGAAGTAATGCAAAAGCAGTAAACTTTGGAATTGTTTATGGTATAAGTGATTTTGGATTAGGAGAGCAATTACATATATCAAGAAAAAAAGCGAAACAATATATAGACCAATATTTGGAAATGTATTCTGGAATAAAGAAATTTATGGAAAATATTGTAGAAAGTGCAAAAGAAAAAGGATATGTTGAAACAGAATTTAAAAGAAGAAGATATATACCAGAATTAAAATCAAATAATTATATGGTAAGACAATTTGGACAAAGAGTAGCAATGAATACACCAATTCAAGGAACAGCAGCAGATATAATGAAAATAGCAATGATTAATGTTATGAAAGAATTAAAATCAAGAAATATGAAATCTAAAATAGTATTACAAGTACATGATGAAATGATGATAGAAACAGCATTGGAAGAAGTTGATGAAGTAAAAGATATTTTAAAAGAAAAAATGGAAAATGCAATAAAATTAAGAGTACCACTTATAGCAGAAGTTTCAGAAGCTACAAACTGGTATGATTGCAAATAAAAAAGGTGGCAGGTGTCACCTTTTTTTATTTGTTATTCAGAAATACTTGAAAAAAATGCAAAAAAATAGTAAAATAGAATACGTAAAGAAAAGAGGAAAATATGTATTTAATTGTAGGATTAGGAAATCCAGAAGAAGAATATAGTAAAACAAGACATAATATGGGATTTAATACAATAAATAAAATTTCACAACAATATAATATTGAGGTAAAACAAAACAAATTTCAAGCATTATATGGAAGTGGAATGATAGAAAAAGAAAAAGTAATATTATTAAAACCACAAACATATATGAACTTAAGTGGAAATAGTGTTAAAGAAGTAGTAGATTTTTATAAAATAGAAAAAGAAAAAATATTAGTAATATATGATGATATGGATATAGAACCTGGAAAAATAAAAATAAGAAAAAAAGGTAGTGCAGGTGGACATAACGGAATGAAAAGCATTATACAGATGATTGGAACAGAAGAATTTCCAAGAATAAGAGTTGGAATAGGAAGACCAATTCGTAAAGATGATGAAATAAATTATGTAATAGGTGCAATCCCAGAAGAAGATTTAAAAAGACTAGATGAAGGAATAGAAAAAGCCCAAAAAGCAGTAGAGGAAATATTAAGAAATGGTGTTGACTCTGCAATGAACAAGTATAATTAAGTACAGTATGAATAAGGAGAAAAAACAAAATGATAGAAATAATTATTGACAAAGAAGAAGAGAAAAAAACAATAGGTGTTATTGAAAATGGAAAATTGATAGAAGTATATGAAGAAAACAAGGAAAACAAACATGAAAGAAATGAAGGGAATATATATGTTGGAATTGTAAAAGATATAATTCCAGGTATGCAAGCAGCTTTTATTGATATAGGAACAGAAAAAAATAGTTTCATACATGTAAGAGATATAATGCCACAAATCGATGAAAAAATTGAAAGAAAAGAAGAAAAGAAAATAAAAGACCTTGTAAAACCAAAACAAAAATTGTTAGTACAAGTTCAAAAAGATAGTAATGATAAAAAAGGTGCAAGAACAACAACACATATAAAACTTACAGGAAAATATGTAATTTTATTACCGCAAACAACTATCGTAACAGTATCTCAAAAAATACAAGACGAAACAGAAAAAAATAGATTAATAAAACTTGTAAAAGAAAATTTACAAGAAAATATGGGAGCAATAATAAGAACAGGAGCTGAAAAAAAAGAAAATGAAATTATAATTGAAGATTTACAAAAGCTTCAAGAGCAATGGCAAGACATATATCAAAAATTTAAAAAATCAGATAGTAAGTCACAATTATTATATACAAGTCCAAGTATAGTTGAAAAAATAATACTAGATTTACCAAGTGAAAAAATAGATTCTATTATAGTAAATACCAAAGAAGATTATTCAGAACTAGAACAAGTGGTAAGTCACAAAATAAAATTGGCATTGGAAGAAAATAAAAATTTAATAAAAAAATATGAATTAGAAAATCAAATAGAAAAAGCAAAACAACGTAAAGTATGGTTAAATTGTGGAGGATTTATAACAATAGACCCAACAGAAGCATTAGTAGCAATAGATGTAAATTCGGGAAAGTATACAGGAAAAAATACATTAGAAGAAACTGTTTATAAAGTAAATTATGAAGCAACTATAGAAATAGCAAAACAATTAAGATTAAGAGATATTGGTGGAATAATAATAATTGATTATATAGATATGAAAGATGTTGAACATAAAGAAAAAATAGAAAAATTATTAAAAGAAACCCTAAAACAAGATAGAGCTAAAACACAAGTAGAAGGATTTACAAAATTAAATTTAATGGAATTAACAAGAAAACATATTTGTGCACATAATAGCTAAAATCAGGAAGGAAGTAAAAGTGAAAGTAGGATTTGTATCACTAGGATGTAGCAAAAATTTAATAGACACAGAAATAGCAATTGGACATTTTAAAAATAATAATTATGAAATAGAAAATAATCCAGAAAAAGCAGATATAATAGTAATAAACACATGTGGATTTATTGCTTCAGCAAAAGAAGAAGCAATAAATACTATTTTGGAAATGGCAGAATATAAAAAGAAAAAATGTAAATATTTAATAGTAATGGGCTGTTTAGTTCAAAGATATTATACTGATTTAGTTAAAACATTACCAGAAGTAGATCTATTTATAAAAATAGATGAATATGGTGAAATGTGGAAAAAGATTCAAGATTTGGTAGAAAAAAATAAAGTAGAAAGAAGTACAACAAAAGTTGTAGAAAAAGTCTCAGAAATTAAACAGTTACCAATGCCAGAATTTAATGAATTTTATGATAGAGTTGTAACCACTGGAAAAAATTATGCATATTTAAAAATTGGCGAAGGTTGTAGTAATATGTGTACATATTGTGCGATTCCATATATCAGAGGAAAATTTATAAGTAGAAAAATGAAAGAAATATTAGATGAGGCTGAAATGTTGGCCAAAAAAGGAATAAAAGAATTAATTGTAATTGCACAAGATACAACCAAATATGGTGTAGATATATATGGTGAGCCAAAACTTGCAGAATTATTACAAAAATTATCAGATATTGATGGTATAAAATGGATTAGATTTTTATATTCATATCCTGAGGGAATAACAGATGAGCTTATAGAAGTAGTAAAAAATAATGAAAAAATTTGTAAATATTTTGATATTCCAATACAACATATTTCAAATAAAGTTTTAAAAAGAATGAATAGAAAAACAAATAAAGAACAAATTGAAAGTATAATATCAAATATCAGAAATAAAATTCCAAACGTTGTATTAAGAACTAGCTTAATAGTAGGTTTTCCAGGAGAAACAGATGATGATTTCAGAGAATTAGAAGAATTTGTAGAAAAAACAAAATTTGATAAGTTAGGAACATTTATGTATTCTAAAGAAGAAGGAACGCCAGCAGCAAGACTTCCAGAACAAATACATGGAAATACCAAAAAATCAAGATACAATAAGATTATGGAAATACAACAAAAAGTATCAAATGAAAACTTGAAAAATAAAATAGGACAAACTGTTGAAGTATTAATAGAAGACATTTCATTTGATGGAAAATATTTAATAGGTAGGACATCACAAGATGTTCCAGAAGAAGATGGAATTATTTATGTTGAAAATAATAATTTTGAAAGTAAAGTAAATTCTTTTGTCAATGTGAAAGTAACAGAAGTAAAAGAATATGATTTGATAGGAAAAATTGTATAGATTTATTTCTTAAAAGGAGAGAATATTGTAATGAGTCAAAAAAGGATAGAAAAAGAAGAATTAAAGAGATTTATAGAAGTTAATGAAGGTGTAAAAGAACAAATTGGCAAACATGAAAGTCAATTAGTAGAGACTAAATATTATAAAGATTTGGTAATAGAAACAAAATTAGGACCAGTTTCTTTAGGAGAAACATATGTGACAATTGAAAGAAACAAAGAAGGTGATATGGAATATCATTTTCGTTGGGTAAAAGAGAATGATAATGGTGAAAAAACTATTGAAGAAAAAATGGTTTTAGACAAAGATGGAAATGTTTTTTGTATAGATGGTTTAAAAGGAGTTCTAGGCAATTCTCAAATGGATGTTGAAGAATTATTTAAAGAAAATGATAAAGAAAAAGGCAGATTAGCTGGAAGCATAAAAGAAAAAGACGAAAAAGAAAAAGATGAGCCGACTGAAGAAGAGAGAGAAGAAAATAAAGATGATGAACAAAAACAAGCTGAAAAAGATTTAAGTAGTGAAGGACAAGATTTAAAGTTAAGTTGTTTTAGAAAAATTACAGATCCACATTTGCAAGAAAGAATGCCAAGTGTATTTGAAAATTCATCAGAATATGCAGTAGCATATTCTGATACAATGAGTAGTTTCGTAATTCTACAAAAATCTACAGAGATTGGTGAAAATGGAGATAAAGTAGAAAAATGGAAAATAAACGAAAGTGTTCAAAGATCAGGAACAAATTATGAGCCAATAATAAGTGTTAGTGCGAATGGTAATGAATTAAAGCAAAAAGTTCCTATGACAATATTGCCAGTAGAAAATGTACCAAATCAAAAAATAGCGATAACAATGGATCCAGAAAACTATGGAAAAATTGATATGGAAACGGTTAATGTAATGACTTGTGGAAAAGAATTAGCAGGACATAAAGAAATGTTAGGAAGATCAACAGGACTTGAAGGAGAAGGAAATGTCAATGGCGAGGGAGTAGAAGATTATGAACTTAGACAAAGATTAGATCGTTCAGGAAAAGATATTACAGGTAATCCAATAGCACAAGATGAACTTATACATGGTGCAAAAAAAGTAATGAAAGAAAAAGACCAAACTGAAAATGGAGTTATAGCTGATGAAGAAACTGAAATCCCAGAAACAAATTTAACATATAAGGATTTAAAAGATGTTACAGGAAAAACAGTTGAAGAATTAGTAGAAGAACAAGGTGATGAAAAATCAATTATTGATATTGCAAAAGAGGTAGAAAATAAAATAAAAGTTGCAGCAAGAGAATGTAATGTATCTGTGGAAGGATATGTAAAAGAATTAAAAAAAGCAGATGGAAAAGATATTGATGAAAAAATAGCAAATGCAAATGAAGAAATAGAAGGACAATATATGGGAAATAATCCAAGACAACATTAAATATAAAATAAAGGAGAAAAAAGATGTTAATAGAAACATTAATATTTTCGGTTATAGCATTTGCACTATTTGTATATATTTTTTACAGATTAATAAAAGAAAATGATACAAAATATGTAACAATACTTGCAATAGAGGCACTTCGGAATAGCAATAAAATTTATAATGGTTTATAATGATACTCAAAAAATGAATGTTTTTGGAGAAATAATAGTATATTTATTATCAATAGTAGTTCCAATAGGTGTTATTTTAATAACAAAAGCAACTGGAAATATTTCAGAAATTATAAATATAAATATTGTTAGAATATGTTTATTATTCGATAACACAAAACAAGCTAAGAAAATGTTAATAGAAATAGTAACAAAAAATCCAGAAAGTTATAATGGGCATAAAATATTAGCAATGTTATATGAAAAAGAAGGTGGACAAAGAAAAGCTGTAGACGAATATGCGCAAGTAATTAGTATTAATCCAAAAGAATATGATGCATATTTTAAAGTAGCAACATTATTAACAGATTTAGATAAAAAAGATGAAGCAATAGATACATTAACAAACTTATTAAACAAAAAGCCAGATTATCCAGAAGCAACAATAGCATTAGGAGATTTGTTAATAGAAAAAGAAGATTATAAAGAAGCAGCAAACTATTATAATGAAGCATTAAAATATAATCCAACAAGTTTTGAATTAAATTACAATTTAGGAATTGTATATACAATGTTAAATGATTTTTCTAGTGCAAAATTATATTATGAGAAATCAGCGGAATTAAATACTATAATATGTAATACAAAATATAGTTTGGCAGAAATTGCAATAATGTATAAAGAATTAGAAGAAGCAGAAAATTATTTGCTACAAATAGTTGA
>ULPV01071439.1_pt1 | contig 10396 bp, 13 predicted proteins | sample 1953831 | NCBI WGS metagenome assembly ULPV01 (sample SAMEA4835638, study PRJEB28245) | human gut metagenome | biome: gut microbiome; material: fecal sample | place: Denmark | collected 2008 | reverse complement strand
CGCAACGACCACAAGGGTATAGACAGTGCTTCTCAGGACCCGCCGATATCGCTTTTTGTATTTCTCTCTGTCAAGCTCCGTTTCGAGCTGTTCCAGGGTTGGAAGCTCACGGGACGGATTTGCTGTGTTCTTCATTGATTTCAACCTCTCCAGCGGACTGAATCAATTGCCGCAGTGCTTCCTGGTCTGCCAGCAGTTTGGACGCTCTGGCAGCGACCTGCTTCCAGTAGGCATCCGCATCCGCGTGTACTTTTTGGCTGTACGCCTCTGCCTCCTGCCGGATCTGGGCGGCCTCTTTTGCCGACTGCTCCTTGATAACGCGGCTGATGGCATCCTGCTGGCTGCTGATCCGCTGGATATTTTCCAGATACTGCTGCGCCGCGGCCTCCGCCGCCTGAAAGACACCGTTGAGGGACAGGGCAGCCTCCGCCAGGGAACCGGCTTTGTCGATCTCGATCCTGCGGTCCCGAAGCTGTGCTTCCGCCTGCTTCAGCCTGATCTTCAGCTGGCTGTTTTCTTCTGTCTGGGCAATCAGCATTTCCAGCAGCTCACTCCGGCTCAAACGCCGCAATTCTTTATCCGTCATAGAGCACCTCCAAATCTGTGCCGCACAGCACAAAAGCAAAAAAGAGGCAGCAGTTATTCTTCACCTGCCCCAAATCCTTACTCCACAGCACGGAAGTAATATTCCTCACGCTGTGCTGAGTTTCAACTAGATGAATGCGGCATTCAACGCAACACATTATTTCTATTATGTAGTGAAACGATTATATCAAAAGATATATGCCCAATCTCCGATCAAAATAATTTTAGCATAAGCATACATGAAAATCAAGGGGCGCAGGAAAAGTATGTCAAAAGATGGTAAAATCTAAGATAAAAGTGGCAGTGCAAAAAGCGGGAAGCACGAAGCCACCCTCAAATTCTTTTTTTAGAGTATGAGGGTGGCTTTGGTGCACCCAAAATAGAGTGCGCTATTGTTAAGTTGGCATTCAGTCTGGGCTAGTAAACAACATAATGGAAATTATGTGGTGTTTTTTATTGCCTAAACTACAAGGCCCAATCGTTCGATTTTTCGCCGGTGTTCTGTGCCGGTGGTCATGATATAGATTCTTGTTGTGTCGATGCTGCTGTGTCCCAGAATATCGGCCAATTTGGCGATCTCTTTCTCAATACCGTAAAAAGTCCGGGCAAACAGCTTGCGCAGATTGTGGGGAAACGCCTTGCTGGCTTTTACTCCGGCTGCCTCGCAGAGGGATTTCATCTGCGCCCAAATATTGCTCCGGTCCAACGGCTTCCCGTTCCTGGTAATAAAGATCGCTCCAGAACGGATGCCGTTTTTCTTTGTGTGATGGAATTGATTGAACTGGCTGCATATCCCTTTTCAATCAGATACTTTTTATAAGCCATCATCCGCTCTTTTGTCACAGCCTGTGGCATGCAAACAAATGAAAAGCACGGACATCCCGGAGATATTTCTCCACGGTGGCCGTGCTTTTTTCCTCCAGGACCAGATATTCACGAAAGGCATTGATGGTTTCTTCAGATATTATTCGTTCTGCCATTTTGGTTCCCTCCTAAGTGCGTTATTTGGATTTTCATACTTATTGTATCGAATTCCAAACCTTTTTTGCACAGGACGCATAGAGAGAAAAGTACGTAGAGAAGTTTTATTTGCCGGTGTATCGCAAACACGACACACCGGCATCCTTTATGAATCTTCTATTCCGTGGAGTGCAGGCCCTTTCAGGTAGTTCTCCATTTCCCCGGACAACACCAGACTAGCATACTCCATCGCGGCGTTGTATAGCAGCCAATCGAGGTCTGCCATCTGTCCGTTTGTAACATCGTAGTGGTTCTCCACGTTCTCACAATCAATCGTAAGGACGGAGCCGTCGTTGTAGGTTAGCTCCACGGAGTTGGTATCCATGTTGTAGAAAGCGTGAATCAGTTTCGTCATTAATGGTTCCTCCAAAACATGTTCTTTCCTGTTCTCAATCTGAGATTATAAGTAAAATCCCGTCTGACTTCCTGTTAGAAATCAGACGGGATTTGTCCGTATGCACTCCGGATACCGTCAGCTAACAGTTGATAAGTGAATTAGTTCCTTATCACTGTTAAGCCAAGGATTGCTGGGTTCTTCTTTATGCAATGTGAAAAAGCCGCCCATCTGGGCGGCTTTCTTGCTTAGAACACCACGACCAGCAGCATTTTGAACTGTTCCTGGCCGAATACGGCGTGCGGGTGGCGTGCGGGCATGACGATGGACTCGCCCTCGTGCAGCTCATACCGGACGCCGTCGATCGTGATGCGGCCCACGCCATCCAGGCAGGTGACGAAGGCGTCGCCGCCGGACTCGTGCGTGCTGATCTCCTCGCCCTTGTCAAAGGCGAACAGCGTGACGCTCAGCGCGTCGTTCTGCGCCAGCGTCTTGCTGACGACCTGCCCCGGCTGATACGCGACCTGCTCCTTCAGCGTCAGCACCGCCGCCTGCTCCATGTTCTTGATCCCAGTCATATTCACTACCTCCTGTTCAAAGTATCCTTATCTTACCCTGTCCGCCGGAAAAAAATATGTTTGATTTCCAACAGAAACAGAAAGAAGGTGTGTGAGCAAATGCGGCATCTGGGAGTCATTCTGCCGCTTCCCGGAACGGCAGGTATTCGATGAACTTCCTGACTGCGGGCGTCAGGTGGGAGGGGGTGGTAACGGCGAGGCCGATCGGGCGGTAGTAGGGGTTTGCCAGCGGGCGGATCTCGATGCGGTAGGGGATGCGCCGCAGGATCAGATCCGGCAGGATCCAGACGCCGAGCCCGCGTTCTGCCATAGCCATGATCGCAAAATCCTCCCACGTCGTAAACCGGACGTCTGGCTGCACGTGCGCGCGCTCCAGCAGGTCGGAGACCTCGGTCTTCCCGCCGTGCTCCAGCAGCAAAAACGGCAGCCCGTTCAGCGCCTCGATCGGAACGCTCTCATGCACCGCAAGCGGATGGCCGACCGGCAGGACCACCTTGTATTCGTCCTGCTTGAGCAGCATCGTGTCGAATCCCGGCAGCGTCGGCAGCCGCAGAAAGCCGCAGTCTACCCGCCCTTCGCCGATCCAGCGCTCCACCTCGTCATAATCGCCCAGCAGCATTTCATACCCGATGCCGGGATAGTCCCGCTGCAGTGCGGAGAAGATATTCGGCAGCCAGTGGATCGCCACGCTGGCGAACGTCCCGATGCGGACGACGCCCGTCTCGATCCCGTTCATCCGGCAGATCTGCCCCTCAAGTTCAGCGTGGTCGTTCAGGACCTTCCGCAGAAACGGCAGCACCTGTTCTCCGGTCAAGGTCAGGCAGACGCCGCGCTTGCTCCGCTCGAGAAGCGTCATGCCCCATTCCGCCTCCAGATCCGCAACCATCTTGCTGACGGAGGACTGCGCATAATTGAGCGCCTGCGCCGCGCGGGTAAAGCTGCCCGTCTCCACGGTCTTGACGAGGGCGAGATATTTGAGCAACGGATTTTCCATACTCTATCTATTTCAATCTTCGATTTCATCGATCTGTGATATTCGCTTTTCATATTTAACCGCATCCACTATAGTAATGCAAGAAACATTCGGGAGCGAAGAATATGAAACACAGATCATCAGAACTGGATATGCTGCACGGCCCGCCCGCGGGCAAACTGCTGCGGTTCACGCTGCCGATCGCGCTGAGCAGCATCGTGCAGCAGCTGTTCAACGCGGCGGATACCGCCGTCGTCGGCAGCTTCGGCAGCGCGGACGCGCTTGCGGCTGTCGGGACGAATACCGAGATCATCGCCCTGATCGTCACGTACCCATAGACCCGCGGATACCAGCGGCGGACCAGCAGCTCTAACGCCCCCCTTGTCTCCGCCCTTGATCCCGCGCACCAATTCCAGATCCCCGTACTCCACCGCCTCACCGCCTTTTCTGTCAGTATAACGCAAAAGCACCCCCAAAAGGATGAACCCCGCCGAACTTTTTTCATGACAGCAAAAAAGCCCGGAAGCCTTGCATACAAGACTTCCGGGCAATTTCGTTTTTATTCCCACTCGTTGCAGGGACTCATAACTTAACGAATTTTGCTTAGGAATTATTTGCTCCTGTTCTTCTGAGAATTTTGATTCTCCATATTATCGTAGCTGTACGATGGATGCTTATCAAAATCTTATCAGCAGTGATAAACGCTATAACGAGCGTAAAGTAATTATTGCAGATGGTTCTCGCTCCAGCATGAGTATATTACAACATAACGTCACGTTTTTGCAAAGTTTGTTATTCGGAGTCTAAGAGTTTTATCCTCAAAATGCATGTATTTCTGCTTGAACTTTTGATACATTATTTAAGTAATCTCTTGCGCATCCTATTAGTTCCTTTTATCTCTTAATAAGTTTGCTGTGATCAAACATAGATTTTTGTCAGAAAACTAAAGGGATTCCTTATTGTTCGATTCATCCCCATGCCATTTTTCTAGAACCGCTTCTACTTCTCGGATCAACTGCTCCTTGTTCGGCATATACAGCACATACCGGGAAGCAAAAATGTTATTGGAAAGTCCCCCTAACGCATACTCAGCGGCAACGCCATCCTTATCTGTACATAGGATGATACCGATGGGCGGGTTGTCATCTGGATCATTCACCTCGGCAGCATAGTAGTTCAGATACATGTTGATCTGCCCTGCGGCCTCCGGTGTCAGTTTAGTGGTTTTTAGCTCGATCAGCACATAGGCCCGGAGAATCTTGTTGTAAAATACCATGTCCACATAATAATGGGTATTGTTTATCGTTACCCGCTGCTGCGTTCCGACAAACATGAAGCCACGACCAAGCTCCAACAGGAACTTTTCGATCTGCTGCACTAATGCCTGTTCCAAATCACTTTCCATGACAGGCCTATTTTCCGGCAAGCCCAAGAATTCAAACACATAAGGATCACGGATAATATCCTCAGGCTGAGCAATCTCATTGCCATGCAACGCAAGTGCTAGCACCTGTTCTTTGTTGGCATCTCCACGAGAGAGCAGCAAACGTTCAAAGAGGGAACTGTCAATCTGTCTTTTCAGTTCCCGGACAGACCAGCCAGAATTAACCGCTTCTTTCTCATAAAAGCTACGCTTGTCTGGATCCGAGATTGACAATAACTCGCAATAATGCGACCAACTCAATTTTCCAGACACTGTCTGGATTTTATCATAGGACTGATAAAACAGTCGCATATTGTAGAGGTTCGCTCTCGAAAAACCCTTACCAAACTCCTTGGTTAGTTCTTTAGAAAGCTCTTTCAAGGTCTGCTTGCCGTAATCTGCTCGCTCTGGCATACTCTGCTCATACTCGCAGATAATGCGGCCGATGTTCCAGTAGGTGTGCAGCAGTTCGTTGTTCACCTGCCGAGCCACATTGCTACGAGCGGTGTCCAAAATCGACCTAATTTCTTTAACAACGGGTACTATCGTCGCTTTTTCTGTTAGGTTAGTATTTTCCATATTGCACCGCCTCTGTAATTATATGTAGCCCATTTCCTGGCAATGGTCGGATATGGCTTTCTTAAAATCTTTCAATTTTGTCTGATACCCTCTATGCTCGGTAATCAGACTACTGACACTCATTTCATTACACACGAGAAGTTCGTTCACAGAAAGCTTAAAGGACTGTATCATTTGCTCAGCAATGACATCTTTGGGATTATCATATCCATCATATTCGCCACAACAAAAGCTCAGTAACACTTCTTTGCACCACTTGCGTATTAGCTTGTCCATGCAACTGTGAATACACGATATGGATGTAAAGACGCTGCTTGCTTTGGCATCGAATCCTTCTTCTGTCAAGATTTCAAACTTGCCAGATGCATGTGCCATCTCATTTCTCGTATCAACCAACTCGCCAACAGCAGAAATCTGAGAGCGATCCAATCCGATAATTTTGAACAGCCTTGCAATGTCTTTTTCTGGAATCAAGCTATATGCAAATATTGAATCTGCATCTTCGATTTTTAAGTCTCTTTCCCGCCCATTGTACGGTCGGGCAAATACGATAGCGTCCTTGTAGCGTTCTGGCTCAATTTGTCCTATTTTCCACGCCGTACAGTAAATGTAGGTCATATAAAGGAGATGGAGCCCAAAGTATGCAAACTGGTATTGTCCATATTTATAGTTTACTGCAATGAGATTGGTAATGTTCTGGATGTAGTTGTTTACATCCTCTTCATCGGCAGGATCAATAGGAAGATAGTTCAATATTTCTTGCAGATATGGTACCTCTGTATAATCAACTACATCAGACACTTTACTCACCCCAGACTTCCTTTATACGAGTTTCAATTTTTGCGGTGAAAACTTTTATGAGCTGCTTAGATGGCTCAATTAGAGATTGCTCATAACTTATCTGGTCAAGTATTTTCTTCTGTTCCTCAAGAGGTGGAACGGGAATGCGATACTGTTTGACATAGTTAATGTCAACACGCTGTTGGCCAGCAGTGCCAGTCATAAATGCCCTTCCACCCTCTATAAACTCAGGCGTGTTAATATGATAGAAAATCCACTCAGGGTACACAAGAGAAGTGTTAGCTCGAATTACGATATACTCAGTTGAGCCGAAGCCGATACCATTTGTCAGATTCCGGGCAATTCCAGCTTTACCGTTTTCAAAGCAAGGAGTAATCTTTGCGAGAAGAATATCATTATCTTTGAAATAGGTAAATCCGGAAAGAACTTCGGAGAGCTTCCGATTTTCTTTCGGTGTAAAAGAGGCGTCGAAAGTATTAATATCGGCCATGGGAACGAACGAAACCTCAGTATCTTCTGGCAAATCTTTCACTTCATCTTTTGAAGGCTTAAATGTTGCTATTTCTGCTAACATTTTGTAAGTATCTGTCTGACAGATGATCTGAGGAGTGTAGTTTGACACAACAGCTCGAGCTCCTGTAATGATGTGCTGGTATCCCTCAAGTTCTTCAACCATCTTCTGTTGAATAGTTACAGGAATTTTGTGTATTGGGAGCTGTAACAAGTATTTAGCATCTACACGAGGAAGCTGCCCTCCACTGACTCCATTTAGAACCATTTCATTAAATCGAGCGCTTCTAAAAATGCGGCTATACAGTTCCGGTAGTATGCCGTTTTTATCCTTGGCTCTGAGAACAATAATGTCTGTTGAACAAATACCATCCGTGTTTGGATAAGCGACCTTATTTAATGCAGGTCTCAACCTACCATACAAAATATCAGACTTCTTAAATACTCGTTTAACACTTCTTATGGAATCAATCTCACATTCAAGTTCCCCTATGAGCCTTCCGGTTGACGGCTCTATGTTTTCTAAGCCAACGTATACCGTCCGACCAGTTTCGGCAACAGGGTTTATTGTGTCCGAAATAATCTCAAAAAGATCCCCAACCTTGACCAACGGCCAATCATTTTTAGATGCAACTGTTTCATTAGTACGATACCGGCTACCAACGAGAATATAGGAGTTTTCACGCACTTCATCGAGCGGGATAACTTCAAATCCCACCTTTAGCATATCCGCAGTCTGATCCTTATCTAACTTTCGATACTCTTCATACCTTGCTAAATCACTGGGCGTTTCAAGTTTACGACGGTGATTGTCGAGCGTGTAACCATCGCTTTTGACATCGAAATACCAGAAATCTTTTTTCTTCTCAGAAGACTTAACCTTTTTATTGACCTTGGTTGCATAAATAATATCGGTTTTTACACCAGTATAAGGCAGAAACACACCTTGCGGCAGAGAGATGATACTCTGAAGCTGACAATGCTCCAGCAAGTACTCGCGTGTTTTTGCAAGATCCTTGCGAAATAGAAATCCTTCTGGAACAACCAAAGCCATTCGTCCATTCTCAGCAGCACTGTTGATCGCCTTCATGCAATGCTGCACGCAGATGCTATCACCGTTTGTGCTAGGGAGATCGTATAGATTTCCGTGTTTCGTTTTCTGTGAATACGGCATATTTGCGAGGACAATGTCAAATCCTCTGTGATGAAAAACGCCATTCTCCATATAGGTTTCAGTCCCATCAATGGGATTGGCTAAACTGTCAAGCATTTTGATGTTGCTATGTCCATCACCAGCCAAGATCATATTCATTTTAGTGATGCGAGCTGTATTGGTGATTTCGTTTCCGTATACTGTGGACTCTCGCAAGGTTTTCATATTAGCCTCGGTTCGTGCCATATTGTTATGGATATACCGGAAACTCTCAATAAGGAAACCGCCGGTGCCGCAGAACGGGTCATATATCTTCTCGCCAATCTGTGGGTTGACCAAGCGCACCATTGTTTTTACGATATGACGAGGCGTGAAGTATTCACCTAAATCATTCTTCGTGGAAGTGGAAGCTTTCAAGAAATATTCAAAAGCATCGCCTTTAACATCACTATCTACGTCGGTAAGCATAAGAGGATCAAGTTTATCCATAATTTCTTTCAGGATACTTGCATCTCTAATCTGCAGCGGGGTGAAAATGTCCGTATCATAGAGCGCATTCAGTTTGTCATATACGGTTTTGTTTATATACTCAATACGGGTGGAAATAGGGATCTGCTTAATACTATCCCAACTACAAGCAACATCAAATTTAGTTGGGATACCACTTTCTCGCTTAATCTGTTCACTTTCACTGATTAGCTTTAAGAACAGAATGTTTGCAAATTCTCCGAAACGCTCAATACCGGCACGCAGACCTTCCCCACGAAGCATATTATTTGCTTCATCAAAAATTCGAATAAGTTCTTTGCGGTCATACTGAACTTTAGGGCTTACGGTATTTACTTCATAGGACGTCAAATAACGCAAAGCAAGTGCTTCGCGGATAAATTCGTCTATTTCCTCGCCATTGAGAATGGGAGGTCTATTTGCCACAGTATGAAATGCTTTGCAGAAAACGCCGTCAGTAGCAAATACAAGAGGGGCCTCAATAGCTTTTGCATACTGGATGCCTTGTTCCAATGCTGAATCCAGTCGAACACCTTTCTTTTTTGCTTCAATAACAATCAAGGGCTTATCGCTATCCTTCGAGTACAGAACATAGTCCGGACGCTTTCCGCACAGCTTCTTTTTCTCTGCTTCAGAGCGTGGCTGCTCATAATAAACGTTCTGATCTTTGCCGCTCAATTTCCAACCGAGATTTTCAAGACTGCGGTCGATGAGAACACGAGTCTCAGCCTCTAATGGCATCGTATTGGGATTCATACAACCGCCTCCTTACTCTGCATATTTCGCAATTCACGATTTGCGTTTTCTGTTAATGCGTATTTACCACGAGCATTTACCTGTGTCACATAGCCTTTTTGGATAAGTTCACGGATAATTGAATTAACTTTCGATTTTGTAAAGCCTAATGTATCAGCAATTTCCTGCTGTGATAGCTTGACTACAGCTTCATCATTGACAATAATCTGCCGTTGCGCCATACATTCAAGCACTCTGTATCTGTCATTCATAAAGAAATCCGACATGGTGACACCTCCGCGATCGTTATGGCTTGATTATTATACCATAATGGTCTGATTCCGTCAATGTTATAGGTGAAATTTCTACCTATAACAGGTGAGATCTGCACCAAGATAGAGCTATGTTGCCCGCAGGATTCCTCTCACGGGCAACGTGTTGGTTAGCTATCAAGCGGCTTGTACTCCGCTACTGCTTTCAAATACTTTTCCGGGTCACCACTCAAGATAAGCTCGGCGTATGTAACCGGGTCATTATAGATCAGATAGTTCAGCTCTGACCGCTGATACATATTGTCGGCAACCTCGTTTTCTACGGCGATGGTATCAATGGCAATCGTGCTGCCATCGTCAAATTTCAGCTCCACACAGGCGGTGTCCATGTTGAACACACAGGATAAAAGCTTGATTTTGTGGTCCTTCTCAGATTTTCAATGTTATTCTTTGCCAACCTACTTGCGGCTCGCTTCCGTTCTTGGGAATAGGGGGGCGTCAGCTTAAAGCCAAAGCGTCCTTTACGGATTTCATAGGTCTGGCAGCCGTTTTCGTCATCGTCGATCAAACGACATTCTGACGGGTATTCTTCGGCAAAGGTAGCAAGCCTGTTTTTGAGCAGCGTGTTGTGAGTGCAGACTTCAATCATATCGTCCGCATCGGTGAAAAAGATACTGGTTGTTTTCTGCTTCTTGGTAAGACCTGTTTTCATAAAATACCTCTATTTTTCATAAGTTTTTGTCAACTCTACACCTGTAAAAAATGGGCAATTTCCAGATGGAGAGCGTCCAAACGATCTGAGCATCGTTTGAAACGCTCCCGCTGGACAAAATGCAATTTTTTGCAGCTCTACACGGGATTTAGCGGGCATCGTCCCAATTGCGGGTTTTATTGCGGTGCGGATTGAAAATATGCCATAGATCGTT
>ULPV01043090.1_pt1 | contig 10466 bp, 10 predicted proteins | sample 1953831 | NCBI WGS metagenome assembly ULPV01 (sample SAMEA4835638, study PRJEB28245) | human gut metagenome | biome: gut microbiome; material: fecal sample | place: Denmark | collected 2008 | reverse complement strand
CAAAAAATGTGTTGGATGAATATATAGAACAAAAAAGGTTAATTGACTTGTTATATAAAGAAAATAGTGAGTATAGGGCTAAAATAGAGAATTATGAGAAGCAGAATGTTGAAAAGGATAGGGTTATAAGTACATTAAAAATGGAGATAGATATTTTGAAAAATAAAATGGGCGAATATAAGCATGTTTTTGGCTCATTTTATACTAGAAAATAAGGATTGTGCAATAGTACTTGAAAGAACAATTAGAGGAGAATTTAGGAGGTGCTGTGATGGTGACTAATTTTGACTATTTAAAAACGGAATCAAAATTCTCTGCTTTTGCAGATGCGGCTATCGCTGCAGAAAAAATCATTCTTATGGATCCGGAGGCAAGTATTATTAACTGTCGAAGGGCAATGGAGTTTGCGGTTAAATGGATGTACTCTGTTGATACAGAGCTTGAAATGCCTTATCGGGATAATTTGCAAAGTTTAATGAATGCAGAAGAATATAGGCAGATTGTTGGACAGGATATTTGGAAACGAATGGACTACATTCGTAGGTGCGGTAATAATGTGGCACATAGTAACAAGAAATTGGGAAGAGATGAAGCCATGCTTTGTCTTGAAAATTTGTTTATTTATCTTGATTACATAGCATATTGTTATTCTGATCAGTATCAGGAGCATTCTTTTGATCGGGAAATCATAGCAGCTAGAATTGAACAGGCAAAAAAATCTAAAGAAGCTGCAAATGTAACAAAAAAAGAATTAGAAAAAGAACAGGAAAAGTCGGCAAAACAGGAATTAGATTTACAGAAATTAATGGCAGAAAATGTGTTGCTCAAGGAGAAATTATCTGCTCGTAGACAAGAGCAGCAGCAGACGTATGTGCCAAAGCCATTAGATTTGTCAGAGTATAAAACACGTAAGCTTTATATTGATTCTATGCTTATGGACGCAGGATGGGTAGAGGGAAAGGATTGGATAAATGAAGTCGAACTTTCTGGAATGCCAAATAAGTCAAAGGTTGGCTATGCAGATTATGTTCTTTACGATGATACGCATTGTCCATTAGCGATAATTGAGGCTAAGAGAACCTGTGTGGATGTTTCAAAAGGAAGGCAGCAGGCTAAACTTTATGCGGATTTATTAGAACAAAAGTATAAGAGAAGACCGGTAATTTTCCTAACAAATGGATTTGAAACACATATCATTGATGGACAATATCCAGAGAGAAAATGTGCAGTTATTTATTCAAAGAGAGACTTGGAAAAGTGGTTCAATTTATTAACTATGAGGACAAGTCTTAAACATGTTACAGTAGATAAAAATATTGCAGGACGATATTATCAGGAAGCAGCAATTAAAGCTGTATGCAATAGTTTTGATGAAAAGAATCGAAGAAAAGCACTGCTTGTTATGGCAACTGGTTCAGGTAAAACGAGAACGGTAATTGCATTGTGTGATATTTTGTTGAAAGCAGGTTGGGTGAAGAATATTCTTTTCCTTGCGGATAGAAATTCACTTGTAACGCAGGCGAAGAGAAGTTTTGTGAATATGCTTCCTAGTTTGTCATGCACGAATTTGGTTGAAGAAAAGGATAATTACAGTGCGCATTGTGTATTTTCTACTTATCAGACAATGATTAATTGTATTGATACGGTAAATGATAACGAGGGAAAAATTTTTACTAGCGGGCATTTTGATCTTGTGATCTGTGATGAGGCTCATAGGTCAATTTATAATAAATATAGAGATATTTTTGCTTATTTTGATGCACCATTAGTTGGGCTTACAGCAACGCCTAAGGATGAAATTGACAAAAATACATATGAAGTGTTTGAATTGGAAAATGGTGTACCCACATATGGGTATGATTTAGCCCAGGCTGTGAAAGACGGTTACCTTGTGGATTATGTTTCTGTTGAATCAAAACTTAAATTCATTGAACAGGGTATAGTATATGATGAATTGTCACAGGAAGATAAGGAAGTATATGAGAAAACGTTTGAAGATGAGCATGGCGATTTACCGGAAGCGATTGGCTCGTCAGCACTAAATACCTGGATCTTCAATGAAAATACCATAAAACAGGTAATAAATATTTTGATGACAGAAGGGATGAAAATTGATTATGGACAGAATCTTGGAAAGACAATTATCTTTGCAAAAAATCATGATCATGCAGAAAAAATTTTAGAGGTATTTAATAAGGAATACCCACATCTTCCTGACTATGCAAAAGTTATTGATAATCATATGAGTTATGCACAGAGTGCTATCGACGAGTTTGCTGATTCAAAAAAAATGCCTCAGATTGCTATATCTGTAGATATGTTAGATACAGGTATTGATGTACCGGAAGTGGTAAATCTTGTATTTTTTAAAAAAGTTATGAGCAAAGCAAAATTTTGGCAGATGATTGGTCGAGGAACAAGGCTTTGCCCAAAGCTTCTTGATGGCGAAGATAAACAGAAGTTCTATATTTTTGATTTTTGTGGAAACTTTGAATTCTTTCGAATGAATAAAGGAAAAGCCACCGCTAATATGATTGCGCTTCAAGGTGCGATATTTAATCTTAAATTTGAAATTTCATATAAATTGCAGGGAATTGAATATCAAACGGATAGGTTTGTTGCATATAGAAATATGTTAGTTGAGCAAATGAGTGCAAAAGTACGGGAATTGCCAAGGGATAATTTTGCTGTTCGACAACATTTAAAATATGTTGACCTGTATTCGGCGGAATCCAACTATCAGGCACTTACTTATGAAGATACGTTGATTGTACGAGAAGAAGTTGCTCCACTCATTTTACCGGATAAGGATGAGGCAAGTGCTGTACGATTTGATGCACTTATGTATGGAATAGAGCTGGCTTATCTGGCGGGGAAGAAGTATTCAAAAGCACGTGGTGACCTACATAAGAAAGTGGAAGGAATTGCAGGAATTGCCAATATTCCAGAAATTCAGGCACAGTCAGATTTGATTAATAAGATACTTAATACGGATTATATAGACAATGCAGGTATTGATGAATTTGAAGAAATTCGGGAAAAACTTCGTGATTTGATGAAGTATATTCCGAAACATAAAGTGCGTTATGATACAAACTTTGAAGATGATTTGTTATCAATGGAATGGAAAGAAGCTGAAATTGAAAATGATGAACTCAAAAATTATAAGGCGAAGGCAGAGTACTATATTAGACAACATCAGGATAATATTGCTATTGCAAAGCTAAAGACAAATCAACCTTTGACATTGACGGATGTTGCTTCATTAGAAGAAATTTTGTGGCGTGAAGTTGGTACAAAACAGGATTATGAACATGAATTTGGAACAAAACCGCTGGGTGAATTAGTGCGTGAGATTGTTGGACTAGATATGAAAGCTGCAAAAGAAGCGTTTTCAGAATATCTGACGAGTACAAGCCTTGATAGTAGGCAAATTTATTTTGTGAACCAGATCGTGGAATATATTGTTCATAATGGAATGATGAAAGATCTTTCAGTTCTTCAGGAATCTCCATTTACAGATCAGGGAAGTGTTGTTGAAATATTTACTGATTTGACGGTATGGATGGGAATACGGAAAGTTATAGATACAATAAACTCAAATGCGGTAGCCTAAGAGAATTTTACGAATTAAATAAGAGTTTGGGTATTTGAGATGTTTTAATAGACCAGAGAGGATGATACGCATTATGGAAATTAAGAACATATTGATAAAAGATACAACAAAAGAGGAAAGAATCCGCATTGTACAGGAAGGACTGAGTCAATGCGGAGGGGCATGTGATTTTTGTAATGGCTGTGATAATCTGGGCGGGTGGTTCTGTAGATGCAATTTATGAGCCGTATATTAATGGTGAAAAGGGATTGCGGCAAATCAATGAAGAGTACAGAAGCAATTCCGGTCTGGTAAAGTAGGTGAAGATATGAGACCGCCAGAGATAGACGCTTCTACAGAAGCGGAAAGAAGACAGTATATAAAGGATACGTTTTCGTGTATTGCTGACTGCGATATGTGTGGTCTTTGCGCTGCTTTTAATGGCAAAGATCCGGAACTTGCATATGCAGATTATATCAGTGGAAAACGAAGCTATTTGGATGTGTCCGGAGATTACAGATAAAGAAGATAGAGTTGGGAGATGGATTAACATGACGCATGAACAATTTAAAGAAGCGGCGGATTACTGGAATAAAAAGGAACGGACAGAAATGCCGCAAGAAGCGTTAAAGCAGGCGATTGATGCATATGTAAATGCCAATAATACCTGCGCATTTGCAACAGGAACCGGTGATTATGTTCGTTGTACGCCAATCGAATACAGTTTTCATGATGAAAAATTCTGGATGTTTTCAGAGGGCGGAGAAAAATTTATTGGTTTGGAGAAGAATGCGAATGTATGTCTTGCAATTTTTGATAAGTACGATGGCTTTGGAAATCTAAAGAGCGTTCAGGTCATGGGAAAAGCCGAGATGATTGAGCCGTTTTCTGATACTTATAATGCGCATGCGTCCTATAAAAAGATTCCATTGACCGTGCTGCAAAAACTGGATACGCCCATGAATCTTATCTGTGTGACACCAATCAAAATTGAGGCATTGTTTTCGGATTTTAAAAAGGATGGGTATAGCAGTAGGCAGACGTTGAAATTGATTTAGCGGAATTTATTAGATGAGCAGGATCAGCAGCAAGTAATGTTCCGGATGCATAGAAAAAATGGAGTAAAGCAAATGAGTAAGATTGATGAAGTACGATTAGGATTTGAAACAGCATACATAGATGGCTCTGTTGTTTCAAGTAGTATGTACCGACCACAGTTTGTGTCAAATAATCATAAAGAAGGAAAAAAGGTACTCTCATCCATTGAGGATGAGCTTTTGACGTGTGATGGCTTTCAAATAAGCGTGGCATTTATTACGATGAGTGGTATTACTCCACTTCTTCAGACATTAAAAGAACTGGAAAAGAGAAGCATCTATGGAGAAATTTTAACAACGAATTACTTGAATTTTAGTGAACCAAGAGCTTTGAAAAAACTTAATGAACTGTCAAACATTACGATAAAGATGTATGATGTTGAAGCGGCTGATGAAGGCTTCCATACAAAAGGATATATTTTTAGAAAAGAGGAAATTTACCGTATTATTATTGGTAGTTCCAATATTACAAGTGCGGCACTTACTAGTAACCGGGAGTGGAATACAAAGCTGATTTCTACGGAACAGGGGGAAGTGGCGAAAGCGATCGTTGCAGAGTTTCATGAGTTGTGGAATTCGAAATATACATTATCATTTGATGATTTTTATGAGAATTATAAAGCAAGATATGATATCATAAGGCACCAAAGAGAAGTCGCAAAACAGGAAGAAATCACTTCGATTGAAACGTATAAGTTACAGCCTAATAGTATGCAGGTTGGTTTTATTACGAATTTAAAGAAAATACTTGAAGCAGGAGAAGATAGAGCTCTTTTGATTTCTGCAACTGGAACAGGAAAAACTTATGCATCTGCATTTGCAATGCGAGAATTGGGATTTAAGAGAGTGTTATTTTTAGTTCATAGAGGGCAATTAGCAAGACAGACAAAAAAATCTTATGAAAAGGTTTTCGGGAAGTCTGTTTCTATGGGATTGGTTGGTGCTGGTTATTGTGAATATGATGCGGATTATGTTTTTGCTACAGTTCAGACATTAAATCGAGATAAACATCTGCTTCAGTATAAAAAAGATGCATTTGATTGCATTGTTTTGGATGAGGCACATCATGTTCCTGCGGATACATATCAGAAAGTGATGAAACATTTTACCCCGAAGCTATGGCTTGGAATGACTGCAACACCAGATAAAAGAGACGATAATGTGGAAGGAAAAAATGTGTATGAGCTTTTCAATTATCAAATTGCTTATGAGATTCGGTTGCAGCAGGCGATGGAAGAGAATCTTCTTTGTCCATTTCATTATTTCGGGATAACAGATTTAGCAATTATTGGTGATGACGAGGAGACTAGTCGAGATTTTTCTATGCTTACCAGTGATGAGAGAATAAAACATATTATTTCGCAGGCGGATTACTATGGATACAGTGGCGATAAAGTAAAAGGACTGATTTTTTGCAGTAATATAAAAGAAACCGAGGAATTATCTGCAAAGTTTAATCATATGGTGAATCCTTCAACTGGACAGGTATACCGGACGATTGCTCTTAATGGAAATGCCTCTGAACAAGAAAGACAAAATGCATTTGAGAGACTTGCGATGAATGAAGATGAGGCAACAGCGGATAGTCAACCGTTGGATTATATCTTCTCAGTTGAGATTTTAAATGAGGGCGTTGATATTGTCGAAGTTAATCAGGTTATCATGTTAAGACCGACACAGTCACCGATTGTATTTATCCAGCAGCTTGGACGAGGACTTCGAAAAGCAAATGGAAAAGAGTATGTAGTCATTCTTGATTTTATTGGAAATTATAACAATAACTTTATGATTCCAATTGCGTTATCTGGGGATAGAACTTATAACAAAGACAATATTCGCAGATATATTATGGAAGGTGGAAGAGTAATACCTGGAGCTTCAACCGTGCACTTCGATGAGATTAGCCGAAAGAGGATTTTCGCTTCCGTAGATAACGCAAATTTCAGTGATATTAAGCTTATCAGAGAGAATTACACAAATTTGAAAAATAAGCTTGGAAGAATACCAAGACTTCGTGATTTTGACGACTATGGAGAGATGGATGTGATTCGCATCTTTGATAATAATAATCTTGGTTCGTATTATAAATTTTTAGTGAAATATGAAAAAGAGTATAAGGTTCGTTTATCTGAGAATGAAGAAAAAGTGATTGAATTCGTCTCAAAAAAATTGGCAAACGGAAAGAGAATACAGGAACTTCAATTATTAAATAGAATGCTTCTATATATGCATGGATTGCCTAAACTTGGACTGTTTGCAGGACTTTCAGCAGATATGAAAGCGTATGGAAAAGAAATCAGTTCGGATCAGAAAGAAAACATTGTAAATGTTATGACAAATGAATTTCCGGCTGGTGCTAGCAAGAAAACTTATTCCCAATGTGTGTTTATTGAGAAGGAAGGAACTGACTATAAGCCAACAAAATTATTTATAGAAATGCTATCAAACAAGGAGTTTTATGATATTCTCAAGGAACTTGTTGATTTTGGGATAAGTCGTTATGAAAGAGATTATAAAAATAGCTATGAACAAACGGATCTGGTTTTATATCAGAAATATACATATGAGGATGTTTGCCGCCTCTTGAATTGGGAACAGAATGAGGTACCATTAAATATTGGTGGTTACAAGTATGACAAAAAGACAAAAACATATCCTGTGTTTATTAATTATGATAAGCCAGATGACATTAGTGATACCACAAAATATGAGGATCATTTTGTTCCGGGATTTAGAGATCGTTTGATTGCAATTTCTAAATCGGGAAGAAGTTTACAGTCTGAAGATGTACAGAACTTCCTAAAAGCAAAGGAACGTGGAATTCAGGTAGAACTTTTTGTGCGTAAAAACAAAGATGATAAGATCTCAAAAGAATTTTATTATCTTGGTCATATGGCAGCAAGTGGAAATACAAAAGAATTTACAATGGAAAATACAGAAAAAACTGCGGTTGAGATAGAATGGATTCTTGATGTGCCAGTAAGAGAAGATATATACGAATACATTGTAAATTCGTAAATGGAGGAGCAAATGAAAACAATAAGAGTAGTTGCAGCAGTAATAAAAGCCGTTAATAAAAATGGAAAACCGATGATCTTTGCAACTCAGCGTGGATATGGTGAGTTTAAAGGTGGCTGGGAGTTCCCAGGTGGGAAGATTGAAGTGGGTGAAACACCACAGGAAGCATTAAAGCGTGAGATTATGGAGGAACTTGATACAGAGATATCGGTGGGAGAATTAGTTGATACCATTGAGTATGACTATCCAGAATTTCATCTTTCGATGGATTGCTTCTGGTGTGAAATTGTGAAAGGTGATCTTGTGCTAAAGGAACATGAAGATGCAAGGTGGTTAACCAAAGAGCAGTTGAATGATGTTGAGTGGCTGCCGGCGGATATTGAGTTGGTAAAAAACATACAGATATCTTACGATATGTAATTTGATAAAAAATAGTAGTGGGGGGCTTCTTATGGATACAGTAGAAGAAAGAATCGAAGAAGAACAAAAGAGTGAACAGTTAAAAAAGAACAAAATGGGATAGAAATGACGATAGAGGCTGATGATGTCATTACTTATGCTATTCAGCAAAATGGTGGTCGAATTGTACGTGATATTTGCCTTAAAAACACAACGGAAGAGGATATAGATGACTTGCTTATCCGCATTGATTCAGATACGGATCTCATTCAAATGTTCGAATTAGAGATTCAAAAGCTTCGTGCTGGAGAGGAACTTCATCTAAAGGAAAAAGAGATAAAAATTAAAATAAACGGAGATTACCTGGCCTCTCTTACAGAGAGGATTTCATGTACAAACCGATCGACAAGCTACAGCATTCTTTCCTTGATTTCAACCAGCCTTTGGGTCTCCACATGAAGCCTGATAACCGCTGGATCAAACTGGCTGACCAAATCCCATGGGATACGTTTGAAGCCAAATACGCTGAACTTTTCCCAAGTGATACCGGTAATGTAGCCAAGCCTCTTCGCATGGCGTTAGGAGCTCTGATCATCCAGACCAAGTTCCAGTATTCTGACCGTGAGCTCGTGGAACAGATTACTGAGAACCCATATCTGCAATACTTTATCGGACTTCCCGGCTTTCGGGAAGAAGCTCCGTTTGATGCAAGTACACTGGTTCTTTTTCGTAAACGCATTTCCGCAGAAATGCTGATGGAAGTAAACGAGTATCTTCTTGCGCATAAGGATGATGACAAAGATGACCATACTCCGCCATCCGGAGGAAAAACCAATGATGATGGTACTGCAAAAGAAGATACACACAAAGGAACGCTGACCCTTGATGCAACCTGTGCACCTGCAAACATACGTTATCCGCAGGATATCTCACTTTTGAACGAAACAAGAGAAAAGCTGGAAAACATGATTTACCATTTTTGCAAATGTTATGGTCTTAAGCTGCCAAGAAGATATCGCAAACGTGCCAGAAAAGAGTATCTTGCATTTGCTAAGAGCAGGAAGCACACGGCAAAGAAAATCCGCAGCGCACTCCGCAGACAGCTTGGCTACGTAAAAAGAGATCTTGGCTATCTGGAACAGTTCATGAGTGAAGGTTATGCCATGACAGGTAAGGATATCGGTCTATATCTTACCATCATCCGGTTGTATGAACAGCAACAGTATATGTATGATAACAGAGTTCATTCTGTGGAGCACCGCATTGTAAGTATTTCGCAGCCATGGCTCCGGCCGATCGTCAGAGGCAAGGTCAAAGCACCGGTTGAATTTGGTGCAAAATTTGATCTCAGTCTTGACAGCGAAGGTTATGGGCGTATCGAAAAAATATCTTTCGAGGCATACAACGAGAGCACCTGCCTGATTGAAGCAATAGAACGATTCAGAGAACGTACCGGTTATTATCCGGTACGAGTTCTGGCAGATCAGATATACCGGACCAGGGAAAACAGGAGCTATTGCAAGGAACATGGGATCCGGTTATCAGGTCCAAAGTTTGGCAGACCAAGCGCTACAGCAAAAGTTGATAAAAAACAGGAGTATCAGGATAATACCGATAGAATCGAAGTGGAGCGCACCTTCAGCCTGAGCAAACGCTGTTATGGTATGAGCTGCATTACCACAAAACTGGAAGAAACGCAGTTGACTTCTATCGCATTATCTGTATTCGTGACGAATCTGTTCAGGATTCAGAGGCGAATACTTTACGCTCTTTTGCATCTGTTCCGCTTCTGGCATGACTGGAACAGATGTAAGAACTGGAAGTTGCAGATATCTGCTTAATCAGCAGACACTATTTATTTGTCAGAATATCAGCTTGGACAATGAGTTTCACATAAAAAAGTTTTGGAACTTTCCTATGAAGATGTGAAATCTTCCACAAACGGATTGATTGTCATTACACCGGATTTTGATAATTTTACTGCAAAGCTCATCGCAGCAGATAAATATTCAAAATATATGACAGAAATACCAATTTTGGAGGGAGTTACAAACAGGGAATATTATGGAAGATCAGCAACGTCTATTGAAAACAAATGCAAGATAGAGTATGGAACAGAGCAAGGATTAGCGGCACTGATTTATGGAGAAAAGGGGTTAAGTTCGTTGCCAATACAGGATATTACAGGGGAGCATATAGATACCGATAATGAGTACATGTATTACTATTCGGTTGAATTCATAAAATAGCACTAATAAAAAGAAGAGGATGTCACGTAATCTGCTTTGATTCGGTGGCATCCTTTTTTGGCATTTGTTTTTTTACGGGCATTATAGATTTCATAACTTATTTCTTAT
>ULPV01045159.1_pt1 | contig 10526 bp, 8 predicted proteins | sample 1953831 | NCBI WGS metagenome assembly ULPV01 (sample SAMEA4835638, study PRJEB28245) | human gut metagenome | biome: gut microbiome; material: fecal sample | place: Denmark | collected 2008 | reverse complement strand
GGGCGAGGCGTCAGCTCCGGGAGCGGATACTCCGCAGAGGAGGTCAGACCCTCATTTTTTTTTTGGCCGAGCCCGGAGATCTTCATCAGGCCCAGCTCGACGAGCAACCGTTGGTTGGACGATTGCCGTATCTTTGCGTCGAGTTCCGTCAGGATCGAGATTGCGCCGAACAGAAACCCGACCTCGCAGGCCTCCGCCTGCGCGCGGTATCGTTCGAGCAGCGTGCCGGTCATCTCGATCAGCCGCAGCGTCTCGGGACGCTTGGCCATCAGCAGGTCGCGCATGTGGCGGTTGAGTCCCGCCATGAAGGTCTGCCCCGAGAAGCCCTTCGAGAGCACCTCGTCGAAGGCAACCAGCGCCTCGACGTAGTTGCCCGCAAGGAGCCGGTCGGTGATGCCGAAGTAGGTGTCGTAGTCCAGCACGTTGAGCGTCTGGGCAACGTGGCGGTAGTCGAGCGACGTGCCGCAGAACGAGACGGCCTTGTCGAACATCGACAGCGCATCGCGCATGCCGCCGTCGGCCTTCTGTGCGATGAGGTTCAGCGACTCCTCGTCGGACGTGATGCCCTCCTGCGAGGCGATGTAGCGCAGGTAGTCGACGGCATCCTCCACACGGATGCGGTTGAAGTCGTAGATCTGGCAGCGCGAGAGGATCGTCGGGATGATCTTGTGCTTCTCGGTCGTCGCGAGGATGAAGATGGCGTGTGCGGGGGGCTCTTCGAGCGTCTTGAGGAAGGCGTTGAAGGCCGCGGCCGAGAGCATGTGGACCTCGTCGATGATGAAGACCGAGTAGCGGCCCACCTGCGGGATGATGCGCACCTGCTCGATGAGCGTGCGGATGTCCTCCACGGAGTTGTTCGACGCGGCGTCGAGCTCGTGGATGTTCAGCGAGCGTCCCTCGTTGAACGAACGGCACGACTCGCACTCGTTGCACGCCTCGGCGCCGTGCGGATGCAGGCAGTTGATGGCCTTGGCGAAGATGCGGGCGCAGGTGGTCTTTCCCACGCCGCGGGGTCCGCAGAAGAGATAGGCATGTGCCAGCTGTCCGCGTTCGATGGCGTTTTGCAGGGTCGAAGTGATGTGCTTCTGCCCGACGACCGAACGGAACGTGGCGGGACGGTATTTTCGTGCGCTGACGATGAATTCACTCATAGTAGCGCAAAGATACCGAATTCAAAATTAAAAACTAAAAACAGCAGGTTAAAAATTGAGGGAAAAGCGGCCTTTCCGTGTTTCTGCGCGCTCCGGCACTCGGGCAGCGGCAGGCAGTCGCCCAGGATGTGCTGGAACTCGTCGGTGAAGTTCATGCTGGTGCCGGCGGCTGGTGTGAAGGTCATCTCCCCGAAGACGGGCCGGCCTTCGACCTCGTAGAAGTCCACGCGCACCATGCGGAATCCGGCGGAGAGGCGCTCGGCCGCCTTGAGCATCTCGTCGAGCGACTCGGGACGCGGAATGCGCTGGCGGACGGGGGCATCGCCCGTGTGACGGACGTAGCGCCCGAGGTCCTCCCACGTGCGCGCGTCGTAGAGCTCCTTCTTGGCGTGGCTCGGGGTTGTGCGTTCGTAGCAGACCTGGCAGTAGCGGGGTTTCCCGTCGAAGCAGTAGAACTTGTAGTCGACAAGCGTGCTGCCGAAGGCGGGATTGGCGGGCAGCAGCCGTTCGGCGATGATGCGGGGCTTGATGGCCAGGTAGTGCCATTCGCCGCTCTTGCGGCCGAAGCGGTGGCGCATCGCGTCGGCCATCCGGCGAAGAACGGCCCGGCGGTCGATCCGCTTCCGGTCGCGGACCAGGACGATGTCACCGTAGCCGTTGTTGGGCTTCAGTACGAAGCTGTCGGGCAGGCGCGGGTCGTCGAGGTCGATCTCTTCGGCCGAATCCCAGACGGCGTACAGTTCGTTGAGCATCCCGCCCAGTCCGCGGTCACGGACGTATTCGCGCACGCGGTATTTGTCGGCCAGCTGCGACCAGCGCGGGTCGCTCTCGTGCAGCATGAGCCACATGACCTTTTCGTTGAGCGTCTGCGGGTTCTCCAGATCGGGTTCGTGACCGAACTTCTCCTTGTAGCGCAGGCGGAGGAGTTTTTCCCGGTTGTTGGTGTATCGGCAGCAGGCTTTTTGCAGCACGAGCCATTCGTGGGCTGCGTAGCGGCGGAGGGCGGGTAGGAGATCCATGTGAGCGTGAGTTGTTCCTGTGTCCGTTCGGATTCCATCGGTTGCCGTTCGGAGGGACCGCGGGGGCGCCTGTCGCCGCTGCGCGGAGGTTGTTCCGAAGGGGCCGGAGTCCCGTCCTCGGCGCCGTTCACGATGCGCGTGAAGCGGGGCGGCGGGACGTTCGGGATGACCCGTTCGGGCTGTGGAACCGTTTTGACGCTGCAAAGATATCCATTTTGTCAGGAAAAACGAAAAAATGAACAGAAAAATAGAAGGATAGACCGGATTGGGCCTATCCTTCCGTCCGAGCCGGCAGTTCGACGAGGCTGCCCATGATCCGCTGGAACTCCTCGGTGAAACCCGTATCGAGACCCGCCGCCGAGGTGAAGGTCATCTCGCCGAAGATCGGTGCGCCGTCGATCTCGTAAAAGTTGACGCGTCGGGTCAGCGGTTGTGGATTACGTGGGGTCCCTGGTCGTGCCGCGACGTGAGCGGGCGGGGCGGAAAGGCCGGACGGAGCGGTTTTTTATCGTCGGAGGCGGGTCGTATGGATTTTATGTCTATTTTTAGCGCGGGGAACCGATGCCGTCCGGGACGTTGCGCGCACGGAACCGGTCGGGGTGCGGTTCTCCGATTGTCGAACCTTCAAACGATTCGTATCATGAAAAAACTGGTGATGACCGGAGCCCTTGTGCTCCTTGCATTGCTCCTTGTCGGAAGGACGGAGGCCCGCGAGCCCGGCACCTTTCAGTTGAGCACCCACATGCTGGACATCTCGCAGGGTGCGCCGGCGCCCGATGTGGCGGTGGCGCTCTGTGCACAGGAGTCCGACGGCAGCTGGCGCGTCGTGGCCGAGCGGCGCACGGATGCCAACGGCCGGATCGCCGACCTGCTGCCCCACGGCGTGCCGGGTGCGAACGACGGCCTCTACAGGTTGCGTTTCGAGACCGAACCCTACTTCGCGGCGCAGGGGCTCCGCTCGATCTATCCCTATGTGGAGGTGACCTTCCGCATCGAGGGGGACGGCCATTACCACATTCCTATCACCATGTCGGCGAACGGCTATTCGACCTATCGCGGCAACTGATCCGATCCGCAGGGGCCGGGCTGTCCGCGGCGTTTGTGTCGGACGGCGCGTTGGCGCGGTGCCCGCAGCGGGTACGGGGATCTTCGGCTCCCCTTTTTTTTCTGCCTTTTTGGCGCGATGTGTCAGCTGTGTAGTGACAATTTATGACAAAATGTGATATATTTATGTCGAAATGTCCGGATCGCAGGTGTGGCAGGCCTTTTGCTCCACCTGAAGTCGAAACACGAACAAACGACAAACAACACGGATATGAACATCAACACATTAACCATCAAGGCGCAGGAGGCGTTGCAGGCAGCGCTGACCCTTGCGCGGGAGCGCGGACAGCAGTCTGTCGAACCGCTCCACATTTTGAGCGTGCTGATCCGCGATGACGATTCGCTCTCGACCTTCCTGTTGGGGCGTGTCGGCGTCAACGTCCGCGGACTGCGCGACGAGGTGCAGCGCGCCGTCGGCCAGTTGCCCCGCGTCGAGGGCGGCAACGGCGAGCAGTTCTTCGCACAGGAGAGCTCGCGCCTGATCCAGCGCGCCGTCGACTTTACCAAGACCTTCGGCGACAAGTATGCGTCGGTCGAGCACCTGCTGCTGGCTCTCGTGGCCGAACGCGGGCAGGCGGCCGATCTGCTCAAGCGCCATGGCGCCTCCGAGAAGGAGCTCGTCGAGGCGATCCGGACCTTCCGCCAGGGTGCGACGGTCGATTCGCAGACCGCCTCGCAGGAGTTCGACGCGCTGGGCAAGTACGCCATCAACCTCAACGAACAGGCCCGGTCGGGCAAGCTCGATCCGGTGATCGGCCGTGACGAGGAGATCCGCCGCGTGCTGCAGATCCTTTCGCGACGCACGAAGAACAACCCGATTCTCGTCGGTGAGGCCGGTGTCGGCAAGACGGCGATCGCCGAAGGCATCGCCCGCCGTATCATCGACGGCGACGTGCCCGAGAACCTGAAGTCGAAGGTGATCTACTCGCTCGACATGGGTGCCCTGATTGCGGGTGCCAAGTACCAGGGCGAGTTTGAGGAGCGGCTGAAGGCCGTCGTACAGGAGGTCGTCCGCAGCGAGGGCGAGATTTTGCTCTTCATCGACGAGATTCACACGCTGGTCGGTGCGGGCAAGTCGTCCGGCGCGATGGATGCGGCCAACATCCTCAAGCCGGCCCTTGCGCGCGGTGAACTGCGGACGATCGGCGCCACGACGCTCGACGAGTTCCAGAAGTACTTCGAGCAGGACAAGGCCCTCGAACGCCGTTTCCAGAAGGTCATGGTCGACGAGCCGTCGCGCGAGGATGCCATCTCGATCCTGCGCGGTCTGAAGGAGCGCTACGAGAACCACCACCAGGTGCGGATCAAGGACGAGGCGATCATCGCCGCCGTGGACCTTTCGACGCGGTATATCACCTCGCGGTTCCTGCCCGACAAGGCGATCGACCTGATCGACGAGGCCGCCTCGCGGCTCCGGCTGGAGATGAACTCCGTGCCCGACGAGATCGACTCGCTCGACCGGAAGGTGCGTCAGCTTGAGATCGAGCGCGAGGCGATCCGCCGCGAGAAGGACGAGGAGCGTGTCGAGCAGCTCACGAAGGAGATCGAGGAGCTCAAGGCCAAAGATGCCGGCATGCGGGCCAAGTGGCAGGGTCAGCGCGACCTGCTGAAGAAGATTCAGGCCAACAAGGACCGCATCGAGCAGCTCAAGATCGAGGCCCAGCAGGCCGAACGTCAGGGCGACTACGGCAAGGTGGCAGAGATCCGCTACGGCAAGATCCAGGAGGCTGAGAAGGAGATCGCGGCCTTCCAGGAGGAGTTCCGCCTTGCATCGGCCAACGGTTCGATGATCAAGGAGGAGGTCGACTCGCAGGACATCGCCGAGGTCGTATCGCGCTGGACGGGCATTCCCGTGACGCGGATGCTGGCTTCGGAGCGCGAGAAGCTGCTCCACATGGAGGACGAGCTGCACAAGCGGGTCGTCGGACAAGAGCAGGCCATCGCCGCCATTTCGGATGCCGTGCGCCGGTCGCGTGCCGGACTGAACGACCCGCGCAAGCCGATCGGTTCGTTCATCTTCCTCGGCACGACGGGTGTCGGCAAGACCGAGCTGGCAAAGGCCCTGGCGGAGTTCCTCTTCAACGACGACTCGATGATGACGCGTATCGACATGAGCGAATACCAGGAGCGGCACAGCGTTTCGCGTCTGGTCGGAGCGCCTCCCGGATATGTCGGTTACGACGAGGGCGGCCAGCTGACCGAGGCCGTGCGCCGCAAGCCCTATTCGGTCGTGCTGCTCGACGAGATCGAGAAGGCACACCCCGACGTCTTCAACATCCTGCTGCAGGTGCTCGATGACGGCCGGCTGACCGACAACAAGGGCCGCACGGTGGACTTCCGCAACACGATCATCATCATGACCTCGAACATGGGTTCGCAGATCATCCAGGAGAACTTCTCCGAGGCTTTCGACGGCAAGAAGCTCGCCCCGGAGGTGATCGAGAAGACGCGCCGGGAGGTGATTGACCTGCTGAAGCAGCAGCTCAAGCCCGAGTTTCTGAACCGTATCGACGAGATCGTGATGTTCGAGCCGCTGACGCGTCGCGACATCGAGCGCATCGTCGACATCCAGCTGGGCATCGTCCGCAAGATGCTCGAGGAGAACGGCATCCGGCTCGAGTATACCGATGCGGCGCGCAAGTGGATCGCCAATGCCGGGTACGACCCGCTCTACGGTGCACGACCCGTCAAGCGGACCATCCAGCGCTACGTCGTCAACGACCTCTCGAAGCGGATTCTGGCCGGCGAGGTCGACCGCTCGAAGCCGATCTCGATCGACGCCGACGACAAGGGCCTGACCTTCAAGAACTGATCCATGCGGCCGACGCTTCGGCGCCGGGCGCAGCGAAAAGGAGGGAGCCTCCGGATTGAATCCGGAGGCTCCCTTTTTTTTTGTGCGGAGATTCCCTTTTTTTGTGCGGAGATTCCCTTTTTTTGTGCGAGGCTCCCTTTTTTGTGCGGGGCGGTAAGCGGCAGAGGTGTTGCCGGATGCCGGTCGGGGGGCTGTCGGACAGGGTACAGAATACTGGCCGGGTGATCGTCGGATGAGGTGTCGGATGCTTTGCAGGACCGCTCCGCCATACGCCCCCTCACTTTTTACTTTTCACCTTTCACTTTTCACCTTCTCTAAAGTCCCTTGCGGGCGATACGCCACGCCAGGGCGTTGTAGAGGTCGAGCAGCGGGCCGCGCCACCGCACCGGCAGGGCGTTGATGACGCGGGCCTTCCAAAGCGTGCGGCGGTAGACCTTCGTGAAGGAGAAGGTCCGGATGGCGCGTGCGGCCTCCTCGGTGCCGCCCTTGGCCGAGAGGACCAGCGCCTTGCCCAGTGCCGCGCGGGCGATGAACTCCCGCTCGTCGTCGGGGGCCGCGGGGTCGTAGAGCTCCTCGAACGAGTAGACGGTGCGCTCGGGCGTATAGGTCGAGGCCGAGCGGTTCGATGCCACCTTCGAGTAGCGGCACAGGGGCTGCGGCGAGAAGCAGACCGGATAGCGGCGGGCGATCTTGATCCACATGTAGAGGTCGCCGCCCATCTTCATCCCGTCGGGGAAGCCGCCCACGCGGTCGATGACCTGGCGGGGAATGGCGCTGGCCGAGGGGATCGAGACGTAGCGGTGCGCCGAGTCGCGGAAGAAGTTCTCGACGATGCCCCGCCGCGTCGGGGTCGGCGCGGGGAAGATGCCGTCGTGGCTCACGACGCGAAAAGCCGTGGAGTAGATGCCGCAGCCGGGAAATTCGCGGTAGAGTGCCGCCACCTCCTCGAGAAAGCCCTCCTCCCACTCGTCGTCGGCGTCGAGCAGCGCGAGGAGCTCGCCCCGCGACTCGGCGATGGCCCGGTTGCGGGCCGCGCACTCCCCGGCGTTGGGCTGCCGGACGAGGCGGATGAGCGGCGAGGGGATCGCCTCGACGAGTGCGGCACTGTGGTCGGTCGATCCGTCGTCCACGACGACGATCTCCAGCGGCTGCAACCGCTGCGCGAGCACCGAGCGGATGGGGCCTTCGATTTCGCGCTCCTTGTTGTAGAGGGGGATGATGACCGAAATGGTGGGAGAAGCCATGCCTGCGTATGCTGATTTATTGCGAAGATACCGATCTTTTGCTACATTTGCAAATCAAAAGCCGGCATGCCATGACCCTCTCCGAAAAAGCCATCCGTCTGATCCGCGACACGTTCGACACGGCGCTCTACTTCGCCGTGATGGCCGTCAAGGAGAACTTCCGCAACTACGTCGGGCGCGCCGGGACGGTCGGGAAACCCAAACCGGGGGTTGTGATCCTCGGCAACGGTCCCTCGCTGGCCGACGACCTGCCGCGGCTCATCGCGCGGCGCGAGTACGAGACGCACGACTTCATGGCGGTGAACTACTTTGCCCTCGACGAGCGTTTCGAGACCGTCCGCCCGGCTTATTATGTCCTTTCGGACCCGATGTTTTTCCGCGACAGCGCCTACCGCGAGCGCGTGGCGGAACTCTACCGCACGCTCGACCGCAAGGTGACGTGGCCCATGCACCTCTACGTGCAGTATTACAACCCCGAGCGGTTCGACTACCGCGCCGCGCTGCCCAATCCGCGGATCCGCATCATCCCGTTCCATACACAGTGCTACCGCGGCTTCCGGCGCCTGGAGTTCTGGCTCTACCGCCACGGGCTGGGCAGCGCCAATTTCGGCACGGTGGTGCAGGTGTGCGAATACATCGCCCTGCTGCTGGGCTACCGGACGCTCGAGCTGTACGGCGTCGACCATACGCTGCTCGACGGGCTGTGCGTCGACGAACGGAACCGTCTCTGCCGCCTCGACCGCCACTACTACGATACCGGCGCCCCGGCTGCACCGCAGCCCATCTTCCAGAAGGTGCCGCCCGTGCCCTACACGATGGCCTCTTACCTGGCCGAGGTGGCCGAGCTGTTCCGCGGCCACGAGGTGCTGCGCGACTACGCCGCCTCGCTCGGTGCGCGGATCATCAACCGCACGCACGGGTCGCTCATCGACGCCTACGAGCGCGGCGCCGAGGAGCCGGAGCCCTGACCTGCCGTGCCCGGGAGAAAAAACGGACGGATCGACCCCTGCGGGCCGGTCCGTCTTGTCATATGCGGGCGGTGCGGAGCCGCTTGCCGGAGCGGCGGCCTGCTCTTCGGGCAGAGCCGGTTCCTGAATTGCGGCTTGCACTCCCTCCCCGGCGGGGATCAGCGGGGGAGCTTCTGCCCGGCGGCGATGATCTCGGCCATGGCAAAATCCTCGGGGTAGTCGATGTCCAGCCCCTCGATGCGGTCCACGACGGCCATCCACGGGCGGTCGCCGATGCGGCGGCCGCGGCCGCACCACAGCTCGCGCGGGAAGATGAAGAAGGCGCTGGTCTCGATGTAGACCGGTTCGATGGTCTGCGTGCGGGGTATGGCGTCGAGCGAGTAGTTGAGCGGCCGACCCTCGTACCAGGCGAAGGTGCGGATGCACTCGGCGCTGAAGGCCGAGTCGTACTCGCCCGAGCGGACCCGCCCGAGGGCGTCGGAGATCGTCGCCGCGCGGATGAAGGGCGACGTGGCGTGGGCCAGCACGTAGAGGTCGGCGTCGACCTCGCGCGTGAAGGCGTCGTAAATCTCGCGTCCGAGCGTCTCGTCGCGGTCGAGCGAGGCATCGCGGCGCAGGAACCGCACCCCCTCGGGCAGCAGCGGGCGGATCGACTCGTCGCTGCAGAAGACGTAGACCTGGTCGATCTCCGGCACGCGGCAGAGCGTCCGCAGGATGTGGCACATCAGCGGTTCGCCGCTCAACAGCCGGAGATTCTTGCCCGCGACGCGCTGGCTGTTGAGGCGGATCGGGACGAAAGCGACGGTTTTCATGTTCATTGTACCAGCAGGTTGCAACCCCGGATTTCGGCGTGGTCGATGCGCCCCTCGACGACGAACGAGCCGTCCCGAGCGACAACCCCGGCATCCTGCGTCTGGATGAAGGCGCAGGAGTAGACGTTGGCCAGGTCGATGATGTTCAGCCCGCCGCGCGCACCGGGCGGCAGCAGGTCGAACGGATCGTTGATGTCGCGGGCCACGACCCGCATCCAGGCCGGACAGCGGAAGCGGTTGCCGCCCGCGGAGTAGGCCTGCGACGTGAGCTCCGCCATGCCGTATTCGGAGTGTATTTGCGCAACGCCGAAGGCGTCGCAGAGAATCTTGTGGAAGGCCGCCTTGGGCAGCTCCTCGCGGTAGCCCTTCATGCCGCCGGTCTCCATGACGACCGTGTCGCGCAGCTTCGGGGCGTAGCGCTCGGCCAGGTCCCAGAGCGCATAGCTCACGCCCAGCAGGATTTTGGGCTTCGGGTCGTGCGCCATGTCGCGCAGCAGGGCGTCGTAGTCGTCCAGGTAGAAGCCGCCCGAGCCGCAGTCGGCAATCAGCCGGTCGGCCATGTAGACGAGCGACGACCCCTTGCGCCGCAGGTAGTTGGGCAGCAGGGCGTAGAGGCTCCAGCGGGCCGGGTCGCCGTAGAAGGTGCGGAAGGCGCCGCGGAAGGCCTGCTCGTAGAGCGCCAGCGAGCGCATCGGATGGCGCGACGAGGTCATGCCCGTCGTGGCGCTCGACGTGAAGACCGCCTCGGGGGGCGTGTCGCCGCAGCAGTAGACGTCGTGGCTCTTGAAGAGCGCGATGGGCAGGAACGGGATGTCCCGCAGCGTGCGGACCGCATCGGGCTGCACGCCGATCAGGCGCAGGTAATCGCGGTAGGGCGGGCAGGCCGTGGCCTGGTAGCGGAACAGCTCCAGCGCCGCAACCCCGAAGGCCGCCTCGTCGCCTGCCTGCAGACGGAATATGTCGTCCGTGGAGATCATCTTCGCAAAGGTATGAAAAAACGGAGAGATTTTCCAGCCCGGCGCCGCGAATCTTCGGGTTTTCGTCCGGGTGGCCCTGCCCCGTTGTCCGGCGTTATTCGGTGCGGTGCGGCGTTGACTGGCGGCGGCCGGCGTTATTCGGCGCGGTTCGGCTCGGTTCGGTGCTGCGCTTCGTCCGCGTCCGTTCGTGTCCGTCCGGTATCGGTCGGGGCCCGCACGCAAACGGCAACCGCCGGATGGTGTGATCCATCCAACGGTTGCCGTTCGGCTTCTCTCTGTCGGCTGCGGGAGCGGGTCGGTCGGAGACCTGCGGCGCATCCGACTGCGGGCCCCTCCTCTCCTGCAACGCGCCTATTTCTTGCTCTTGGGCGCGAGCATCATGTTCATCTTCTTGCCTTCGAGCTTGGGCATCATCTCCACTTTGGCAACCTCCTCCAGA
>ULPV01030229.1_pt1 | contig 10557 bp, 6 predicted proteins | sample 1953831 | NCBI WGS metagenome assembly ULPV01 (sample SAMEA4835638, study PRJEB28245) | human gut metagenome | biome: gut microbiome; material: fecal sample | place: Denmark | collected 2008 | reverse complement strand
CGAATGGCGGCCAAAGAAACAAGGGCAACGCCCTCTGAACGCCCAGCTGCCCCTGCAAGAAAACCACAGTTTGTTCTATTGCAGAACAAGAACATCTGTTCGCATAATAGAACTATGATTTCCGGAGAAGAAATAGCAAACAACCCAAGCGCACGGAGCGACGAATGGGCGCATACCTATATATGCATTGACCTGAAAACGTTCTATGCCAGCGTGGAATGCGTAGAGCTCGGGCTCGACCCCTTCACCACCAACCTGGTAGTGGCCGACCCTTCCCGAACCGAAAAGACCATCTGCCTTGCCATCACCCCAGCCATGAAGCGCCTGGGGATCCGCAACCGCTGCCGCGTGTTCGAAATCCCCAAGGGAATCAAGTACAAAACGGCCACGCCGCGCATGAAGCTTTATATGCAGAAGTCGGTCGAAATCTACCGAATCTACCTCCAACGCGTATGCCCTGAAGACATCCACCCCTACTCCATCGATGAATGCTTCATCGACGCCACCCCCTACCTTGCCCTATACGGGCTAACCGCAAAGGAGTTCGCCCAGGAGCTTATCGATGCCGTTATGCGGCAAACGGGCATAACGGCCACTGCAGGCATCGGCTCGAACCTGTTCCTGGCGAAGGTGGCGCTCGACGTTACCGCAAAGCACAGCCCTGACAACATCGGCGTGCTAAGCCAAGCCTCGTTCAGGGAAAAGCTCTGGCACCACACGCCTCTTACCGACATATGGGGCATCGGCCCGGGAATCGCCGCGCGCCTTGAACGCTACGGCGTGCACGATTTAGCCGGCATCGCCGCCATGAGCAAGCAGGTGCTGTTCCGCGAGTTCGGCGCCAACGCTGAGTTCCTTATCGACCACGCAAACGGCATCGAACCGTGCACCATGGCGCAGATAAAAGCCTACAAATCGAAGAGCACCGGCATCGGAAACGGCCAGGTGCTCGCGCGCGGATACTCGTACGAGGAAACGCGGCTTATCCTTCAGGAAATGATAGACGGCTTGGTGCTCGACCTTATCGAAAAACATGCGGCAGCAGGCGGCATATCGCTTTCCGTGGGCTACGAGAAAGAGGCGGGGCAAACCCTCAGCGCAGCAGCCTCCAGCCGCAGTGTACGGCGCTTCCCCGCAGGCCACGGCGGCGGTGCACGCAAGCTTAGCGGGAAAACCGCAAGCCTGAAGAAGATATCCGCCGCCTTCATGGGCCTTTACGAGGAAACGGTGAACCCCGCCCGCAAGGTAAGGAGAATCAACATCGGCCTTACCGGCCTCATGCCCGAAGAGCTTGAGAAAATCAGCCTGTTCGACGGGCCCGAGCTGCAGCAAGAGCGCCAAATGCAGAAAACGCTGCTGGCCGTGAAGAGCAAGTTCGGCGCCAACGCGCTGCTACGCGGATCAAGCCTGCTCAAAGCCTCCACCGTGCACGAGCGCAACGAGCAGGTTGGCGGCCATCGAGCCTAACCAGCCAAACGAAGGAGCCCCATGGAATACAACCCCTACGACGAATGGCGCCGCATTGCGCCCGATGAACGCGCTCGCCAATTCATGCCCTTCGCCGCCTTGCGCGGCTATTACGGCCTAATCCGCGAAGCCGAGTACACGCCTGAGCCGCGCCGCCCCCATACCGAAGAGCATTCGCGCGCCTTAAGCGAAGCGGCTGCCCGCATCCGCAACCGGGATCTGGTCCGCGCGGTGTATTACAACGGCAACGCCTACGTTTCCATAACGGGGGTCGTGTCGCAGATAAGCTGCGAATTGCGCACCATACGCATCGTAAAAACCACCATCCCCTTCAAAGACCTATGGGAGCTTGAGCTGCTTTCCGCAAAAAACATGCAGCGCCAAACGCTCGCCAAATAAGGCGCTGCGGCCCTGCGCGACGAAAACCCACCCCGCCGCACAGGCATAAAGCAACAAAACGGTAAACGCGCTAAGGCTTTCACGTGAAACAAGCCCCTCGCTCGCCGCGCACCTTAGAATCGAAAGCATGAAAGAATCAAGAAACACATCTACCGGAACCAAGCAATTCGCAAAGCAGGCCGTAACCTACTACGGCGTTTCCATTCTGCAAACCGTGCTGGAATTTGCGGTATTCGCCCTTTTGCAGGTGGTGGGCCTTGCCACCAGCACAGCAAATGCCATTGCCGTGTTCTGCTCGGGCTCGTTCAACTTCCTCATGAACCGCAACGTCACGTTCCGCGCTTCCAGCAACTTCTGGCGCAGCGTGGCGCTGTTCGTGTGCCTGTACCTGTGGAACTACCTCTTCGGAACCTGGTTCATTGGATGGGCAGCAAGCACTTTCGGCTGCCCCGAGATGCTCGGCAAATTCATCACCATGGCCATGCAGGGCATATGGGGCTTCTGCCTTTGCAAGTGGGTAATTTTCAAATAAGCAAGTATTTCCATGCTGGAATGGCATGGATAGTCCCGGCGGAAATCTGGAATTCGGCTTCCTCGTCCATCGTTACGATAACGGATTCCGCCATATCAAAACGTTTCATGGCAGCCTCCAAGGCTTCTGTTTCTCGCTTTCTCGTCTTCCCGTCTTCCAAGCTAACGCTCACCTGAACAAGCTGAACAGGCTCCAACAAAAGGGCATCACCCACAACAAAATCAACCTCGTGCGAGCGAGACCCTTCGGAAACAAGCAAACGAGAAACCGATCCGTTGCGAACACTGTGCACGGTACGACGCAAGGCGTCAAACACCGCCGTTTCCAAACGCTGTCCTAAATCAACTGTCGAAGCTGGAGCAAAAGCCGCAAAAAGACCAGGATCTACGGCGTACACCTTTGAAGAAGATCGCGGATTGTCCGCCAAGGAGCGCGAAAATTCAGAAACAGAAAAAAGCAGGTAAGCGTCTTCGTAGTACGCCAGCAGATTGCCCAACGTTTCACGCGAGACAGAAACCTGGCGGCTTTTCAGCTCACCATACACTTTGCTAACGGAAAGCTCCCGCGCAGAAGATGCCAAGCAACGAGAAAGAAAAAGAGAGGCCACCCGTGGGTTCCGCAACGAGTAGCGTTCTACCACATCCATGGCAACCGTGCGCGAAGCGTATTCCTGCAATAGCATCATCGCATCGGCTGGACCCAGGGAAAGCGGAGCGATGAAACCCCCTCTTGCCAAGTACTCTTCCAAATAATGTCGTAGTATCGCCTTGTCCGAGGACGAAAAACCTCCGTCAACGCGTAGAGCTTGCCCGCCGCAGAAGCGAACAAACTCAGAAAAGCTCATTGGAAACAGTTCCTTCACCAAAGAACGCCCTCGGAACTCAGAAGAAAGTTCCGCCGATAGCATTTTCGAGGAAGAGCCTGTTACATATATAGTTGCCTTCAAGGAATCGACCATTCGCCGAAGCGCCACACCCCAATCGGGAACTTCTTGCACTTCGTCGAGGAACAAATAAACGCCCGATTCGCGAGCCTGCGGGTGCAAAGCATAGAACGTATCAAGAAGATCACCGAACAAGCTAGAGCTATAGGGTTTCAGCCGCTCGTCTTCAAAGTTGAAATAGAGAATTCGATCCGAGGGAACTCCGCTTTTCAGAAGACTGCGCATCTCTTGGTATAAGCGATATGTTTTCCCGCAGCGTCTCATACCAACCACAACATTTACCAAGTTGCCTCGTGCAGGCTTTTGGACTGAGCCGAGGCTTAAATCGCGCTCGAAAACCTCAGGAATACCCTGCTGCTCAAAGTCTTTTAGCTTCTCTTCAATAAACGCATTGAACGACACACCGGCCACCAACCTAGTTTCTTGTCTTCTAAAAGGACAAGTTAAGTGTATATCTTGTCTTCCTGCGGGACAAGTTTTAGCCCTATCTTGTCTTCCAGGAAGACAAGATATACGAATCAGGGCACCCCTGTTGCCCCCTAGTACAACTCAGGCCTGCGGTGCTGCAGTATGGGCATGGAGGCTCGGACTTCTTCTATCGCGGAGAAATCGATGCGAGCCGTAACAAGCTCTTCACGCACGCCGCCAGCGGCAAGCATCACCCCGTCGGGGCCGAACACTGCGCTTTGGCCAATGTAGCCTTTATCCACGCGGCTCAATCCTGCAACAAACATCTCGTTCTCAATGGCACGGGCCGAAAGCAGCGTGCGCCATTGCTCAGCCTTCAGGCGACCATCCACCCAAGCAGCGGGGTTGATAAGCATCTGGCAGCCATGGAGCGCCGCAAAACGAGCCACCTCGGGGAAGCGTAAGTCGTAACAGATAGAAAGCCCTATGCGCCCAAAAGGCGTATCAACCGGCTTAAACAAGGCCGAGCCTGCTGCCATACGGTCCGATTCACGCGTGAAATCGGTGTCGAACAGGTGAACCTTGCGGTACACGCCATGCTGCAACCCATCGCTGCCCACTAGCACCGCCGTGTTGAAGGGATTGCCTCCTTGGCTGTTGCGTTCGTTCACGGTGTATACCACCCACAAGCCATACCGAGCAGCAAGCGCATTCATCTTGGTGCAGAAAAGCCCATCAAGCGGTTCTGCTTCAGCGGCAAACGACTCCTCGCTCGATTCATAGCGTGTCATCAACGATTCCGGGAATACCAGCAGGTCAACACCGCGATACTGCGCTTCCGCACACCACTGCTCTACCATCTCAAGGACAGCATCGACTCCTGGCTCTTCCGGATGGCGGCACTGAGCCAACCCAAGAACGAACGCCATACACACTCCTTCAACGTAAAAAGCAGACACGCATCGCCGTAAGCGGCACACGTGTCTGCTTTATTCTCCCACTAAAAAAGTGAATGGACCGGGTATATCCCAGTCCATTCACCTGCCAATTGCTCTGCTTCAGAAAAGCAGCGTATGCATTAGTTAGTTGTTGCGACGGCGGCGAAGCAGTGCAGCAGCTGCAGCCATGAGGCCTGCGATGCCACCGATGCCAGCTACAGCAGCAGCGTTGGTTGCGTCACCGGTCTGAGGAGCCTCGCTGGACTCGTCAGCAGCCTGCTGGTCGGAACCCTGAGCATCGGATTCGTCGGTTGCAGCCTTATCGGTTGCAGCGTTGCCGTTGCCGTTGTCGTCAGCCTTAGCCTCGTTGTAGAAGGCGTAGTAGGTTACCACGCCGTCTCCGTCGGTATCCTCAACAGCCTTGGAGAAGTCAACGGGGGTGTATACCCAGTTGCCCTGCTCGTCCTTAAGGGTGGAAGACCAACCCTCGAACTCCCAGCCATCGTAGGAAGGATCAGCAGGCTTAGCAACGGCCTCGCCCTTGTTGATCTCTACGGAGTTCTGAGTCTTGTTGAAGTTGTCAACAAAGTTAACCGTGATCTTCTCAGCAGGGGTTACCGCATCTTCGTACATTGCGTATACGTTGATGCCCTCGCCGGTTACGGTTGCGTCAGCAGGAATCTCAACGGTGCCTTCGCTGTCGGTCCAACCCCAAGCCTTGAACTGCTTGCCCTCGGGAGCGTTTGCCTTAGCAAGCTCGGTGTAAGCGTCAAGGTTCTCAAGCAGGTTGGAGTCTTTCTCGAATGCAGGGGTTGCCTTCGGGGTGGACTCATCTTCGCCGTAGTAGATGTTTACGTCGTAGGAAGCAACTTCCTCGTACATAGCGTAAACGGCAAGGTCAGAGCGAACCGTGGTGTTCTCGTCGATAGCAACCAGGCCCTCATCGCCATACATACCCCAGCCAGCGAAGCGCATGCCTTCAGGTGCGTTGGTGATTGCGTCCTCGAGAAGGGTTTCATCCTCGCCGATGGTGTCAAGCAGGTTGGCATCATAGCCAGCAGTAAGCTGAGCATCCTCAACCTGGTCGTCACCGTAGCCTACGGAAACGCTTACAGTGTACTCAGCGTCCTCGTACTTAGCCTGTACGGTAACCTCACCCATAACGGTGTCCTCAGCGTTGATGTCAACGCCCTCAGACCACTGCCAACCAGTAAACTGCTTGCCTTCAGGAGCAGCTTCAGAAGCGGCATCCTCGCACTGCTCAAGAGCCTCAAGCAGGTTGGTGCCCTTCTTCACGCTGATGGTCTCAGCAGGGTTGATGGTATCGGAGCCGTAGATTACATGAACGTCATAGCCCTCAACATCCTGATAGCTTGCGTAAACCGTAACGTCGGCAGCCATGGTTGCGTCGCCTGCAACAGCAGAGCCGTCTGCCCACGTCCAACCAGCAAATTCCTTGCCTTCAGGAGCAGCAGCTTCAGCCTCATCCTCGTAAGCGGAAAGAGCCTCGAGCAGGTTGGTGCCCTCGGGAACCTCAGCGGTTTCCTGGATAGCATAAGGGTCGTCGCTCATACCGCCGATGCTCAAGGTGTAGCTCTCAACAGCCGCATACTGTGCGTATACGCTGATGTCGCCCGTTACCGTGGTGTTGGGGTCGATGGATTCGCCGTTAGACCATGCCCAACCGACGAACTTCTGGCCTTCGGGGGCCATAGCCTTTGCCTGCTCGGTGTAAGCGGAAAGCACCTCAGTAAGGTTCTTGTCCTTCTTTACATTGGCAGCGTCGATTTCCTCGCCGTAGCCTTCGCCACCGAATACGTCAACGGTGAAGTACTTGTCCTCGTACTGAGCGTAAACCTGAACGTCGCTGGAAACCGTGGTGGTTGCAACAACGGGAACGAACTTGCCGTTAACCAACGTTGCCCAACCGGTGAATTCCTTGCCGGAAGGAGCGTTGTCCTTGGCCTGCTGCTCAAAGCCAGCCAGTGCACCCTGCAGAGAATCGCCATCCTTGACGGTGGTGGTGCCCAGGGTCTGAGTACCGGAGTTTACGGTAACGGTGCGCTCAACAACAGCATCCTTGTACATTGCGTACACTGCTGCATCGCCCTTTACTTCTTCGGTAAGGGGAATCTTCACGAGCTCAGTGCCGTTGTACCAGCCCCAGCCAGCGAACACCTTGCCCTCGGGAGCGTTGGTCTTAGCGGACTGCTCATAAGGCTTAAGAGCATCGTAGAAGCTGGTGCCATCCTCAACTTCAACCGTAGCGGATGCGCCGTTCTGATCAACGGTCAGCGTGTGCTTTGCAGCCTGCTTCTTCACCTGAGCAAGAAGGGTGTCACCGTCTGCGGCAGATACATAGGATTCAGAACCCTTGTTCTGAACGAAGTTAACGTCATAGCCCTCGGGAACCTGAATGAGGTCCTTGAGATCGGTCTTACCGTCAGCCTTGATGGTCTGGTTACGATAGGTCGCCGTGAAGCCATCGGTTGCACCAAGGGTGTTGCCCTGCTCGTCAACGAACTCGATGGTTACGTTTACGCCCTCTTCGGTAGCAGCCTTCTTGGGAGCGTACTTAGCCTCAATCCAAGCACCTTCCCATACCGTTACATCGTTGCCGATGGTATCGGTGGTTCCAGCAAAGCCCCAACCGCTGAATTCGGTTCCTTCAGGCGCTGCGGCTACAGCCTTGTCGGTGTAGTCGGAAAGGGCAGTAAGAAGGCTGGAACCCTTTTCCGCAGTTGCGGTGAACTGCTTCTGGGAATCACCGTAGCCGACTGCATAGGTGAAATTAACGTCCTGAGCAGCCTGCTTAATCTTCTTTACCTGTACCGTTACCTGAGATCCATCGGACGCAACGTAGGCAGAGTTGCCATCGCCATAGAAATTAACAGCTTCATAACCGGAAGGAACCTGGATTTTATCACCAAGGTAGCCATAGCCAGCATCGATAACCTGGGAGGTAGGCACATCGATGTCAGTTGCAGAGATTGCCTGCCGGTTCTCGTCAACGAAATTTACCGAAACAGTGATCTTGTTTTCGGTATCCGTTGCATTCTGAGTAGCAATATCCTTGTTGTCCTGATCCGTGTCAGCCAATGCCACTGCAGGCACGCTGCCTAGAGCGAGTGCCAAGCTCAAGCTTGCTGCAACCGCTTTCTTAGAACGTGAATTCTCCATTAAGTCTCCTTTTCATTCTGCATGTGCCTGCCTGCAAGGTCAAGCCTGGTTGTCTTTTTCTGTATTCACCATATAATTCCAGTTACCAGGCTTTTTGTTGCGCAACATTGGCAAAGGAGCTGCTCAGCAGCTGTTCTCCATACGATTCACCCCCCCCCGCAAAATGAACGGGTCCATTCCCAAAAACAAACGTTTGACCTCGCTTTTCTACGATAGAATTCACTTACAGCCCCATCGCATTGCATTTCATCGCATGCATCACCGCCCACATACTCCAGGAAGCGAGGCCGCACAATGGAAGAAACCCCAAGCTCTTACATGTTTGCCGACCTCCGCATGTTCGGCGGCATCACTAATAAAGAAGCAGCGAAGGAATTACTCACCGATAAAGCCAACTACGGCGGTGCCGCCCCGCGCGACAGGATCAACGAGCGTACGTTCCTTTCGCGCCAGATTGTGCATGCGGCCCCTTCTCAGGTTCACCCTGAGTTTTTCGCCGACTTTTCCCAAAGCGCGCAGACGCTTACCGGGAAAATCGTCTCCAACTTGGCAACCGCCACAGCGCATGAAGAGGTTGCCGCGCACTACGGCGGCGAAGACGCAGAAGCTATGGCGGCGCTCTTGGCCCAGTACTCGCTCGACGGCAACCTGTACCATAACGCCGTGCGACGCATCAACGCCGCTCCGTTTTCGCAGCAAGCCGATAAAGCGGTGCTCCTGCTTTTGCTTTTCCTGGTATGCGGCTGCCTAGCCGATCCCGACACCGCGGTTAAAAGCACCCGCAGCTTCATGGAGCAGAAGCTTGCCTTCACCTTCACCACGCTGAAGCCGGAGCTCGCAGGTTCAGAGCCTATGATGAAAGGCCCCACGAAGCATCAGCAGCTCGGCCTTATCCGCATCGACAACGGCATCGCCCGTTCCTCGGTGTATCCACTTTCAACCGCCAAGGAAGGCACGCTTATCGGCCTTCTGGCCACAGGGAAGAACGGTATCAACGATGTGGGCATCGATGTATCGCGTAAGCATCTGAAAGTGTTCAAACATGGCGATGCCTGGTTTGCGCAGGGCCTTGGCTCTACCAACGGCACCAGCCTGATTTCAGGTGTCGACAAAAGCGTTTCCGTTATCGAGCCGCGCGACAACGACAAGGAAAAGAAGTCGTATCCACCCGCCCGGATCAATCCAGGCGATATGCTGTGCCTTGGCGCCACAACCCAGTTCCTTGTTATGCAGATTGCCGCAAAAGCCAAGTCGAATGCCCAGAACGCCGACCAGGCAAGCACAACCTATTATCAGCTTCCATTCCCTGCTGCTCACTAAAGCAAGAAAGCCCGTGGCCGATTGCGTTGTTGCGCAACAAATAACCCTCGTCTCATACGAGCATCATTTGATGGCGTTATAAGGAAGAGGAGGAGCGCATTGAAGCAAGCCGACACCGATTTCGCTGCCCATGCATCAACCGAAAAGCACATTGAGGTTATTTCACTCGATAGCTTTATCCCCTCATCCATAGAGCCAGGTGCCTCAGCAGCAGACATGCAGCGCAAGTTCAGCACTTTCCTACTTGCAAGCAAAGAAAATAGCGGCGCATTTTGCGCGGCCCTTAACGCCTCAGAAGAGCGCTATGCCCTGAAATCGCCTTTGTTCCTTAAGCGCAACGCGCCAGGCTCCTCCTTGGAAGACAGCCCCTCTGCCGACCGCGCCTGCATTGAAAAGGCGCAGCGCCAGTTGCTTCTTGACGAGTATCGAAATACGCTAGCCGTGTCGAATATCAAAGGATTCCCCAAGGTGTACGGATTGGGCCAGGCGGACAACTGCCCAATCATGGTTACTGAATACATCGAAGGCATAACGCTCGCCAATGCCCTTAGCCTGCTTCCCCACAATGGGAAGGGTCAAGGAATCGCACCGTATGTTGCAGCAACGATAATCCAAACCGCAACGGCAATCCTTCTCAACGCACGCTGCCTTGACGGGACCTTCGTCCACCGCGACCTTTCTCCGCGCAACATCATAATCAGGACCGAAAAAGACAGCCTGGATGCACAGCTGAAGAAAGCGATATACGACCTTCGTTTGGTTGACATGGGAAGCGCCGTGTATCGGACGGCTGAATCACCTTATCAAACGACAGATCATGGCATATGGCGTTTCGGAACCGCAGAATACGCTGCCCCCGAGATGCTCACCCGAGACGTGGAGGGCATAGAAGCCAAGCGCTACTCCGAGACGATAGACACCTACGCCCTCTGCAGCATCTTGTACATGATGATTGCTGGAAAACCCCCTTATGGCCTGGCAGCGCGAATCGATAAGTCACCCTATCTGGTGAAGACGAAGGAAGCCCCCGCAGCATGTGAAGTAGCGCCCGAATGCGCTGAGCTGCTGCGCCTAGCAACCGAAGGCATAACTGCCCGCCAGAACGATCGCTACGACCTTGCAGGCCTCTACGAAGCACTCGACGCATGGCGCCACACCTACGCCCAGGAAAACGGCCTGGAATCCTACCCCCCCCCGAGCAATTTTGTCTAGCCAACTAATTCCCTAGTCCGTCGCTTCTATCCCACAACAAACAGGAATAGCCTCGTTCCGCCTTCAGGTGGGACAAGGCGGGTCCACGAAGGCTGCCGATTCAAAGGCGAGAAGCAAAGCGAACTCGTCAAACGCCTGAAGGGCGTTAACAGACTCCA
>ULPV01023713.1_pt1 | contig 10693 bp, 9 predicted proteins | sample 1953831 | NCBI WGS metagenome assembly ULPV01 (sample SAMEA4835638, study PRJEB28245) | human gut metagenome | biome: gut microbiome; material: fecal sample | place: Denmark | collected 2008 | reverse complement strand
GAGGCATCTCGCTGGCTCTCGCTGCCTCATCCAATGCATCGAATCGTCCATTTTTGTTATTGGGCTTTATGTGCGTTCATTTGTTTTAACTTGTAGAGTCCTGCTTTATGGCATAATGGACGAGTTTGTAAGTTCGTCGGCGGCGAGCTGCCGACCTCTTCCTCAATAGGTGAGGTAGAGATAGCGAAAAAGGAGAAAAGAAAACATGGAACTTAAGGATCTGAAGCCCGCTGAGGGTTCTCGTCGCAACCGTAAGCGCGTAGGTCGCGGTCCCGCATCTGGCACCGGTAAGACCTCCGGTCGTGGTCTGAACGGTCAGAAGTCCCGTTCTGGCGGCGGCAAGGGCAACGGCTTCGAAGGCGGTCAGACTCCTCTGGCACGTCGTCTTCCTAAGCTGCCTGGCTTCCGTAACATCAACCATGTCGAGTACCTCCCCGTTAACGTAAGCCGTATCGAGGAAAAGTATGAGGCTGGCGAAGTGGTAGACGGCGATTCCCTGGTTGCCAAGGGCATCATCAAGCATTCCACCGACCTGGTTAAGGTTCTGGGCGACGGCGAAATCACCAAGGCTGTAACCGTAAAGGTAGACAAGGTTTCCGCTTCCGCAAAGGCTAAGATCGAGGCTGCTGGCGGAAAGGTCGAAGAGCCTTGCTAAGTTCCCTCGTACAGGCGTTCAAGGTACCGGAGCTCAGGAAGAAGATCCTGTTCACTCTTGGCATCTTGGTGCTTTACCGATTCGGCGCTTACCTGCCGGTACCGGGCATTCCATTCCAGGCATTTGCCGATTCGTTCTCTCAGCAGGGCGTTTCGATGGTTATGCTCGACCTTTTCACCGGCGGTGCTTTGTCGAACTTCTCGGTATTTGCACTGGGCATCATGCCTTACATCACTGCATCCATCATCATGCAGCTGATGCAGGGCGTTATCCCTGCCGTTGGCCGCTGGGCTAAAGAGGGCGAAACGGGTAGGCGTCGCATCACTCAGGTTACGCGTTATCTTACGTTGGGTCTGGGCCTGATCAACGCTATCGGCTATCTCTTCCTTTTCAAGTCCGAGGCCTATGGTGTTGTTTTCAGCACCGCTGTTCCTGAGATCGTCACCGATATCCTGGTTGTGTTCACGCTTGTCGTTGGCACGGCCTTGATCATGTGGATGGGCGAGCTCATTACTCAGCATGGTGTTGGCAACGGCATGTCGCTGATCATCTTCGTGTCCATCATCTCTTCTGTTCCCTCGGCGATCTTCTCGTCGATCAACCTGAACGCAGACATGGGCATGGGCATCGCTGTCACCGTTCTTATTCTGGTTGTTGTGCTGCTTTGCATCCCGGCAATCATCTTCATCGAACGTGCGCAGCGTCGTATCCCGATCAGCTACGCTAAGCGTGTTCAGGGCCGCAGGGTTATGGGCGGTCAGAGCTCTTACTTGCCCATCAAGATCAATGCTGCAGGTGTTATTCCCATCATCTTCGCAAGCTGCTTGATCTATTTCCCGGCCCAGATTGCCGCTTTGTTCAACGTTGATTGGCTTACTATGGTGGCCAATGCGATTTCGGCAGGTTGGGTGAACTGGATCCTTACCGCGTTGCTGATCGTGTTCTTCGCTTACTTCTACACGTCGATTGTTTTCAATCCTGAAGATACAGCGGAAAACCTTCAGCGTCAGGGTGGATTCATTCCTGGTATCCGTCCGGGTCAGAACACGGTGCAGTACATCAAGGATGTTTTGCACAGGGTTACGCTTCCCGGCGCGATCTTTATTGCAGCTATTGCGGTTGTGCCTTCGATTCTGTTCTTCTTCACGAACAATTCGTTGATTCAAGCGTTTGGCGGTACCTCGATCCTCATCATGATCGGTGTTGCTCTTGACACCATGAACAAGATTGAGTCGCAGTTGAAGATGTACAACTACGACGGATTCTTCAAGTAAAGAAAAGGCGGCCTCGAGCCGCCTTTTCTTTTTGCTCGTGGGCACTTTGGTTTATTGCGCTCCTATTTGCTAAAATAAGTTGATCGATTTCTATCGTGTTACGAAAGGAACATTTCAATGAATATCGTTTTGCTGGGCGCACCGGGCGCTGGTAAGGGCACTCAGGCTGCAAAGCTGGTAGAGAAGTATGGTTTTGCCCATATCTCCACGGGTGATATGCTTCGCGCCGCTGTTAAGAACCAGACCCCTCTTGGTCTTGAAGCCAAGAAGTACATGGACGCTGGCGACTTGGTTCCTGATGAGGTTGTTATCGGCCTCGTTAAGGAGCGTCTGCAGGATGCCGATACCGCCAACGGCTTCATTCTTGATGGCTTCCCTCGCACCTCTACGCAGGCTGTTGCGCTTGATTCTGAGCTCTCTGCTCTCGAGCGTCCTCTTGATGCTGCTCTTTTGGTTGACGTGAAGAAGGAAGTAATCGTTAAGCGCCTTACTTCCCGTCGCATGTGCCGTGAGTGCGGTTACATTGGCACCGAGGCAGATGCAGCATGCCCCAAGTGCAATGGTGAAATGTATCAGCGCGATGACGACAATGAGGCAACCGTCCGCAATCGTCTCGATGTATACGAGAACTCCACTGCTCCCTTGATCGATTACTATCGTGGCTGCGATCTGCTGAAGGAAATCGACGGCGATCGCGATCCTCAGGTTGTGTTTGACGCAATCGTATCTGAGCTTGGCCTGTAGTTAATCTTTTTTTGCATTTCAATCCCCGCATCATCTGATGCGGGGATTTTTTTTATTGCGTCTAACAAGGCAAAAGCAGCTGCCTTATCCGTGAGCGGGTTCATATCTTGTAGAATGGCAAACTATGAGACCGATTGAAGACATTGCATTTGAATGCATCGACCTTTGCAAGACGCACAAAGGCCAAATCAAACATGTGCTAAGCAGGGTTCTGGCTGTGGCGGTAGTTGCCTTTTTGCTGGAGACCATCGTGTTCAACATGAACTATTTCCGCTCAGCTGGCTATGACTCGGTGAATCTTGCCGACCGTATTACCCTTGATTCCAATGAGACGGGAACCACCGAATTTGGCTTGGGGCATAGCGAGCAATATAAGTTCACGGAGTCAAACACTGCAGTCGATTTCTACGATTTGAACAAGGTGGTTCATAACATCCACCTTGATTTTGACAACTCTCAACCTGCGCAAAACCTAAAAGTGCAAATCAGCTTCACCGACGATGCGCATGAGACCTACTTCTCTACCACCGAATACACGTTCGGCGTACCTGAGGTTGATGTTTCTACATACAGCGAGCAAAGCCAATATCTGTACCTTGAAAGCTCCGGTTCGATCCATAACCTGCGCATAGAAATAGTGAGCGACGATGCAAGCTATCCTGTTGTGCTCAACTCGGTGGTTATCAATGAGCCGCAACCGTTCGAGTTCAATAATCTTCGCTTTTTCCTCGTCTTCGTGATTCTGCTTCTCTTGTACGTCTTCCGTCCTGGCTCGAGCATCTACCGTTGCCAGGTAAAGGAGCATCCTCGTTTTTCGCGCGCATGCATAGTGCTGGCAACGGCTTGCGAGGTGTTCTTCCTCACGGCGTATTTGCTCATGGGCTCAAATCAAGTTGGCATTGCAACGGCAAACTACAATTCTGGGTCGTGGGATGGCCATAGCATCGTGAACACCTACAAGGTGGGCGGCGAAAACGCGCAGCAGTATGCCGAGCTCGCAAAGGCGATGACCGATGGTCAGCTCTATCTTGAGATCGAGCCCCCTGAGTGGCTTGTTGATATGGACAATCCCTACGACAAGGGCGCCCGTGATGAGCTTCAGAAGCAAACGGGGGAGTCGTACCTGTTTGATGTGGCGTACTACGAGGGGCATTACTATGTGTACTTCGGCGTTTTGCCGGTACTGTTGTTCTACTTGCCTTTTTACTTGCTTACCGGTTCGAGCTTCCCTACTGCAATAGGCGTGCTTATCGCCTGCGTACTGTTCATATTGGGTATCACGGCGTTGATGGATCGATTCGCTCGTCATCATTTCAAACGGGTGAGCCTCGGGCTGTTCCTCTTGCTGCAGATGCCTTTGGTGGCTTGTTCGGGAATGCTGTATCTTGCGAAGTTCCCCACGTTCTACTCGCTGCCTATCGCCATGGCTTTGGCGTTCACGGTATGGGGCCTGTATTTTTGGCTCCACGGAAGGTCAACCGAAAAGGCTGCTGGATGGTATCTTGCAGGCTCACTTTGCATGGCGTTGGTTGTTGCCTGTCGTCCGCAGTTCCTGATCTTCTCCCTTTTGGCATTCCCCTTGTTTTGGCGAAAGTTCATTACTGAAAAGCACTTGTTCTCAAAGAAGGGCGCAAAGGAGTTTGCCTGCTTGCTGGCCCCTTACTTTGCGGTTGCCGCCGGAATCATGCTGTATAACCGTGCACGATTCGGGTCGTTCTTCGACTTTGGCGCGAATTACAACCTTACCGTTAACGATATGACTCAGCGTGGGATGAACGCCGGGCGTTTGCTGCCGGCGCTGTTTGCGTACTTCCTCCAAACTCCCACCACTACCGGGGTGTTCCCTTGGCTGCAGCCCACCACGTTCGATACCACGTATTTGGGGCAAACCATCAAGGAGGTAACGTTCGGCGGCATTTTGGTGTGCTTGCCGGTACTGTGGGTTATCGCATTCGCCAAGCCCATTCTTTCCTACCGAATCAAGGAACGCTCGACCCATACAGTTGCCAGCGTTGTTATCACCATGTTGGTATCGGGCTTGATCGTTGCATGCTTGGACGCGCAAATGGCGGGCATCTTGCAGCGCTACACGGCTGATTACAGCATTTTGATGCTGATCCCGGCTATCCTGCTTTGCTTTATCGCCAACGATGCCTTGGCTCCTAGCGGGGAAGAAGATGAGCGTGGAGCGGAGTTGAAGGTAGGAAGCTCGGTGGTGCCCAAGGCCTTGACGCATCGTTTGTTCCTTCGTGTGCTAGGCGTACTGGTGTTTGTGAGCTTGCTCTATTCGACCTTGGTCTGCTTCATCCCCGAAACGGGATGGTACTCCGATGTGTACTCATGGGCATACCAAGACCTAATAGAAATGGTCGAATTCTGGACCTAGCCGTTGCGCTGTTCTCCGAGCGGCGCACTGCACATTGAAACGCAACGACGTTACGCGGCCCTCTGATGATTCATATGATGCTGCAGGCTGGTTTGACGGGCATAGCTCCTCTGGCACCGCCTTCCCTTTATTTGAATTTATCAGAGGGCCGCTCGCTGTTTAGCGCAGCAACGCGATGGGGCCGATTTTTCTTACCGCTCCACAACTTCAGGAAATTTTCGAACAAGTTAAATCTACCGTTCGCCCCGCCAACTCAACCAGTGACATCGCGCCTTTTCCGTCTACCGAGCCATACCTAACACGTTCGGAAACCCCCAAGGGTCAAAATCTGACGGTCAGTACAATTAAGGAGCTTTCTTAAAGCAAACCTTAAGCGAGAGGAGAGGTATGTCACAGTTGACCGAAATCCGCTGGCATGCACGTGCTGGCCAAGGCGCGGTTACGGCGGCGAAGCTTGTCGCGGACACGGCGCTGCTGCAAGGCAACTACATCCAGGCTATGCCCGAATATGGCCCGGAGCGCACCGGAGCACCCCTGAAGGCGTATACGCGTGTTTCAAGTGATCCTATTGAAGTTCACAACAACATCCAGAATCCCGATATCGTCATCATCATGGACGATACCCTGCTGGATTCCACCGACGTTATGGAAGGCATGCACGAGGACGGCATCCTTCTCTTCAACACCACTATGACGGCAGAAGAAGCCCGTGCTGCCGTTGGTGCCCCTGCAGGTATGCGCGTGGCTGTCGTCGATGCGTCTGGCATTGCAATGGCAACCATCAAGAAGGACATGCCCAACACGCCTATCGTAGGCGCATTGGCCAAGATCACGGGGCTCTTCCCGCTTGAAAAGGTAAAGGAACGCCTGGTTATCACCTTTGGCAAGAAGTTCTCTCAGGAAATGATCGACGCAAACCTCGCCTCCGTAGAGCGCGCTTTCCAGGAGGTGCAGGAATAATGTCTAAGTACGAATTCGACGGCTCCAACTACGATGAGTGGAAGCCTTCCGATTTCCCCACGGGCTATGTTTGCCCTGAAGGCGGCACGTCCGTCAACTGCTACACCGGTGGCTGGCGCTCCAATCGTCCCATCTGGGATTCCGAGAAGTGCTCCAACTGCATGCTGTGCTGGGTGTACTGCCCAGACTCTTCCATCGAGGTTAAGGATGGCGCAATGACGGGCATCGACCTGTTCCATTGCAAGGGCTGCGGCGTATGCGTTCAGGAATGCAAGTTTGGCGCTCTTGAGCTCATTCCCGAAGCCGAGGCCCAGGCTCAGGAAGAGAAAGGGGAGTAATCATGGCCGAAGAAAAGAAGATGTTCTCCGCTACCGGCAATCAGATGGTTGCCGATGCCTTCCGTCAGGTTAACCCTGATGTAATGGCGGCATACCCCATTACCCCGCAGACCACCATCGTTGAGGGCTATGCGAAGTTCGTTGCCGATGGCAAGGTCACCACCGAGTACGTCCCCACCGAATCTGAGCATTCTGCGCTTTCCGCTTGCATCGGCGCATCTGCAGCAGGCGCTCGCGTGGCAACGGCAACCAGCTCCCAGGGCTTGGCTTACATGTGGGAGGAGCTTCATATCGCCGCCGGCATGCGTTGCCCCATCGTTATGGCAAACGCAAACCGTGCGCTTTCCGCTCCTATCAACATCCACGGCGACCATTCCGATATCATGAGCGCTCGCGACTGCGGGTGGGGCGTGATGTTCGCCGAAACCGCCCAAGAGGCTTACGACAACACGATCGTTGCCTTCAAGGTTGCCGAAGATCCCAACGTTCTGCTTCCTGTGCTCACGACGCTCGACGGCTTCGTAACCACGCATGCGATGGATTGCTGCGTTAAAGAGGAAGACCAGGTGGTAAAGGACTTCGTTGGCGATTACCAGCCGAAGTACCCGCTTCTTGACACCGACAATCCTGTTGGCCAGGGTATGTTCGCAACGCTGGGCAACGGCTACATGAAGTACAAGCTCACCGAGCGCCATGCCCTCGACAACGCCATGGAGGCATTCGAACGTCATGGCAAGGAATGGGCCGAGATCACGGGCCGCCCCTTCGAGCTGGTGGACGCTTGGGGCGCTGAGGACGCAGACTACCTGATCGTTGTGCTGGGCTCTTGCGCAGGCAACGCCCGCTTCCAGGCACGCAAGCTGCGCGAGCAGGGCAAGAAGGTCGGAGTTGTCCGTCCTCGCATCTTCCGTCCGTTCCCCGCAAAGCAGATTGCCGAGGCTTGCAAGAACGCCAAGGCGGTTGCCGTGCTGGATCGCTCCGATTCCTTCGGTTCTCCCCATGCTCCGCTTGCTCTTGAGGTTCGCTCTGCCTTCCAGGCTGCAGGCATGCAGACGCTGGTAAGCGATTACGTGGTTGGCCTCGGTGGCGCCGACATCACGCTCGATCAGATGGATCAGGTATTCGCCGATCTTGAGCAGCGTGCAAACGGCGTTGGTGACGGTTCCATCAAGTATCTCGGTATCGAAGAGTAAGGGGCACTTAAATGGCTAATATCAAGCAACTTTCTGCCCGCCCCGACGATTTGGCTCCAGGCCATCGCCTGTGCGGCGGCTGCGGTGCATCCATGGCGGTGCGCCAGGTCCTTATGGGACGCAACGATTACGATGTGGTGTGCTGTTCTGCAACGGGCTGCCTTGAGGTATCTACTTCTATTTACCCCGATAACGCCTGGGGCGTTCCGTTCATCCACAATGCGTTCGCCAATGCAGGCGCAACCATTTCCGGCGTTGAGGCGGCATACAAGGGCCTTCAGCGTGCAGGCAAGATCCCTGCCGACAAGAAGATCAAGTTCGTCGCATTCGGCGGCGACGGCGGCACCTACGACATCGGCCTGCAGTCGCTTTCCGGCGCAATGGAGCGCGGCCACGATATCGTGTATGTGTGCTACGACAACGGCGCGTACATGAACACGGGCATCCAGCGCTCTTCCGCAACGCCTAAGGGCGCATGGGCAACCACTTCCGAGGTTGGCAAGGTTCAGCAGGGCAAGCCTCAAAAGCGCAAGGACCTTACCTCCATTATGGCTGCTCACGGCGTTCCCTATGTTGCTCAGGCAACGGTTGGCAACTGGCGCGATTTGGTAAGCAAGGCCGAAAAGGCTATCGCGGTTGACGGTCCGGCGTTCTTGAACATCATGGCTCCGTGCCCCCGTGGCTGGCGTATCGACTCCAGCATGACCGCCGAGATTTGCCGCATGGCGGTAAACTCCAAGTTCTGGCCGCTGTTCGAGGTGGAAAACGGCAAATGGAAGCTCACTCCGGTTCGCGACAAAAACCTTATCCCTGTTAAGGACTTCTTGAAGCCCCAGGGTCGCTTTAAGCACCTGTTCAAGCCTGGCAACGAAGCTCTCCTCGAAGAGATTCAGCAGGATGTGGATGATTACTGGAAGTATCTGGAAGGCCGCGTAGAGGGCTCCAAGGACCTGTAGTCTGCATCCGCAGGCAAAGGTTTTACTACCGAAAGCCGCAGGACCGGAAGGTTCTGCGGCTTTTTTGCTTGACGGAGCATTCCAGTGCGCTATAGTAGCTGCTGGAAATTGAATACAGTCTTCAGGGCGAGGTGCAATTCCTCACTGGCGGTAATGCTTAGCCTCAAACAGGCAAAGCAAAGCCCGCGACCCTTGCTGAGCAAGGTTGATCTGGTGAAAATCCAGGGCCAACGGTTACAGTCCGGATGGAAGAAGACGATGAATCGGATGCGCGCATGTGCGCGGTGCTTTGATTGTCGAAAGCCCTGGAATCAAATGGTTCCAGGGCTTTTTTCATGCAATGCCTCCTGTTCGTCGCTACCCATAAAGATTGGTATTCGCGGACGAACAGAAAGGAGGCTTAATTCGTGAACGACGAAGAATATATGCGAAGGGCGCTCGAGCTGGCACTGCGCGGGTCTGGTTGGGTAAATCCCAATCCGCTTGTCGGTGCGGTAGTTGTTCGCGAGGGACGCATCATCGGAGAGGGGTGGCACCCTGCTTTCGGTGAGTTGCACGCTGAGCGCCAGGCGCTTGCCGATTGCGCGCGCCGCGGTGAAAGCCCGAAGGGCGCTACTGTCTATGTGACGCTTGAGCCCTGCTGCCATACCGGCAAAACTCCGCCTTGCACCGAAGCTCTTATCGAAGCGGATGTCGCGCGCGTGGTTGTCGGCGCTGCCGATCCGAATCCCCGCGTCAACGGCGGAGGGGTCGCCCAGCTCCAGCAGGCTGGTATTGAGGTTGTGCAGGGCGTGCTTGCTCAAGAATGCGAAGAGGTTAACAAGCCGTTTTTCCATTTCATCAAAACCGGCAAGCCCTATGTCACGCTGAAGTACGCCATGACGCTTGACGGGAAGATCGCGACAAGGGCTGGCAAGTCGAAGTGGATAACCGGCCCGGAGGCACGCCGCCACGTCCACGAGGGACGTCAGCGCAATGCCGCCATCATGGTAGGGGTCAACACCGTAATCAAGGACGACCCCCTTCTAACCTGCAGGCTTGGCGATTTCGACGATACTAGCATCGCGGCGGGCTGCTCCATGAAGGGCGATTTCGAGGATTTGCTCGAGAGGGAGCTCGAGGAAGATGAAGCGGCATATGCCGATGCAGAGCTCAAGGGGGATGAACCCTCCGATAAGCCCTCGCAGTTCACATTGAAGCCGAGCAACCCCATCCGCATCGTGTGCGACACCCATTTGCGCACGCCGCTCGGCTCGCAGATCGTGCAAACCGCCTATGCGGTTCCCACGTACATCGCCACATCGGTAACTGACCTGGCAAAGCATATGCCTTACCGCGAGCAGGAGTGCGACATCATCGTGGTTCCTGAGGCTGCGGGCCATATCGATATCGAGGTCTTGATGGATAAACTCGGGTCGATGGGCATCGACAGCGTGATTGTGGAAGGCGGTGCCGAGATCAACTGGTCGGTTTTGGCCTACGAGGCAGTCTCGAAGGTTCAGGCCTACATTGCCCCAAAGATCTTCGGAGGCGCCCAGGCTCCTTCGCCTGTTGCCGGATTCGGCGTTGAGGCTCCCAAGCACGCTATCCAGCTGTCCGAGCCGCACATCACGCAGCTTGGCAACGATGTGCTTATCGAGTGCGAGGTGCGCTAGATGTTCACAGGCATTGTTGAAGAGGTGGGCAAGGTGGCCTCGATTCGCAAAGGGCCGCATTCCTGCGTGCTCGCCATCTCGGCATCGAAGGTGCTCGAAGACGTTCATCTGGGCGACAGCATCGCAACCAACGGGGTGTGTCTTACCGTAACCGATTTCACCCGCAACGGCTTTTCCGCCGATGTGATGCACGAGACGCTGAATCGCTCTTCCCTTGGCTCGTTGCGACCGGGCAGCCCCGTGAACCTGGAACGTGCCATGTTGGCCGGCGGGCGCTTCGGCGGGCATATCGTTTCGGGCCATATCGATGGCGTGGGAACCATAAGGGATATTGCGGAAGACGACAATGCGGTGTGGTACCGCATCGGCTGCGCACCTTCGATTCTCCGCTTCATCGTGGAAAAAGGCTCGATTGCCATCGACGGCATCAGCCTCACCGTTGCGAAGGTAGACGCCGAAAGCTTCAGCGTTTCCATCATCCCCCATACGCGTGCCCAGACCAATTTGGCAACCAAGCATGCGGGCGATGTGG
>ULPV01032288.1_pt1 | contig 10756 bp, 7 predicted proteins | sample 1953831 | NCBI WGS metagenome assembly ULPV01 (sample SAMEA4835638, study PRJEB28245) | human gut metagenome | biome: gut microbiome; material: fecal sample | place: Denmark | collected 2008 | reverse complement strand
GGCCGCCGTTTTCGATCCGCACCATCGGCTCGCCGCCCCGGCCGCAGTAGCGCAGAAGCGGTTTTTGGTCGAGCCCGGGGGCGGAGCGGATCACGAGGTAGTGGCGAATGGCAACGGGTGCATCGTTCCAGTACTCGCCCGATGAGGCCAGTTCGATGACATCGCCCGGCGCCGAGGCCGACACGGCATCGAGCAGCGTATTGCGGCCCGCCTCCACGCGGAGGACCCGTCCCGACAGCTCCCGCACGCGCGGCTCGGTATAGTCGAACCACGAGGCGCCGGTCTGCTCCTTCCTTGCGGCCGCGACGTCGGGCAGCTTGAAGTGCCGTTTGTCGGTGATCCTATTCTCCGAGAAGGTGATGCCGGACAGGTCGTCGCAGGGCGTATAGACCTCCCCGTCACGGGGTGCGTTGATCCGGTTCCGGGCGAAGAGAACCCCCTCGGGCGGCACCGTGCGCTCGAAATCCCGGCCCAGGCCGAAGAGGATCGGCGTGCAGTCGTCGAACGTATTATCCGTGATCTCCACGTCGGTGACGGGATGGTAGCGGTAGTCGGGCGAGTCGGGCACGCCGTCCATGACGGCCAGCGGTGCGAACGAACGCCGCCCGGCCAGCCCCGAGAAGCAGTTGCGGCGGATGCGGTGTCCCTTGTTGATGACGCGCACGCCACCCGTGTTGGGCTTTCCGTTGCCGATGAAGAGATTCTCCTCCACCGTGTTGCGGTCGCCGTGACGCAGCGCCACGCCGCCCTCGCACTCGAAGAAGGTGTTGCGGCGGATGATGTTGTCGCCCGACTTCACCGAGACGATCTCCACCTCGCCGCTGCAGCGGTCGAAGTAGTTGTCCTCGATGACGATGAACGACGACGTGTGCGACGTGAACGAATTGCCGGTGCGGATCGTCTCCGCGCCGTTCGAGCCGTAGACGGGCCGCGGCCCGAAGTAGTTGTGGTCGATCCGGTGGTGCTGGCGGTCCGTGCCGTTGAGAATGGCGGCCACGGTGACCCCCTCGTTGTATTTGCCCACCACCGTATTGTGGTCAAAGCGGTTGTTGTGGCCGTAGAGCTGCACCCAGTTGCCCTTCGTCTGACGGCTCCCGGGATTGAACCCATCGATCACGCACTGCGTGACGCGGCATCCCGTCGCATGGCGGGAGCCCTGCCGGTATTCGATCACCGAACCCGTCGGCGAGCAGCCGTTGCGGAACCACAGTCCCGAAACGACGATTCCCGAACCGGCGATGCGCAGATCCGAGCACCCCTCGATGATGACCTTGCCGGGGGTCTGGGCCCGGACGACGATCGGATGCTCCGGATCGCCCGCAGCCTGCAGCGCCAGACGGACATCGCGGTAGACGCCGTCGGCAATGACGAGCGTATCGCCCGGAGAGGCCTTGCGGATCGCCGCGGAGACCTTCTCGGCCGTCGTGGGCAGCTCCGCGGCGTGCAGCTGTCCGCCCGCGGCGCACAACAGGGACAGAGCTGCCGCCCAGATGAGAGGATGGTTGTTTCTCATAATCCGATTTTTCATAATGATTGCCATGTGACGCCGGCACTTTCCCGGGTCGGCATCGTCCGGGTGGGGTTTCCCGCCGCCGGTTCGTGGGCGCCCGGCGTCTTCGCATCGGGCCGCTGCGCCCCCGTAATGTCGGTTGCCACGTATCCGAAGCCCGACACCTTGTCATAATTTCCGGCGCTCTCCCCGCGCAGGACATAGGTCGCGCCGCGGCGCTCGAGGTCGAAGCCCGGGGCGGTTGCGACACCGCCGTCCGTATCGCCCGTAACGGTGACGCCGTACACATGGTTCCCCTCCCAGCGGATGTCGGGCGCCGGGTCGGCGACCACCGTCACGCCCTGCATCGCGCCCGAAGCATTGCCCACGATGAGGTTGGCCGCGACAAGGCTCTCCACGACCGGCATCGTGCTGGTCGAGCTGCCCGTATTGGCCACGATCCCGCTGCGGCAGTTGACGATCGTGTTGAAGACCACCTGCGCGTCCCTGACCTGGAAATACTCGTAGAGTTCGGAGTTCTCGACACCGCGGACCAGCGATATGGCCGAGCGCTGATCCCGGCCGGCGAGCTCCTCGAAGTAGTTGTTGAAGACGCGGTGCCGTTCGCCGATGATGCGCACGCCGCCCGTATTGGCGACGCCGCGGCCGAAGAAGTAGTTGCCGTCGACCGTGCAGCCGTTGCCGTGGCGGAGCGTCAGCGTTCCCTGGCAGCTGTCGAACACGTTGTTGCGATAGGTGTTGCCGCACGACTTGTTGGAGATGATCTCCACCTCGCCGTCGCAGCGGTAGAAATAGTTGTCGTACACCTCGCACCGCCCCTCCGACATCGAAACGGCACTCGTGCCGATGCGGATCATCTCCTGCCCGTTGACCGACGAGCCGTTCTCCCGAAGCGAGAAGGGGTGGGTGAAGAAGCAGTCGTGGATCCGATGGGCCGGAACGACCTGCGGGTCGATCCAGACGACCAGCAGCGACCCGAGGATCTTCTTGTCGACGAACGAACAGTGCGACACCTCGTTGTCGTGCCCGTAGAGCGACACCCACTTGATATCCTTTCCGAGGGTCTCCTCCTGTCCCGAACCGCTGAAAAGGCAGTTGTCGAGCCGCGAACGGACGGCATGCCGCTTGGGCGACACCCGGAAATTGAAGACGGCATTCCCCTCCGCCACGTCGCAGTCCCGGAAATGGAAGCCGGAGACGACGATATGCGAGCCGCCGATGCTCAACGACGAGGAGCCGGTGAGCACCACCCCGCCCGGCGTCTCGGAGCGGATCACCACCGGCGCCTCCGCCGTGGCCTCCACGTCGATGCGCACGGCCAGATCGCGGTAGGTGCCGTTGCGGACGACGATCTCGTCGCCCGGGCGCACGTCGTCGAAGGCCTCCTGCGACCACTCGACAAACCGCGGTCCGGCATCGGGGTCGGGAGCGGACCCTCCGGCCTGTGCCGTGTTTGCACACGACACAGGCATCGAAAGGATCAGTCCGAAAAGCAGGGCAATCGGTTTCATAAAGCGCATCCGGTTAGTCACCCATCGGGGTTCGCTGCCAGTAGACATTGAACGTTGCATTGTTCTGACGGCCGCTCTCCACGCTCTTGTCCTGCACCAGGCGCGTGATCTCGATGAAGCCGAACTTGCGGATGTTGGCCTTGTCGACCGAGAAGCCCTCCTCCCAGTTGGGCTGGAAGTACATCACGAGCACGACCGTTCCGGGATTCATGTCCACCGTTTCGGTGGCGGAGGTGAGCGCCGGAGCCCACGGGCGGTGGTTGGATTCCGACGGAGCCTTGTAGGCGCCGAACTCGCCGTTGGGAACATTCGACCAGCCGTCGGGCGTATCGGATCCTTTGCTCTCGAGGTCGATGCCGTCGAGCAGGTCGGCCGAGAAGTCGTCGTTCGTGAAGTTGCCGCCCTTGATCTTGTCGATGAGCGCCTTCTCCGCGGGTTCGGCCTCGCAGAGCGTGCGGTAGAGGATGATCGGCGTGCCGTAGGCCTGTCCCGAGGTCAGCAGCGCACTGCCCGACGAGGTCTTGAAGTTCGAGAGGCGGTTGTTGTTGTTCGCCGCGCCGTAGAAGTAGCATCCCGAGCCGAGGTAGGCAAAGAAGATGTAGGGCTTCACGGCATAGTACTGCTCGGCGGTCACCTCGGGCGAGAGGACGTTCTTCGCGACGCAGACTCCGCCGCCGAGGCTCATCGTCAGCGGGTCGACCTTCTCCGCGAAGTCGTCGGCCGAATAGGTCTCGCCGGTGTCCAGGCAGAAGAAGTGGTTGAGCTTCTGCACGGAATGGGCATTGAGGTTGGCGTTGCGCCAGGTGTAGAACTTCGGAACGAGGAAGCTGAACTGCTCCTGCACGTCGAGCACCTCGGAACCGTTGAACGAGTAGAAGACCAGCGGCAGGGTGTTCACGCCGTCGGGGAACGACGGGTCATCGAGGATGCGGAAGGTCAGCGACTGCCCGTTCTCGGGCTGGCTCACGATGCGCGCCTCGACGTCGCCCACCTTGATCTGCTCGACCAGGTGCAGGAAGCTGCCCGTCGCCGTGATGTCCGTGCCGACCTCGACCGTTCCGGAGGGGGTGAGCTGGTCCACCTTGGGCACCTCGCGCACGATCTCGGCACCGGAATGGACGAAGGAGACCACCGAGGAGCCGTCGAAATAGGAGAAGGTGATGTCCGCTTCGGGAATACGCAGGTCGGGAACCTTCACGACCAGCTCCGTCGAGCGCTGATCGACGATCTCCCCTTCCACCGTGTCGAAACGCACGTTCAGAATCCCGTCGAGGCCCGTACCGAAGAAGACGACCTCGTCACCCACGGTGAACGATTCGGGATAGGTCGTGATCTCGGGCGTCGGATAGGTATAGGTGAAGATTTCGGCGCTCCGGACCGTGCCGTCGGGGCCCTCGAGCGAGATGGGCCCGTGCTGCCCGCCGTGGTGGTGCGCAGGACGATCTCGTTGCCCGAGATCGCGTACCTGATCTCCACCTCGGCATCGTTGATGTAGGCCTTTTCGATACGGTGCAGCCCGGCACCGCGCACCGTGACGAGCGTCCCGACCGGACCCGTCGTCGGCGTGAAGGAGGCGATGGAGGGAGCCTCCTGATCGTAGGTCGCAATCTGCAACTCCTCGTTGCACGAGACCGTCAGCAGGAGCATTCCGACCAGTAAAAACGGTATGGCGAATATCCTTTTCATGGCTGTATGGTTTAATATCCGTAGTTCTGCGTGAGTTCCGGATTGATGTTCATGACATTGAGCGGAATGGGCAGCAGCGTCTGCCACTCCACGATCGTCGGCTGGTAGTCGTTCGGCAGGTTCGAGTAGATGAACTCCTGGCGGTAGTGCTCGCCGATCAGATCCACGGCGATGCCCCAGCGGAGCAGGTCGAACCAGCGCTGGTTCTCGAAGGCAAGCTCCAGACGCCGCTCGTTGCGGATGGCCGTGCGGAAGACATAGGAATTGGCCGTCTTTTCGGAAGAGAGCGGCTGCAGGCCGGCACGTTCGCGGATCATGTTCACGCAGTTCACCGCCTCGGGCGTCGGACCCTCGAGCTCGTTGACGATCTCGGCATAGAGCAGCAGCACGTCCCCGACACGGATGACGGGCCAGTCGCTCTCGCCGTCGTCGACGGTCTCCACCGGCGAAAGATACTTCTTGACGTAGCGGCACTGCGTCGTCTCGTCGTCATCGACCCACGTGTCGGTCTGCTGGTTGTAGTACTTCTCGGCCATCGAAACGTCCTTGCGCAGATCGCCCGGTTCGGCGTTGAAGGCGTCGATGATGCTCGTCGAAGGGTAGTTGTACGAACGGCCCGAGCCGTTGATGACGTTGGTCCCGCTGTTGGCCGGGGCGAACTCGTTGCCGAACGGCGAACCGAGGCCGAGATTGCCGGCCTTGTAGCGCACGGCGAAGATGATCTCGCGGTTCATCTCGTTGTTGATGTCGAAGATGTCGGCATAGGGCACCAGATCGGCCGCCGTCTGGGGATTGCCCACCGTGGCGATCACCTCCTCGAGCAGCGGACGGGCCTTGGCGTACTCCTCCGTTCCGACGGCATAGTGCGTCATGTAGACCTTCGCCAGCAGGGCCTTGGCGGCCGGCATGGTGATCCGGCCCAGCTCGTCACCCTCGCGCGTATCGGGCAGCATCGCGTTGTCGACGATCTCCCGCAGGTCGGCAATGATCCGGTCGTAGATCAGGTCCGGATTGGAGCGCTGCATGTGTCTGGCCTCCTGGGCCGTGACGGGCTCCGTAACGAGGAAGACGCCGCCAAAGAGCCGGACCAGGTTGAAGTAATGGTAGGCGCGGATGAACATCGCCTCGGCCTTGTACTGGTTGCGCAGCACCTCGTCCCCGACCACGGCGTAGTCGCGGAGGACCGTGTTGCAGCGTTCGATGTTGTGGTAGTTGCCCGCCCAGTACTCGTCGACCAGGTAGTTGATGGGCTGGATGGTCGACAGGTCGAGCTGGCGGATCACGTCGAAGATCGACGTGGAGGAGGTGCGGGCGTAGATGCGCGTGTTGTCCGACCGCAGTTCGGTCATCGCCCACTCGCGGTAGAGCGCCCCCTGCATGCCGTTGTAGCAGCCGACCAGCGACGTATACAGCTCGTCCTCGGTCCGGTTGAAATCGTCGGCCGAGATGTTGGATTCATGCTTCAGCTCGAGAAAGTCGCTGCATGAAACCATCGCCAGAGCGGCCAGCAGCATCATGGCTATCTTTACAATTTTCATCGCTTCGTGTTTTAGAAATTGATATCGATACCCGTGGTAAAGGTCATCACCATCGGGAAGGAACCGCGCTGGTAACCGCTGATGAGCGTGTCGTCGTAGGGACTCGACGTGTTGCGGTTACTCGGGGTTGATGCCCCGGTAGCTCTTCGAGGTGATGAACCACAGGTTGTTGGCCGTCACGTAGATGCGCAGGCTCTTCAGGTGGATCTTCTTCGAGATGTGCTTCGGAAGCGTGTATCCCAGCGTGATGTTGCGCAGGGCGGCGTAGGAGGCGTCCTCGACATCGTAGTCGGTGTTGATCCAGGGCACGCCGTAGGTCGTCGGCGTGCGGCCGTCGCCCGGATGGCTCTCGCTCACCCAGCGGTGGCGGATGTTGTACTTCTCGTTGCGGATCTGCACGTCCTTGTACGTGGCGTCGGCATTGATGACATCGCCGCCGTGCACGCCCTGGAAGAGGATCGAGAGGTCGAAGTTGTAGAAGCGGAACGTGTTGGTGATACCCCACGTGAAGTCGGGATAGGGATCGCCGATGACGGTCATGTCCTTGTCGTCGAGCACGCCGTCGTTATTCACGTCGACAACCTTCAGGCCGCCCACGCGGTCGATGTTGGTCGAGAAGCTCGGCCCGGCATCGAGCTCCTCCTGGCTCATCCAGACGCCGTCGGTCTTGTAGCCGTAGAACTGGATGGCCGGCTGTCCCACGATGTTGATGTAGCGCTCCTTGCTGTATCCCTCCTTGATCATCTGGGCCTCGCCGCCGAGGTCAAGCAGGCGGTTGCGGTTGAGCGAGAAGTTGAGCGACGTATTCCACGAGAAGTTCTTTTTGGCGAAGTTGTAGGTGTCCAGCGTTAGCTCGATACCCTTGTTGCGCACCTTGCCCTGGTTGGTCCAGTACTGCGTATGGCCCGTAATCGAGGAGGCCGTGCGCAGGAAGAGCATGTCCTTCGTGACGGAATAGTAGTAGTCGAAGACCAGGTTGATCCGGTTCTTGAGCAGGCTGAGGTCCAGACCGACGTCGAACTCGTGGGTCTTGGCCCAGCCCAGGTCGGGATTGCCGATCAGGTCGCTGATGTTCGCAAGACCGGGCGTCGCCGTACCCGTGCCCTCGCCGAAGGAGTAGAGCGCGCTGTAAAGCAGGTTGGTCGTGGCGTCGGCCGTCAGGCTGTTGTCGCCCGTGGCGCCGAAGCTCGCACGCAGCTTGAGTCCCGAAATCGCATCGACCTGCTTGAGGAAGTTCTCCTCGCTCATGCGCCAGCCGACCGACACGGAGGGGAAGTAGCCCCACTTGTTGTTCTTGCCGAAGTAGGAGTCGCCGTCGGCGCGGATCGCCGCCGAGAAGAGGTAGCGGTCCTTGTAGGCGTAGTTGATACGGCCGAGGAACGACAGGAGGTTGTGCGCCGGCACGAGCTCCGTCGAGGTCAGCTTCTCGCCGTCGTCGTCGAGCACCTTGAACGACGTGGCGGCGCACAACGTCTTGATGAAGTCGTTGGGGAATCCCGTTCCCGCGAGCTTCACGATCTTCTGCGTCGCCTGCTCGGCCGAGACACCCGCCATGATGTTCAGGTCGTGATCGCCCGTGCGCTTCATGTAGGTCAGCGTGTTGTCCGTCGTCCAGTTCAGGCGGAAGGTGCTGAGGAAGGCGCCCTCGCTGGGGGTGCCGTCCTTGCTCGCATCCTTGCAGCGGTAGGTGTCACGCGTGTTGTAGCGCGCCGTCACGCTGTTGGCCGTGCGGAAGACCAGGTCCTTCGTGATCTTGATGTTCATGTAGGCGTTGGCCGACACCTGGTACTGCTCGCTTTCGTTCGAGCTGCGCTCCATGACCGACAGCGGGTTGTGGTTCTGCGAGTTGTAGGGATTCGCCTTCACCAGCGTCGGCTCGCCCGTTTCGGGATCGACCTCGCCGACGGGATAGATCGCCGTACCGGTGTTGAAGTGCGACGGCTGGGCGTAGCTGCCCACGGGATACCCCGTCAGCTCCGAGGTAAACTCGTTGTGCCGGGCCGGAATCCACTGCGGGAAGCGCATGAAGTCCACGTAGTTGTTCGTCGGACGCTGCGACTTGGTATAGGCCAGCGAGATGTTCGTTCCGACGCTCACGTACTTGCTCAACTCCGCATCGAGGCGCGTGCGCATGTTGAAACGGTTGTTGAAGTTCTGCTTCATCAGACCGTCGTCCAGCACGAAGCCGCCCGACATCGTATAACGCAGGCTCGACCGCCCGCCCGAGATGCTGAGCTGGGCGTTGGTCGTCATCGCGCGGTCGCGCAATCCCAGCCGCTACCAGTCGGTGGCGCCCAACTGGCTCTCGAGCCAGGCCGCCGCCAGGTCGTTCACCGGAACCGAGGCTCCGCCCCACTCCTGCTCCTTCTTGAGGATGCCCACGTAATCGCTGTACGACATCATCGGATGCAGTTCATAGGGCTCCTTGAAGCCCGTGTAGACCGAGACGTTGTAACGGGGCTGCATGGCCGAGCCCTCCTTGGTCGTGATGATGATGACACCGTTCGCCGCACGCGATCCGTAGATAGCGGCCGACGAGGCATCCTTCAGCACCTCGATCGAGGCAATGTCCTGCGGATTGATCAGCTGCAGTCCGTCCTCCATGACGAAGTTGTCGACGACAACCAGCGGCGAGCCGCCCGAATTGAGGGCGCCGCTGCCGCGCACGCGGATCTCGGGAGCCACACCCACCTCGGAGGTGGTGTTTTGGATCGTCACACCCGACAGACGTCCCTGCAGGACGGTCGTGATGTCCGACGAGGGGACGTCGATGACATCCTGCGGATTGAATTTCGTGATAGCGCCGGTCAGGTGCGACTTGCGCTGTACGCCGTAGCCGACCACCACCAGCTCCTCGACCTCGACCGACGTCTGGGCGAACTTCGCGTCGACGCGCGTCTTGCTTCCGACGGGGAGCTCGAGCGTCTCGTACCCCACGAACGAAAATACCAGTACGGCGTCCGTACCCGGAACCTCGATCCGGTAGGAGCCGTTCGCATCGGTCGTCGTGCCGACCGATGAACCCTTGACAATCACGGTGGCGCCGACAACGGGACCCGCTTCGTCGGATACCGTACCGGTCACCTCCCGGTTCTGGGCCGAAGCCGGCAGGCCGGCAAGAATCGTCCACAGACCGAGCAACAAACTGATGAGTCTGAATCGTATCATGCTTGCATTTTTTCTCGATGAATATAATCTTGTCACCTGTCGAGCAGGGAGGCACTCCCGCGGTCGATGTAGAGCGTCGCATCGCGGTGCGTGCGCAGAATGGAGGCCGGGCAGTCCGAGCGGATCGGTCCGTCGCACGTAGCGCGGATCGCCCGGGCCTTGGCCTCCGTGGGTACGATGGCGAAGAGCCGCTCGGCATCGAGCAGCACGGGGATCGTCAGGGTCATGGCGTGCGTGGGGACCTCCTCGATGCGGCTGAAACAGCCGTCGTGCACCTGCTGCTCGCGGCAGGCGGGATCGAGATCGACCACCTTCACGATCAGGGGATCGTCGAAAAAGGCCACGTGCGGGTCGTTGAAGGCGAGGTGCCCGTTTTCGCCGATTCCCAGGAACACGACATCGGCCGGCATCCGTTCGAGCAGCTCGGCGTAACGACGGCACTCGGCCTCGGGATCGGCGGCCTGCGGATTCATGCAGTGCACCGAGTGGAACCGGACCTTGGAGAAGATCCTCTCGCGGAGGAACTTGCCGAAGGACTGGGGCGCCTCGGGCGAAATCCCGATGTATTCGTCCATATGGAAGGCATTGATACGCCCCCAGTCGATCTCGGGGTGCGTGAGAAGCGCCGCCAGAAACTCGTTCTGCGAAGGGGCGGAGGCGAATACGACATTCACCTCCCGTTTGCGGGAGAGCAGCGCACAGAGATGGGCGGCAACGTCGCGGGCGGCCGTTTCGCCGAGCTCCGCCCGGGTATCGGCCCGCTTGACCTTCAACCGTCCCTTTGTAAATTCGGTTATCATGTGAAGTTTTTTTAGGTTGATTATTGGATTAATAGATACAGGTTCTTCTCTCCGTCCGCTTGTTTTGCCGGCTGTTCTCACTTTCCGTTAACGTTAACGGAATGCACAAAAAGAAAATTTCAGCCGACAAAATATTGTATATCAATATGTTTTTACAGTATAAAATATGTAATATTTGACAATCTCAACCGTTACCGATTACAAATATATGGATTTTTATTGTTTTATGCAAAAAAAAGAACACACCGGTCATGAATCCGAAATCCGGTTCACAGGTCAAAATCGGTCCAAAATCGGTGCATCAGGCAATTAAAACCCGAGTAACATAAATGTAACAGACAGAAAACCAAGATGAAACATATCCGTTAACGGACACGAAACAAATATCAAAGCACCCCGCAACCCGCGGGTACAAAAAAAATCCGTGCCGCAGTTGCTGTCTGCGGCACGGACATCCGTGTCTGGCGGAAAGAGAGGGATTCGAACCCCCGGTACAGTTACCCGTACACCGCATTTCGAGTGCGGCCCGATCGACCACTCCGG
>ULPV01062328.1_pt1 | contig 10839 bp, 10 predicted proteins | sample 1953831 | NCBI WGS metagenome assembly ULPV01 (sample SAMEA4835638, study PRJEB28245) | human gut metagenome | biome: gut microbiome; material: fecal sample | place: Denmark | collected 2008 | reverse complement strand
GCGATAAACTTCTCTATCTGCGTTACAAACAGCTCTTTTTTGCTATTTCATTTTAGAAATATTTTTATTTGTAATATACTTAAATTTTATTTCTCCTCGGCACGCTTTTTCTATTCTGTTATAATCTGCCTTTGTAACCTTCTTTTTTCCTAAATATGTTCCACTGTACTCAGCCTTATTTTTGTCCATGTACTCTTTTTTGTTGACAAGGCTTACACAGACAATTCTATTTTTCTTGATTTTATATTCCGCATAAAGATGAGGCATAATGTTATTTCCATTATCATCCGTATATCCGGGGCCGCCTCTGTAAAATGCATAACTTTTTCTGGAAGGCATCCGTGAAAGTCCGCCAAAACACGGATAATTATCTTTTGAACTAGGTCCTTTTATTTTCACCAGTTTCTTGTTGCTCTTTTTGCATGTATAATAAAGCATTTCCCCTGTTATTTGACCATCTTTTTGAATCATAAGCTCCGGAATTCCATTTCGGTCTATGTCAACAAGAGCAAACTTAGGTATCGAATATTCATCGTTACCTTTTCCTACATACTTCTGCAAAACCTTAGTATATTGTTTTTTTACCTTCTTTGACATTGCATTTGATTTCGGTGCTGAAACTGCAAGCCCCGCAACCAAAAGAAATACTATCATACATTTCATTCTTTTCATACTATCTACCTCCTTTTGTACAGACATATCTAGAAACGTTTCATCTTATACCCTTTTTTATTGCCAATAAGTGCTTTTAATTTTTTCTTATAAACTTTATAACTAACTTTTACACCATTAATTTCTGTATGTCTCTTATTGTTCTCATCTACAGTTGATGTATATGAGACACCTTTTGAAGAAAGTTTTCCATTTTTGTACTTGTAAAACATCCGGTCCAAAGAGCCATGACTAAAACCTCTGTCAATATAATTGCTTTTTTTGTATATTGCACAATAATCATCATGTTCATATGGATTGAAATATTGTGGTATCTTAATAACCGGTTTCACTTTTCCCTTTACAATGGAATATACTGCTGTTGTTTCACCAAAACTATATATGTCTGCCGTATTGCATTTGGATGCATCAACACAGCGCAAAATGCACTCATCCACACCATTCTTATCAATATCTGCAAATACATAAAATGTACGTGGTTTTTCCGTATAATTCTCCACTTTGGAACTTAATTTCTTCATACGTGTATCATACTTTTTGATAAGACTTTGATACATTTTGTGCTGCTTTTTCTTGCTTATTTTTGCACTTGACGCAGGACTATATAACTGACCTGCTATCACGCCAAAAATCAACATAAATACACATAGGATTTTTTTGTATTGTTTCATAAAATAAAACTCCTTTTTCAGAATTGATATCATGATGAAATATCTAATTTTGTTACTTTTCCATTTTTATCTACCACTATGCTCAACCCTAATCCATTGTAGAGTTTTGCCAGTTTTAAGAAACTTTTTTTAGTCAATTTATCTGGACGCCCTTCTCCTCCGCTGGATATCATTTTACATTTTTTCTTTAAAGGAAAAACTGTTTTTTTGTATTTGAGGTTAACTCTTTTACCTGCCCAAAAATTCTTCATTGACTTTGAATACTGAAACTTACCATATACAATTAAGCGATTTGCCTTCATTGAAAGTTTCTTAATATTAATATCGGAATATAAGTCTTTTCTTTTCCCAGTTAAACCACTAAAATATATGCCCTTCTTTAATTTAGCATGAACACCTTGTGGATACAATATTCCAGCTAATAAAACAACCATTAACAATACCATCATTGTTTTTTTCATTGCCATCTTAATTCACCGTCCCCTGATTTTGTTGTGAATATTTCATGTAATCAATACATTGCTGAATCATTTGATGTGCCGTTTCTGCCATCTGATTATTTTTTACCGCAATTCTTTGCTGGGTTCCCACCATATGAATAATCAAAACATTTTGATTTCTAGTAATTCCAGCAATATCCTGATATTTTACATAATAATCTCGACGGATTGTTAAACCTAATATTGGTATATAATAACTTCCTTCTAAATGATAATCATATACCATAAGTCTGGTTTTTGCAATTCCAAACAAACTACACAAAGATGCTATTGCCGCTAAAATACTAACGACACCAAATACAATAAGCATCGTCCTTGCCCCCTCACCAACTAAATATCCGCCTCCATAACTGCCGGAGTATGACATCGCACCACCATAAACTCCACTATACACCGAATGTGTTGCATGTTTCATCTGTGAAATCACAATAATAACGATTCCCAAAACAGCAAGTATTCCACCACCTACACCTGACATAACAACTGCCTTTGTCGGCGCACCTTTTGATTCAAATAATAATCTCTCCATTTTTTTTGCTCCTCATATTTTTAGTTTCTATTTTACCTTTGCACTTCTCTTTTTCGACCATTTCGCATATACTGTTTTTCCCTGTACCTTCTTATAAGCACGAATACGGAAATAATATCTTTTCTTCTTTTTTAATTTCTTAATTGTCTTTGTTGAACAGTATCCATTCTTAACTTTTATTACTTTCGCTTTTTTCATCTTTTTGTTCTGCGCATACTGAATTTGATAGCCGTCACTGTCGTATGTAGTAGACCAACCAAGTTTTACCTTTTTCTTGCCTGCAACCACACCACCAATACTCCAAAAATAATTCTGGTTTAACGTTTTCTTTTTGATATATTCATCTTTATATGTCTTACCACACTTTTTGCATTTGTGAAGTGTGTAACCATTCTGTAAATAAGTTTCATTTACCCACGTATTTTCATATTCATGCTCACAATTTGACTGATTCAAGGCACGCATCGTAAAAATGTATTTTCCTTCATCACCTGAGATTTTAATATAATGAGTTCCTTTTGCTAAAACACATTCTTTCTTTGTTACAGCCGGTTTTGATAAACTTCCCTGATAAGCATCTCCATTTTCTTCTGTTTCAGAAAGGTCTTTATTATATATCCAAAAATTTGTGTACGGAGCTGCATAGGACGAAAGTGAAAACACATAGTAAGCATTTTTCGGAATCACTACCTTAAACCAATCCTGGTCATCTGTTGCTGTAATTGCACCCGTAATCGTAGTTCCTAAAGTATACGTTTGCGGCGAATCATAAGAGTGCGCATTATTATCGTTTACTCCATAACTGGTAAACGATGCATTTAAACGATATTTACCTATATATGACCCATTATCAACTTTTAAATAATAGGTTCCCTTTGATAATGAATAATTTGCTACCGCTGTATCCGGTTGTGTTATATTTCCATCATATGCATTATCCCTGTATAATTCTTCGGAAAAATCAGATGTATACAACTGAAAATATGTAAATCCATCAATATATGACATCACTTTTAACTCAACACGTCCATCTGATGAAATAACCAGTTTATACCAGTCCTCCTGTTCCTCTGACATAAGCCACTTATCACTGCTCCAAGTTCCTGTAAAACTCAAATTCTGTGCCAAACTGGCCGCATCCTGCTGAGCTTTACTTGTTGTCGGTTTATTTGTTATCTGATGTGATACTAGCAACACCATTGCTAAAACGATAGCAACTATTTTCTTTTTCATTTTTCCAACTTCCTTTCAGTTTCTAATTCTACTTTTATTACATACAATTTGTTTTTACTATCCCCACAAATATTTTTGTTCTTCCAGCCAGTGCATATGTTCCATGCGATTCGCAATTTGACTTTGATTGTACTGCATAATCTGATTGCTTTTTCGTATATCGCATAAAACCTGACCATTGATAACTTGCTGCTCAAACATACTTTTAGTCATTTTTTGAGATTCTGACATAACATCATACAACATTCTTTGATTCTGTTTTATTTCTTTTATGTCACTCGAAATGGAATCTAATGTGCTAATAATATGTCCCAAACGAAGTTCATTTTCATATAAATTGTATGCCCCCTCATGTCCTGTCAACCCATAACACCTTTCCGATAGCATATATTCAAACAACGATGCTATAGCTGGTAAAGAACGATATTTGGGATATATTACATTGGTGGAATAAAATTTATTAAGTACTGCTTTTGTCTTCTTTCTTTCATCTGCCAAAAGAGCATATTCATCGTTTAGTGTCTTTCCCTTTTCCAGTAAATTTTTTCTATAACGCTGAATTTCCTCAATATTTTCCTGATTTGTAATACGCACCTGCTGATTATATGATTGCGTCTGAACCACATTAGACACAACCAAAATAATTCCACCTACCACAAAACAAACAAATATACCAATAATTCCAAGCATAATGTTTAAAAACCATCCTGGAGCTCCACCTTCTGGTGATTTCAAAAAAACATAACCAAAATAAACTAAAATTGCAAAAAAAGCACATGCAATTGCTGTTATAATTCCTCCCACCACACTTGGTCTTTTTTCTTGATAAATTTCTGGTTCCAACTTCATTTGATAATTCACACTACCAATAGAATCTCGTAAATGTTCTAAAATCTCATTCTGTTGGTATAACATTTTTTCTAAATCAAATACATGCTTAAGGTAATTCGTTATGTCTTTTGATGTTGCTAATTCATTCGCCATATTTTTTCCTCCATACTTTATTCTTTCCGTTCCACCATATCTAACAAACGGCTTTCATCCTTTTCATCCGAATTAATACTTACACTTTTTTTCATACAACTCTTCCTCCTTTTTATCATCATTCTCGATTTTATCTGCTTATCAAAATTTAGCGGTTAGCATTACTTATTAGCTAGATTAATAAACTTCTTACCTACTTGAACCTTTACTGCAAACTTATTTTTTAAGATAAGTTTTTTGGCCTTCTTCTTAACAATACACTTTTTCTTTCCCTTAGGAGATAAAGTGTATGCTTTACCTTTCTTAGTTAAGAAGACAAGGTTACCACTCTTCTTTATGAAGGCAGCTGACTTAATTCCAGAATATTTCTTACTCTTGCTGCTTCCTTTCCAAGTAAGTTTACCCTTTGCAAGTTTGTACTTGCTAGTTACTTTATTTCCAATAGAAAGACAGGAATAACCAGCTTTCTTTTTCACAGATACTTTTGGTGCTACGGTTGTTTTTGGGGTAACAGCAGGAGTATTTGTGGTTGGGGGAGTAGCAACAGGGCTAACTGTTGGAGCAGGAGGAGTAGGAACATTAGGGGTAGCTGCAGGAATTGTTGGAGTAGGGGTAGGAATGTTTGATGGTGTAGGTGTTGGTGTAGGTGTTGGTGTCGATGATGAATCTTTTAAAATTTCTTTCATCTCATCCAATGTCAATATTGGATAAGTTTGACCAGAAAAAGTTTTGTATCCAACAATGAATTTGTTATTTTCATCAAGTATGAATGCTTCAACGTCATCAACAAAAGCATCTGGGTTTTCTGCAGTTGGCTTATCAATCGCATGAAAGATACGATTAGTAGGAGATAAGTCATAATTCCACCAACGTATAGCATCATCACGAGAATCTATCAACCAAATTGTTCCATATTGATCAAACTTAGCTGATTTAAAACCAATGTAAATAAAGAGAGGGGTGGATTCTCCTATTGTTAAATATGCAGATGCATCGTCAAGAATAATCAAACTCCGTTCTACGCCATTAACTACACATGTGGATGTTTCTACTACTTCAGATTCATCCCATGGTAAGTCGGTATCTGCTTTAACTGTGTTTGTACAAAACATTGTACAAACAACCATTGCTAACAGTGTTAATAAAGCTACTTGCTTTTTGTGTGTTTTCTTCATAGAAAACCCTCCTCTTCTTTTTTGAAATTTTAAGTTCTCCTTACTCCTAGAAAAGAACTTGTTATGTTGCCGATAAAAATAGAAAATAAATACAATAATCCCAAAGAAGTTTGTGGTTTCATCGGCAACAAAAGTACCTGATACCGATTATATCATTCAACCGCTTAAATCATTTTCCTAAAATTTAACGCAGTAAAATTATTCTATTTTCCCCCAACAACATATTTCGGTCATACGTTTCATCTCATTTTGCCAAAAAAGTATGTCCACCCAAAAAAATCCAAACCTTTGACGCAATTTTACACTCTATGAGCCTCCCCCTCGAACATTACAAAACAACAAAAAAACACCCCGTGGGAGACTATAACGCTCTGCGTTATCCCGTCTCACACGAGGTGTTTCTTTGTTGTTATTTACTACTCTGTTTTTTCTTAGAAATTACATCAAAGGCAATGGTTGCTACTGCGGTAATGATAACACATTTTGCAATATCACCGTAAAGGTTACTCTGCTGATAACCATTTTTCTTTGCTTTAATTCGTTTCCAAATCACAGAAGCGATAAATCCTGCACAAATCAAGACACCGGCAATTCGTTTTTTGGCGTTTGAGCCTTTATGCTACGGCTTGTTTACAGCAATCTGGTCGCCACTTACACCGCAGGCAGTTAATAAAAATGTCATGATAACTGCCAACAGACAAACTAGCAGTGCTTTATGATAAAAAACACATTTTTGTTATTCTGTTAAATCGACACAAAAAAATACGAATCTACTTGATTTGTACCATCCTGTCCTAAGACATACACTTTTCCCAAAATTCATCTTCCGGGTTTTCTACAATAAACGCATAGTGTTTTTGATATACTTTTTTTCTTCATCACCTAAACACCCTCAAATGAAAAGAAAACAATAAACCACAAACTGTAATTTATTGTTTTCTTTTTTATCAAATGATTTCTCGCCTAAAGATTAGTTTTTCTCAGCCAATTCTGCTTTCAGCATTTCTGTCAACTGAGGAACAATCTTATTCAAATCGCCTACCAAACCATAGTCAGCTACATCAAAGATTGGAGCTGTCTCGTCTTTGTTAATAGCAACGATAATGTCAGATTCTTCCATACCTGCTACGTGCTGAATAGCACCGGAAATACCGATTGCAAAGTATACATTAGGACGAACGGTTTTACCGGTCTGTCCTACCTGACGCTCAACCGGAAGCCAGCCATTCTCAACAACGGCACGAGAACAACTTACTGTTCCGCCAAGTACATCTGCCAAATCCTGAAGAAGTTTGAAGTTCTCTTCGCTTCCAACACCACGACCGCCGGATACCAAAATCTTAGCATCTGCGATATCTACTGTGTCAGCTACAGACTTCACAACATCAAGAATCTCAACATATTTGTTGTCCGGAGTGAATCCCGGATTGTACTCGATTACTTCAGCTTTTGCACCCTTAATTGGGTCAATCTTCTGCATAACACCGGCACGAACGGTAGCCATCTGTGGACGGTTGTATGGACATGCAATCGTAGCGATTGTATTACCACCAAATGCAGGACGTGTCATAAGAAGCTGATTTGGAATGGTCTCCTTTGTCATGTTATCGGTGAAATCACCAATCTCAAGTACTGTACAGTCAGCAGTCAGACCAGTTGCTACACGTGCGGATACACGAGGACCTAAGTCACGGCCAATTGCAGTTGCACCAACCAGCATAATTTCAGGTTTGTACTCATTGATTACAGAAGCAAGTGCATGAGCATATGGCTCTGTACGATATACTTCAAGTTCTTTGTCATCCACTACGATTACTTTGTCTGCACCATACTCAGCCAAAGAATCCGCAAGGCCCTTAACACCGTAACCAAGCAAAACAGCGGTAACTTCTGCGTTCAAATCTTTTGCCAGATCTTTTGCTTTGCCAAGCAGTTCGTAAGCGATTCCACTTACTTCTCCGTCAACCTGCTGTGCAAAGACATATACACCTTTATATTCTTCTAAACTCATTTTTTTCACCACTTTTCCTTTATAATAATTAGATTACATGTTTCTCTTTAAACTTATCTACAATATACTGAGCAGCTTCTGCCGGGTCAAGGGTAACGACTTCGCCGGCACCCTTACGAACCTTATCGGAAGCTTTTGCAATTTTTGTCGGAGAACCTTTCAGACCGAGGTTAGAATCATCTACATCTTTAAGGTCTGCACGTCCCCAAACGGTAATCTCTTTGTCAAATGCGTCCATGATTCCGCCCGGAGTCATATAACGTGGCTCATTCAACTCAGAAAGAGCAGTGATCAAGCAAGGCATTTTAGCCTTTACTACATGGTAACGGTCCTCATACTGACGCTCAACGATTACGCTGTCACCTTCCACTTTGATATTCTGTGCATAAGAGATAACCGGAATATCCAAGTGCTCGGAAATCTGTGGACCAACCTGTGCAGTATCACCATCGATAGCCTGACGGCCTGTGATAATCAAATCGTAATCAATGTTACGAAGCGCACCGGCAATTGTTGTAGAAGTAGCCCAAGTATCAGCACCACCGAGTACACGGTCTGTTACAAGGATACCATTGTCAGCACCCATTGCCATTGCCTCACGAAGAACTTCTTCTGCTTTTGGAAGTCCCATGGTAAGAACAGTAACTTCTGCACCTGTTTCTTCTTTAATTCTCAGTGCTGCTTCCAAACCGGCTTTATCATCCGGGTTCATGATGGTAAGCATCGCACCTCTATTCAATGTACCGTCCGGGTTAAATACAACGCCGCCCTTAGTATCCGGTACCTGTTTAATACATACTACTATTTTCACGAGAGCACCTCCTATTTCAATAAGCTGCCAGAGATAACCATACGCTGAACTTCTGAAGTTCCTTCGTAGATTTCTGTGATTTTTGCATCACGCATCATACGCTCAACGTCATATTCTCTGATGTAGCCATAACCACCGTGTAACTGAACTGCTTTTGTTGTTACTTCCATAGCAACTTCTGCTGCGTACAATTTTGCCATAGCAGCTTCTACGCTGTAAACTTTCTGCGTAGCTTTTGCCATTGCCGCACGATACACAAGCATCTTAGCAGCTTCCACTTTTGTTGCCATATCAGCAAGCTGGAACTGTGTATTCTGGAACTGTGCAATCGAACGACCGAACTGTTTTCTTTCTTTTACATAATCGATTGTTGCCTGCAAAGCACCTTCTGCCAGACCAAGTGCCTGAGCAGCGATACCAATACGTCCACCATCCAGTGTATGCATGGCAATTCCGAAACCTTTGCCCTGTGCACCAAGAAGATTTTCTTTTGGAATACGGCAGTCCTCGAAGATTAACTCGTATGTGGATGAACCACGGATACCCATCTTCTTCTCCTTTGTACCAAAAGTAAATCCAGGAGTATCTTTCTCAACGATGAAAGCAGAAATTTCTTTTACTTTTCTACCACGTTTTTCGATGATACCGGTTACAGCAATGATAATATAAATATCTGCTTCTTTACCATTTGTGATGAAGCATTTAGAACCATTGAGTACCCATTCGTCACCATCTAAAACAGCCTTTGTCTGCTGTCCCTGTGCATCTGTACCTGCACCCGGCTCAGTCAAACCGAAAGCGCCTAATTTCTCACCACTTGCAAGTGGTACAAGATATTTCTTTTTCTGCTCTTCTGTACCGTACATCATAATCGGATCAGCACCAAGAGAAGAATGAGCGGATACAATAACGCTTGTTGTACCACAAACTTTAGCTAACTCCTCAACGCACATTGTGTACATCAATGGGTCACAGCCCTGTCCGCCGTACTCTTTAGGAATCGCAATTCCCATGAAACCAAGTTTCATCATTTTGTCAACAGTCTCACGAGGGAATACTTCTGTTTCATCGGTTTCCTGCGCAAGTGGCTTTACTTCGTTCTCAGCAAAATCTTTGAACAACTGTCTCGCCATTTCATGCTGTTTGTCTAATTTAAAATCCATGATAACATGAACTCCTTTCTATAATATTATTTGGAATAATCAAAGAATCCAACACCAGTTTTACGTCCGAGTTTGCCGGCACGTACCATTTTACGAAGCAATGGATGTGGACGGTATTTCGGGTCACCAGTCTCTGCCTGAAGAACTTCCATAATAGCAAGGCAGATATCAAGACCAATCATATCACCAAGTGCAAGAGGTCCCATTGGGTGGTTTGCACCAAGCTGCATAGCAGCATCGATACCCTCAGCAGAAGCAACACCATCAGCAAGGATGCCAACTGCTTCGTTAATCATAGGAATCAAGATACGATTTACAACAAATCCGGCAGCTTCTTTTACCTCAACCGGTGTTTTACCAATTTCTTTTGCGATAGCAACTACTTTATCGTTTACTTCATCTGTTGTGTTCTCGCCGCGGATAACTTCAACAAGCTTCATAACAGGAGCCGGGTTAAAGAAGTGCATTCCGATAACCGGATGAGAAATGCCTGCACCGATTTCTGTAATGGACAAAGAAGAAGTATTCGTAGCGAAAATGCAGTCTTCTTTCTTTACGATATCCTGCAATTCTTTGAATGTCTGTTTTTTAACATCCATAACTTCCAAAGCTGCCTCAACAATCAAATCACAATCAGTACAAATGTCTTTTACGCCAGTTGTAATCTTAGCTAAGATTGCATCAACATCTTCCTGTGTTTTCTTTCCTTTTGTAACCAGTCTCTGAAGACCTTTTGCAATCTTGTTTTTACCGTTTGCAGCAAACTCTTCATTGATGTCACACAAATATACTTCATAACCTTCTGTCTGCGCAAATGCCTGCGCAATTCCGGAACCCATTGTTCCAGCTCCAATAATACCAACTTTCATTGTATTTACCTCCATTGTATTTGATTCAAATCCCAGACGGGATGTCGTCACGAATTAACAGTTTTTGAATGGTACCACTTTTAATTTTTTCTCTTTATCTTTCTCTAAGAAGTTACCCATTCCGGCTTTCTGGTCTTCTGTCTCGAAGCAGTCACCGAACAATTTCTCTTCGATTACAATTGCCTCATCCATATTTACCTGAAGACCTTCGTTAATTGCCT
>ULPV01005524.1_pt1 | contig 10847 bp, 5 predicted proteins | sample 1953831 | NCBI WGS metagenome assembly ULPV01 (sample SAMEA4835638, study PRJEB28245) | human gut metagenome | biome: gut microbiome; material: fecal sample | place: Denmark | collected 2008 | reverse complement strand
TCGACAAATCAAAATTTGATACTATGACCTTCGCACCAATATATGCTATAATAAACCTATATTTACACACTTATTTTTATCAGGGAAGGAGATGAGCATGCATGACTGAATCACTTAAACTACCGGTGGGAATAGAGAACTTTGAGGAAATCCGTTCAGACGGATATTACTATGTCGATAAGACAAAGCTTATTGAACAGTTGGTTGACAGCCGGGGAAAAGTCAACCTTTTTACCAGACCGCGTCGTTTTGGCAAGACTCTAAACATGAGTATGCTCAAATCTTTCTTTGAAATTGGAGCAGCTTCTGAATTATTTGATGGTCTTTATATATCGCACAACAAAAAACTGTGTGATGATAATATGGGCAAGTATCCTGTGATATTTCTATCTTTAAAGAATGTGGAAGGACTAGATTTTCAAGCTGCAAAGTATCAGATGATAGAGATAATTGCAAAGGAAGCTAAGAGATTTGCATATTTGAAGCAGAGTGACAGGCTGGACATTGACGATAAGTCGGCGTATGCTTCTTTAATCCGATTAGAGGATGGCAGATATGAAATGAGAGATGAGGCACTGTATGCTTCGCTTCAAACTTTATCTGAGCTGTTATATAAGCACCATTGCAGAAAAACGGTTATTTTAATAGATGAATATGATGTTCCACTGGATAAGGCATTTCAGAACGGCTATTATAAAGAGATGGTTTCTTTGATACGTGCCATATTCGGAAAAGCATTAAAGACAAATGAGGCATTGGATTTTGCTGTCTTAACAGGTTGTCTTCGTGTTTCAAAAGAAAGTATTTTTACAGGATTAAATAATTTCAAGATTTTATCTATTACGGATACAAGATTTGATGAACACTTTGGCTTTACGGATGAGGAAGTAGAGCGTTTGCTGGAATTTTATCATATGGAAAACAGGTTTGCAGAGACAAAGGAATGGTATGATGGTTATCATTTCGGAAATGTTGATGTATATTGTCCGTGGGATGTAATCAATCATGTTGACAGAATAAAAGATGATCCAATGGCTGGACCGGAAGCGTATTGGATTAATACAAGCGGAAATGAGCTTGTTAAGAGGTTTATAGATAAGGCTGGTAAGACAACCAGAAATGAAATTGAGCGTTTGATCGCGGGAGAAGCCATAGACAAGCAAATTCGTCTGGATATGACCTATGACGAAATAGACAATAATATTGATAATCTATGGAGTGTTCTGTTTACAACAGGTTATCTGACATATACAAAGATAAGTGAGAACAAAAAATATAGCCTTGTAATTCCAAACAATGAGATTAAAGAAGTATTTAAGCTGCAGATACAGGAGTGGTTCAGGAATAAAATATTTTCCAATACCGATCAGTTGCAGGACTTTTGGAAGGCTTTCAAAGATGGAAATACACAGATAATGGAAATGTATTTAAACAAGGTGCTGAGTAATTCGGTGAGCGTTTTTGACACAAAAGCGAGAAATGATGAAAAGGAAAGCTCCTATCATAATCTGCTTATTGGAATTTTGAGTGGCAATGAGGACTGGCTGGTAAAGTCAAATGTTGAGGCAGGAGAGGGCTTTGCAGATATTATTGTGGAGACAGATGATCCGGATGAAGGAATTATTGCAGAGCTTAAATACACAAAAGATTTTAAAGCTATGGAAAAATCCTGTGAAAAGGCTCTGAAACAGATAAAGGATAGAAGATATCAGGAATATCTGTTAAATGATGATCGACAGAATATCATGTATTATGGAATTACATTTTGCAGGAAGAGATGCAAAGTGCTTGTAGAAAGATAAAAGGGGTGATTACATGGAAACTAATTTTGATTACCTTTTAAAGAAAGAAGAATACGCAGATTTTGCAAAACAGGCAGTTGAAGCAGAAAAAAGTTTATCCATTTCACCGGCCACTTGTGCCATTTTGTCGAGGCGTGCACTTGAGCTTGCAGTGAGGTTTGTTTTCTCATATGACGCGGAGCTTTCGCTTCCGTACAGAGATAATGTATCGAGTCTTATTCATGAGCCAACGTTTAGAAGGATAATTGAGCCAAGGCTGTTTCCAATGCTCAAATATACCATTCATCTGGGAAATGTTGCAGTTCATACCAACAACAATATAGGCAGGGATGAAGCAATAATAGCGCTTCGTGATTTGTTTGAGTTTTGCGATTGGATTGATTATTCATATTCGAGGGAATACGATGAGAAGACATATGATGAGTCGATTCTTGCAAGCGGTAATGAAAAGCGTATAAAGGCTGATGAGCTCATGAAGCTGTATGAGGGCTTAAGCAGTAAGGATAAAAAGCTCGAGAGCGTATTGAAGGAGAATGAAGAGCTCCGCGAGCAGATGACAAAGAAGCGTAGTCAGAATGTAAAGACAAGGGAGTTCCATGTAGATACGATAAGTGAGGCAGAAACCCGCAAGAGATATATAGATGTTGCCTTAAAGGAGGCAGGATGGGTTATTGGCAGAAATGTCACGGAGGAGGAGCCGGTTACAGGAATGCCAAACAGCACAGGAACAGGGTATGTGGATTATGTTCTTTGGGGAAAGGATAATCTTCCACTTGCTGTAGTGGAGGCTAAAAAGGCTTCTGTGGATGCTATGGTAGGAAGCCAGCAGGCGAAGCTGTATGCTGACTGTTTGCAGAATAAATACAATAGACGCCCTCTTATTTTCATAACAAATGGATTTGAATTTTTCTATACGAATGATTATATGGGATATCCAAGGCGTGAGGTTTCAGGCTTTTTCACACAGGAAGAGCTGCAGCTTGAGATGGATGGACGCACTTCAAGGATTCCGCTTGAAAATATACGGATAAGCGATGATATTACCAACAGACCGTATCAGAAAGAGGCTGTAACCGCAGTCTGTGATGCCATCACAAATAAGCACCGCAAGATGCTTATAGTGCAGGCCACAGGTTCAGGAAAGACAAGAGTGAGCATTAGTATTGTTGATGTATTAAGGCGTCACAATTATGTGAAAAATATTCTGTTCCTCGCAGACAGAAAAGCTCTTGTGAAGCAGGCAAAAAACAATTATACGAATCTGCTTCCTGATTTATCATGCTGTAATCTGCTTGACAATAAAGACGACCCTGAGTCATGCAGGATGATTTTTTCTACATATCCGACGATGATGAATGCCATAGATGAGAGGAAAAACAAATATGGTGAGAAGCTCTTTAGTCCGGGGCATTTTCAGCTCATAATCTGCGATGAAGTACACCGCAGCATTTACAAAAAATATCAGGAAATATTTGAGTATTTTGATGCGATGTTACTTGGTATGACTGCCACTCCAAAAAATGAAATCGACAAAAACACATATGGAGTCTTTGACCTTGAAAGAGGAGTTCCGACATTTGCGTATGAGCTTGAAAAAGCGGTGGAAGAGGGCTATCTGGTCAATTATTCTACACTGGAATATAAGTCAAAAATAATGGAAAGCGGTATTCACTATGATGAGCTGTCAGATGAGGAAAAAGAAGAGTATGAGGATACATTTTCTGATGATGACACTGTAGGTGATGATATATCAGGAGAGGCCGTAAATACATGGCTTTTTAACGCGGATACAATTGATAAGGTTTTAAGAGAGCTTATGGAAAAGGGCTTAAAAATTGAGGGTGGAGACAAGCTTGGCAAGACAATAATTTTTGCCAAAAACTCTTTGCATGCGCAGGCAATAGTCAAGCGTTTCAATAAGCTTTTTCCGGAATATGGAGGAGACTTCATAAAGCGGATAGATTATAGTATAAAGTACAGTGATTCATTGATAGATGAGTTTAGCACAAGTGATAAAATGCCACAGATAGCAGTATCTGTTGATATGCTCGACACAGGAATAGATATTCCGGAGATTTTGAATCTTGTATTTTTTAAGAAGGTAAAAAGCTATGCCAAGTTCTGGCAGATGATTGGAAGGGGAACCAGGCTTTGCCCTAATCTGCTTGGAGAGGGTATGGACAAAGAAAGATTTCTTATATTTGATTTCTGTAACAATTTTGAATATTTCCGCGTGAACAAAAATGGAGCGGAGAATGGTATAACAGAATCACTCAATGAGAAAATATATAACACAAAAGCCCAGATTGTCAGAGAGCTTCAGGCACCGGTATACAGTGGTGATGAGATATACGCAGATTACAGAAAAAGTCTTGTGGATGATTTAAAGGAAGATGTAATTAGCTTAAATGACGATAGCTTTATGGTGAAAAGACATCTGCGTTATGTAGAGTTTTTCAGGGCTTCATCATCGTGGGATAATCTTGAGACAATAGAGATTTCGGATATCAGGGAGCATATTGCACCTCTTATCAGGCCTAAAAAGGAAGATGAGCTGGCACGAAGATTTGACTATCTGGTATACAGTATAGATCTTGGACTGCTGCAAAGCAAAAGCATACAAAGTCCGGTGAATATAGTGGTTCAGACCGCAGAAAAGCTGTCTGCCAAATACTCAATCCCACAGGTGGAAAAGAAAAAGGAGATTATCGAAAAGGTCCAGACAAATGAATTTTGGGATAAAGTCACTATAATAGAGCTTGATACAGTAAGAGAAGCTTTAAGAGGTCTGTTGCAGTACCTTGACAGACAGGTACGGCCAATATACTATACAAATTTCACGGACTCTATAACAGATGGTACACCGGGTGAACCTTTATATGGCGGAAATGACTTGAAAAATTATCGTAAAAAAGTCGAATTTTACCTGAAAGAGCATAGTGACAAATTGTCAGTGTATAAGCTGAAAAACAACAAAAAGCTGACAGAAACGGATCTAAGGGAATTGGAACGAATTCTGTGGACTGAGCTTGGTTCAAAGGAAGATTATATAAAGGAATACGGAGAGACACCGATAGGCAGATTAGTACGAAAAATAGTCGGTGTAGATAGAGCGGCAGTAAACGAAGCCTTCAGTTGTTTTATGTCAGAAGAGCGCTTGAACATAAATCAGATGAGATTCGTAAATCTGATAGTGGACTATATAGTAGCAAATGGAAATATCGAAGATAATAAAGTATTGATGGGTGAACCATTTAAATCAGTTGGAAGTATCACAACTCTTTTCAAAGATGATATGAGTACCGCAAAACAGATAATGGAGATAGTGAACCAGATAAAGCGTAACTCCGAAGAAATTGCCTGATGTATAGCGAAGCTGTTTAGATACTGTAGATTTATGCACATGAAACACAGAAAATGGAAGAGGATGTGAAAAAACTCAATCGAGTTTTTTCACATCCCCTTTTTTTGAGCTTATATATTAGCATCTCCTGCAGACAGGTTGTGGAAGCATAATAAATTTGCAAAAATTATATTTAATTCTATAAAGCACTTGACATAGTTACTAAGAGTTACTATAATAAGCACATAAAGTAAATATAAGAAACGCAGAAAGTAATTATAGGAGTTAAACACATGAATAAAGTAGATGTAAATGGATTAACAGAACGGGAGTTTTTAGCAGAATATAAGCCGGGCGATTATGACAGACCATCGGTTACAGTTGATATGATGGTGCTTCGTATGAAGGAAGACTTAAGCTGTATGCAGGTGCTTCTGATAAAGAGAAAGGCTCATCCGGAGATAGACAAATGGGCGCTTCCAGGCGGATTTATTAACATAAAGGAATCAGCATATGAAGCAGCGTGCAGGGAGCTTAAAGAGGAAACAGGTCTTACAGACATTTATCTTGAGCAGCTCTATACCATGAGCCAGCCGGACAGGGACCCTCGTATGAGAATTATTGATATTGCATACATTGCACTGCTTCCATATGGATATGAGCAGTCTGCCGTTGCGGGTGATGACGCAAAGGATGCCAGATGGTTCGATGTGAAATTTGCAGATGAAAAACTTGAGTTTGCAAACGACTTGATTAAAATTGAATACTCCCTCAGGTCTGAGAAATTTAAAAATGGTGTAATCACAGTGGAAAACTTTGTTCCGGTCAGCGTATCAGACGAAAAGCTTGCTTTTGACCATGACCAGATTATACTGGAAGGACTTATGAGGATAAGGAATAAGGCTGAGTATACAGGCATTATGTTTAACCTTGTGCCGCGTGAGTTTACCATTCCGGACCTGCTTAAGGTGTTTGAGGTTCTTTCAGGAAAGGAAGTTCATCCAAAGGTGTTCCGTGAGAAGATTGCAGGACAGCTTGTTTCACTTGACAGGTCGCAGAGACCTATTGTCGGAAGAAAACCGGCTGCTGTGTACAGATATGTTGACCTTAACATGGATGAACGTAAACTGGTTAAAGTGCATAAGAAATATAAAAACGGTGTGATACTCACAAGGGCACAGCCATTCCATAACGGACACCTGAACATGATAAAACAGGCCGCATCGGAGTGCGAAAATCTGCTTGTTGTGATAGGCAGTGCAAACAAAAGCTATACAAAGAGAAATCCGTTTCCAATCGAATACAGAAAAAGACTTGTTGAAAACGTACTGCAGGAAGAGGATTTAAGCGGTGCAGATGTAAAGGTTATGACATTATCAGACTGGAGCATGGAGGATGCAGCTCAATATGTAAAGGAATGGGGTTCTTTCTTCTATTACAACATAGCTAATGAAATTGGAGAGAAAAGCTTTACATTCTATTACAACGACGACCCGAAGATTGCGGAAAACTGGTTTACAGATGATATTTTAAAGAATGTGACCATCAGAAACCTTGGCAGAAGCGATATTGAGATTTCAAGTACAATGATCAGAGATTTGCTGTATAAGAAAGATTATGACAAAGTCAGGGATCTGGTTCCGCGATGGATGTGGAAGGATTTAAAGCAGCTTGGAAAAATCCTTATGGATGCAACAAATGATGATTATATGATGTAGGAGGAAATGATTATGGCAAAGAAAATTTTAGTAGTAGTGGATGCACAGAATGACTTTATTACAGGAGTTCTTGGAAACAAGGAGTGTAACGTGGCAACAAATGTTATTGCAGATGAAATCAGGTCAGGAAAATATGATGACGTGATATTCACAAGGGATACGCATGATGAAAACTATCTGAATACTCAGGAGGGAAGAAAGCTTCCGGTAGCTCACTGTATTAAAGGGACAAACGGATGGGAAGTAGACGCTCGTCTTAAAGCAGCAATGAAGGAGCGTGGAGTTGACTGTGATGATATGACTTATATTGACAAGCCGACGTTTGGCAGCAAAGAGCTTGGCGAACTGCTTGCGGGATATGACAACAGCGATACAGAGATTTATTTCTGCGGATTCTGCACGGGAATATGCGTAATCAGCAACGTAGCGATTGCAAAGACGTTCTGTAAAGATGCAGAGGTGTCAGTGATAGAAAATGCCTGTGCCTGCGTAACGCCTGAAAGTCATAAGACAGCAATAGAAGCAATGAAAATGATTCAGGTCAATATTATATAGAAAGCCATTTATTAAAAATGTTTCTGACATACTAATAGTGTAAGAAATGGGAGGAGAATATTATGAAATTAAACCAGATAATCACAAGTCTTTTAGAGACTGATATGTATAAATTCAGCATGGGTCAGACAATATTCCATCAGTTTACGGATTACAAGACCACATGGACATTCAAGTGCAGAAATGAAGATGTGCATTTTACACAGAAAATGGTGCAGGAGATAACAGAACAGATTAAGGCTTTCTGTAAGCTTCGGTTTACAGAGGATGAGCTTGCATATCTTGACAATATCAAATGGATCAAAGGCTCTTATGTTGATTTTCTTCGTCTCTGGCAGCCGCGTTTTGAGGATTTTGAGATAGGAACAGATGCACCTTGTGGCTTGTCTATCGAGGCAAAAGGAACATGGCTTAACACTTCAATGTATGAGATTCCGACACTTGCCATTGTAAATGAAGTGTATTTCAGAATGGCATATGACTATGATAAGCTGCTTGACAGCTTTAAGAAGCGTTTGGATGCAAAGTATGAGAATTTAAAGAACGGACACTGGTACGCGGGTACATTCTCAGAGTTTGGTCTCAGAAGAAGACTTTCTGCTGAAGCGCAGGAGCTTGCAGTGCAGAAGTTCGCACATTTAAACGACACCCTGCACAGTTCATCAAAGTTTGTCGGCACATCAAATGTGTATCTTGCAAAGAAGTACGGACTTACACCTGTAGGCACCATGGCTCATGAGTGGATTATGTGCACAGGACAGGGCAATCACAGGCACAATCCGGCATATTCAAACTGGTATGCTCTCGATGCATGGATCAAGGAGTATGGAGTATTAAACGGTATTGCGCTTACTGACACAATCACAACAGACTGTTTCCTGCGTGATTTCCAGCTGACCTATGCGACACTTTTCTCAGGAGTGCGTCATGACAGCGGAGACCCGTATGAGTGGGGTGAAAAGATGATTGCTCATTACAAGAGCCTTGGAATTGACCCAAAAACAAAGACACTTTTATTCAGCGACAGTCTTGATTTTGAGCGTGCTGACAAGCTCTACAGACATTTCTGCAAGGAAACAAATGTAGCTTTCGGTATTGGCACATACTTAAGCAATGATACAGATGTTCCTGCACTCAATATTGTCATGAAAACCACAATATGCAATGGTATGGATGTAGCGAAGATTTCTGATACACCCGGCAAGGGGATGTGCAAAAATCCGGATTATGTGGATTACTTAAACCGCTGCATTGATTACAGGATGAAAAATGACCGCTAGGAGGAAATGTCATGAATACAGGATTTTACCGTGTTGCCGCATCGTCCCCTGAGATTTATCTCGGGGACTGCGTGAACAATGCTGACAATATCATACACATTGCAGAGTCACTTGCAAAAAAGGATGTGCAGCTTGTGGTTTTTCCGGAGCTGTGTATTACGGGATATAGCTGTGCAGACATGTTTTTGAGAAAAGAACTGCTCGCGCAGGCTCAGCAAGAACTGGACAGGATTAAAACAGCATTGCAGGATTTAAGCATCCTTGTATGCGTGGGACTGCCGATAGAAGATGAAGCTGGCAGACTTTTCAACTGTGCTGCATATGTACACAGCGGAGAAATTGTTGGAATTGTGCCAAAAACATATTTTCCCAACTATGGTGAATTTTATGAGAAACGCTGGTTTACAAGCGCAGACAAGAGATTATCAGATGAGATTACTTTAAATTATGTCGCAAACAGGCCAACAGTACCTTTTTCTCCGAATATTATTATCAAGGATCTGAGAGGCGCAATTGTCGGTACTGAGATTTGTGAAGATTTATGGGTAAGTGCGCCTCCGAGCGGGGAGCTTTGCAAAGCCGGTGCAAATATCATTATAAATCCATCAGCAAGCAATGACGTAATCGGAAAAAGAGAATACAGGCGCAGTCTTGTGGCGATGCAGTCAGGAAGATGCCGTGCCGGATACGTGTATGCGTCAAGCGGTGCAGGAGAGAGCAGCACGGATCTGGTATTTTCCGGCCACTGCATCATAGCTGATAATGGCAGAATAGCTGGTGAGACGTCAGATTATTCAAAACGTATGAATAAAAAGGTATCAGAAGATGATGTGATGAGCTCTGGTTTTGTGATAAGTGAGATAGATATTGATCGCTGCATGAATGACCGCCACAGATACAACAGCGATTCATGGGCTGATGTGCCGGATGTGATAAAAGTAATTTTAAATGGTGAAAACCGGATGAAGGATTATCAAATATGGCCAAAGAAAGTTAATCCGTATCCGTTTGTACCAAGTGATAAAAACAACCGAAAAAACCGCTGCATGGAGATTTTGTCGCTTCAGGCAAAAGGTCTGGAACAGAGACTCATATCCACCGGAATAAAAAATGTTGTTCTTGGAATATCCGGCGGTCTGGACAGCACACTTGCACTTTTGGTATGCTGTGATGCATTTGAAGCACTTGGCATTCCGAAGAGAAATATCTATGGTATTACAATGCCAGGATTTGGAACTACATCTACTACAAAGACAATTGCTGACAGGCTTATGGAAGAATTTGGAGTGACAGCCGTGGAAGTTAATATTGAGGCTGCATGCAGACAGCACATGAAGGATATAGGACATCCGGATGATGTTTTTGACGTGACATATGAAAACATTCAGGCCAGAGAGCGTACGCAAGTATTATTCGATTATGCAAACATGGTAGACGGACTTGTAATCGGTACAGGTGATATGTCAGAGCTTGCACTTGGCTGGTGCACCTACAACGGTGACCATATGAGCAATTATGCCGTGAACTGCAGTGTACCAAAGACACTTGTTAAATACATTGTACAGGCTTATGCCAGCGAGTGCGCGTCAACGGATGAAATGAAAAATGTGCTTTGCGAAATAGCAGACCTGCCTATTTCTCCTGAACTACTGCCGCCGGATAAAGACGGTAACATAGCACAGAAAACAGAGGAGAGCATCGGCAAATATGACCTTCATGACTTCTTCCTTTATCATTTTCTGCGTAATGGAGAAAGCCGGGATCGGATATTAAAACTTGCAGAGATTGCTTTTGCAAATGTAAGTAAGGGTGAAATAGAAAAGACTCTGGAAACATTCTTTACGCGTTTCAGGCAGCAGCAGTTTAAGCGTTCATGCATACCTGACGGACCAAAGGTGGGAACTGTTTCATTATCTCCTAGAGGTGATCTGAGAATGCCAAGCGATATGGTGGAATTGTATTAGGCCGAAGTGCAAAAAGATGAAAGAAATATTAGCTAACCACAAATGAACATCTAGTCACAGCGTAAGAAAACCGGGAGACCGGGAACGCAGCAGGGGGCACACCCTCATGTAAGCGACTAGCGAAGCTGTTTAGATACTGTAGAATTATGCACATGAAACACAGAAATGCCCAGCCATGGATGGCT
>ULPV01005837.1_pt1 | contig 11004 bp, 9 predicted proteins | sample 1953831 | NCBI WGS metagenome assembly ULPV01 (sample SAMEA4835638, study PRJEB28245) | human gut metagenome | biome: gut microbiome; material: fecal sample | place: Denmark | collected 2008 | reverse complement strand
ACCTACGTCGCCCCGGAGCGCATCTTCACCTACGGCATCTCGACGATCCACGAGTCGGACATCCGCTACGCCCGCGAGAAGGGGGTGAAGATCAAGCTCGTGGCGCAGGTCGTCAAGGTCAGCGAGGAGCACTTCACGATGTTCGTCATGCCGGAGTTCGTCACGCCGGACAAGTACATCTACAGCGTCGACGACGAGTACAACGGCGTGGTGATCCGCGGCGAGTGCTACGACCGGCAGTTCATGTTCGGCAAGGGGGCCGGGAGCCTGCCCACCGCCTCGTCGATCCTGAGCGACATCATGGCGCGGCTGCACGACTACCGCTACGAGTACAAGAAGCAGAACTACGTGCAGCGTCCCGACTACACGACCGACATCACGCTGAAGGTCTACGTCCGCTACACGACGACGGACATCCACCGCATCCTGCACTTCAGGAAGATCCGCGAGCAGTACACGAGCGAAGAGAGCAACTACGTCATCGGCGACATTGCGTTGAGCGAGCTGCTCGCCAAGCGGGAGCAGCTCACCGGTGAGGACCTGTTTCTGGCCAACATCCCGATCTTCTTCCTGAACCGCGACCACTGATCCGACGCACGGCCCGAAGCTCCGCCGGCCGGAATCGCCGCCGCAGGAGCGAACTGCCGCAGGAACGAACTGCCGCAGGAACGAACTGCCGCAGGAGGCTGTTCTCCTTCGGCGGCGAACCGCGGCCCGGGACCCGCCCGCCGCTGGAGCGATCGCGGTCAGCGACCGAACCGGAGCCGCCGGATGCAACAGGGCCCCGAACCTTCCGGTCCGGGGCCCTGCAGTATCATGCGCCGCGTGTCAGTCCTGTACGCAGCGAACCGTCAGGCCGTACTCCGCGGAGATCGAGGTCACCTGCGGCACGTCGTTGTCGAGCGACGTGAACATCAGGCAGCTGCACTTGCCATCCTGCAGCGTCGAACCCATCACATAGCCCTTGCTTGTCGAGCCGAGCCGGTCGCCTGCTATGCCGTGATCCAGAAGCCGCCGCAGACGAAGAAGTCGTCGGGACGCGCCGCACTTGCGGCAAGGGCGGTCAGCTCCGCCTCGTCGGGCAGGTGCCAGCCCGGCGGACAGATGCCCTGCACCTGCACGCCCTCGCTCCAGCTCTCACCCGCCGTCGCCGTGGCATAGTCGTAGAGCATGCCCTGCGTCGATACGGCCGATGCCCCGCCCGCAGGATTCCACACGCCGCTGCCCAGCGCCGCACCCTCGGGCATGCAGCGCAGGTTCTCGGCCATCCAGAGCCGGCCGTCGATCGCCACCGTGCGGTAGGTCTCGCCGGCATGGGAGATCGTCCCGTCGGTCACCGTCACGTCACCCGAACCGGAGCCACCGTTCCCGTCATCGAGCGAGCCGCCGTCCTCCCAGTCGCTGATCTCGCCGCTCAACGAGAGCGAGATGTCGATATTGGTCACCTCGACCGACAGATCGTAGCGCTTGCCGCTCTCGAGCAGGGTCGAGGAGATCGTGCGGCTGCGGCTCTTGCCGTCGTCGGTGCGGACCGTCACGGTGAGCGTCCCCTGCTGCGGCACGAGAATGACCCGATACTCCTCGTCGGGCGTCACGGTGAAGACCGTGATCTCCTCCGCAGCCGCCCCTTCGAGCGCCGAAGCCGTCGGGACCGAGAGGTCCACCGCGGCCGTGGTGACCGTGCCGCCGACGGTAATGCCCGTAACGGATGCATCGGAGACGTTGTTCACGCGGATCGACAGCTGCGTGAAAAGGTGATAGAAGACCATGCCCACGGGGGCCGATGCCGGCGTGACACCGCGTTTGACGGCACCCAGCAGGTCCGAGGAGGTGCAGCCCGACGTCTGGTCCGTCGCGATGCGGAACTCTTCGGGCACGCCCGACTCCGCATAGGGATAATAGGCCGTCAGCGTCGAGGTTACGTTCAGGTCGTTGTACCACAGAAAACCCGGCGAGGTGAAGGTCGAGCCGTTGTAGGTCATCATGCGGTTCTCGACATAGGGGCCGGAACCATCCATCATGACGGTCAGACCGATCCGGTCTCCCGCATCGAAATAGAGTCCCGTCACGCGGGTTTCGATCGTAGGCATGATTCGCACGGAGGATGTTGCAGTTTCGGCCTTATCGGCACATCCTGCGAGCAAAAGGGCGACAAGCGCCGCCCATGCAGTAAGAATCGATCTTTTCATTTGGAATCAAAGTCTTAAAAATGCGTCTTTATGCCGCAAAAATAAGACTTTTTATCCCATTTCCACCATTTCCGTCAGTTTTTATAGTAGGAAGCATCCAGTCCGAGCGTGAAACGGTTGCGCCGCAGGCCGGCGGCCACGGCGAGGATGAGCGTCAGCAGCGCGTTGAGCAAAAACGGGAAGCGGTCGCCCTGCGCATGGAACAGATGTCGGAGGAAGTCGACCACAAAGGGACAGGCCATCACGGCCAGGTAGTTCATCGCCATGACGAACGACAGGGCCAGCATCGCCGAGCGGGGCGGGGCGATCGTCGCGGCCTTGTCGTAGATGACGGGCTGCATCGCGCCGTAGCCCAGTCCCGCGAGCAGCGCCCCGAGCACGATCAGCGCACGGTCGCGGAACAGGCCGATACAGCAGAGCCCCACGGCGATCGACAGGAGCGAGACGAAGTTCACATACTGCTTCAGCCGGGCGATGATGTGCCCGATGAAGAAGCCCGGGAGCATGATAGCCAGAAAGAAGAGCGAGATGACAACCCCCGAGAAGGAGCTCTCGATGCGGTAGTCGTCGATCAGGAACGACATGTAGAAGGTCACCACCAGCACGGCATAGGTGATGAAGAAGTAGAGCCCCATCAGCCCGACGAGTTTCGTGCGGTCGATCGTCTTGTGCTGCAACTGGATGCTCCGGGCCGGTTCGGGTACGGGGCGGCAGCGGCGCAGCGCCCCGACGAGCAGCAGCGAGACACCCGGCAGCGTGTAGACCAGGAAGGGGAGGTGCCAGTCGACGTCGGCCAGATAGCCCGTCAGGGCCGTTGCCAGCACGAGCGTCAGGTTGTTGATCGCCGAGCTGTACCCCAGCTGCCTAACGCGGCAGTCGCCCGTAAAGTAGTCGACGACAAGGCCCGTGGAGAAGGGGATGACCATGCCGGCCCCGATGCCGAGCAGGCAGCTGATGACAATGAGCATCCCCATGCTCCGGGCGAAGAGGCAGGCCACGCCGCTCAGGAAGAAGAGCAGCAGCCCGAGGGCGAGGATCCGCAGGCGGTGCGGCCCGACGGAGAGGCGGCCCGAGAGCAGCACGAAGGGGATGATGAGCAGCGACGGCAGCGACGTGAGCATCTGGATTTCGAGGTCCGTGGCTTTGGGGAAGATGCGGTTCAGATCGCCCAGCACGGGCGAGACGGCCAGTCCGGGCAGTGACGAGATGGCCGAGACGGACCAGATGGCCAGCAGCACCACCAGCGGGATCGTACCTTTACCTGTTTTGATTTCCATGACGAAAGGGGAGTTTCCGTCACACCCGCAAGTGTCGTACCAAACGGCCCCAGACGAAAGCGACGGAGCGGCCCGATGCCGCTCCGTCGCCCGTATCATCGGTTGGAGACCCGCTACCGGTCGGCCACGCAGCGCACCGGCATGCCGTTGGCCCGGTAGTGGAGGACGGGCCCCTCGACACGGCTGTTCTCCACATGCAGCTTGTTGAAGAAGAAGTAGAAGGCCGAGGACTGCGACGACGAGATGTCCGTCGTCCAGTAAAGTCCCACCCACGGCTGGTCGTACATCGCCACGTTGCGGACCTGACGCTCCGAATCGGGGTTCACGTAGATGTTCTGGAATCGGCCGTCGGGATAGATCCGGCGTCCGGCGCCCATGAAGAGCGACTCGGCGCTGCCGTCGGTCAGCGTCCAGCCGTACTTGTCGAAATATTCGTCAGCGGAGACCCCCTCGAGCGGGTCGGCGATCGTCAGCCCGGCAAAGGCTGCTGCCGGAGCCACCTTCCAGCCGTAGGGGCAGGGGTCGTTCGCCGTCTTCGCATCGCTCCACAGCGCCTCGGAGTGCGAACCCCACATCCAGTCGTATTCCGAAGCCTCGACCCCGGCGATGAAGGTCAGCGGGTGTTCGCGCGCATAGTCCACCGTACCGGTCTCGGCCGACGACTCCTCGACGGAAAGCGACACGACGTCGCCCTCGCCGTCGTACAGCGTGGCCGACGTACCGTTGCTGAAATCATAGGTGCCCGGACCGATGAAGGGCTCCTTGCGGCCCCACTGGTAGTAGAGCCCGAACGAGTTGAGCACATCGTCCGATGAGGCGTTGGAATCGGCCAGGGCGCCCAGGTTGCGGTCCATCATCTCGTACCCGTTGAACGAGACCGTCCCGCGATTGTCGGGATCGTAGTCCGCAGCCCAGACATGCCAGCTCCACAGCAGGTTTCCCCCCGCGTCGTAGGCGCCGATCAGGGCGTTGCCCTGCTTGATGCGCCCCTCGTCGTCGTCATCGGCTCCGACGAAGAACGAGGCCCGGCCCTCTTCGTCGAGCGTGAGGTATTCGATCAGATCGGAAGGCCGCTGCCAGATGATCTGCAACCGGGCCGTCTCCAGCGCCGTGGTGCCGTCTCCGGCGTGCATGGCATCGAACAGGTAGTTGGTCTGCCGGCTGTTCACCAGGTAACTGTTGGCCGGGCGGTCGCTCATGTCGACCGTGCGGCTGATGCTCACGTAGATCGACGCCGAGACGCTTCGGCCGTTGTCGCCCCGTCCGGTGATGGTCAGCGTACCCGACTCGGCAGCCCCCTCGGTATCGGGGGCCGGCGCCGTGATGCGAACCGTCTTCGTCTCGGTGTTGATTACCGGATCGCCCCACTCGGCCGGCTTCGACGAGACGGTGAGCGAGCGGACGTCCGACGCGGAGAACTTCACGCTTTTCGTCTCTCCGGCCATGAAAAAGAGCGCCGACTTCTCGAACGAGAGTCTGCCGCGCTCGCCGTCCTTGCTGCACGAGACGACCGAAAGAGCCGCGGCCACCAGCAGGAGCGTGCTCCTGAAAAATCCCTTCATAATATTCGCGTTTACCAAATTTCGCATGTTGAAAAATCCTTGCAAAGATACCAAAAAGCGGCATATATCCCAACAACGTCCGCCATAATTTCGCCGCCTCCGCCCTTCGTTCTTCACATTAACGGATTCACGGCCCGATTAGTATGTCGGCGCGCCGTTTCCGGCACCGCGACCGGCAGCAGGCCCGCCCGGGATCGCCGCAGCAGGCGCCGGGAGAGGCACCGCCCGGCATCCGGATTCGGAGCATCCGGCATTATGCGCCCCCACACACCGCCGCCAGGCCGTTCGGACATGGGACACACGCCGGGCATTCGACACTCCGGATTCCCGGTCGCATACGCTTCGGGCATCAGACATCCGGCACTGCCGGACATCGGGTTCCGAACATCGGGCGCTCGCCGGACACCGGCGTCAGGCACACCGGGCTCCCGGCCGCATACGCTTCGGAAATCAAGTATCCCGTGTTCCCGACATCCGGCGCTGCCGGGCGTCTTGCGTCGGGCATGAAAAAGTCGGACATGAAAAAGGGGAATCCGGTGTCGGATTCCCCTTCGGACGCCCCCTGTTGTGCCCGCATCCCGGGCGGCGGGGCTATTTCTTCTCGGGCCGGGCGATCGACTCGCGCATCGACGTATCGGCCATGATGTTCTTCATCTTGTAGTAATCCATGATCCCGAGGTTGCCGTTGCGGAACGCCTCGGCCATGGCCAGCGGCACCTCCGCCTCGGCCAGGATCACCTTGGCGCGCGCATCCTGCGCCTTGGCCTTGTTCTCCTGCTCGAGCGCCACGGCCATTGCACGCCGCTCCTCAGCCTTGGCCTGCGCGATGTTCTTGTCGGCCTGCGCCTGGTCCATCTGCAGCTGGGCGCCGATGTTCTTGCCCACGTCGATGTCGGCGATGTCGATCGAGAGGATCTCGAAGGCCGTCCCGGCATCGAGGCCCTTTTCGAGCACGACGCGCGAGATGGAGTCGGGATTTTCGAGCACGATCTTGTGCGAGTCGGCCGAACCGATCGACGAGACGATGCCCTCGCCGACACGCGCCAGCACGGTCTCCTCACCGGCGCCGCCGACCAACTGCTTGATGTTGGCACGCACCGTCACGCGCGCCTTGGCGATGAGCTGGATGCCGTCCTTCGCCACGGCGGCCACGGGCGGCGTGTTGATGACCTTCGGGTTCACCGACATCTGCACGGCCTCGAAGACGTCGCGGCCCGCCAGGTCGATGGCCGTTGCCATCTTGAAGTCGAGCATGATGTTGGCCTTCTGTGCCGAGACGAGCGCGTGCACGACGTTCGTGACGTTGCCGCCGGCGAGGTAGTGCGCCTCCAGCTCGTTGGGGTTGAGCTTCAGTCCGGCCTTCGTGCTCTCGATCATCGACGAGACGATCGTCGAGGGCGGCACCTTGCGCCAGCGCATCAGGATGAGCTGCAGCAGGCTGATCCGCACGCCCGATACCAGGGCCGAGAACCACAGTCCCACGGGGATGAAATAGAAGACGAGCCAGACGGCAAACAGGCACACAAAGACGATCAGTACGATCATTCCAGACTGGAAATCCATAGCGAAAAGGGCTTTTAGTTAGGTTATTTGACTACTTTCACGATCACGCTGAAGTTCTCGAATCCCACAACCTCGACTTCGCGCTGCGGATCGACATAGGCGTCGAGCGACTTGGCCTCGTAGATGCGGCCGTCGATCTCGATGCGGCCCATGGGCGAGAGGCGCGAGAGGGTTTTTCCACGCTCGCCGACATGCAGCTCCTCCTCGGGGCGGGGCATGCTCGAGGAGTCGATCTGCTGCCTGAGCGAGAAGCGCTGCCACGTTTTGGCGCGCAGCGAGATGATCGTCGCCACGAGCGACAGCAGCAGCACGACGGCGATGGCGATGATGCCGCCGACGGTTCCGAACGCGCGGAACGCGAGGTAGACGGCGCCGCCGTAGCTGACCAGCGCCAGCAGGGCACCGACCGATACGCCCGGCAGCAGCACGATCTCGGCGACGAGGAACAGCACGCCGAAAAGAATCAGCAGCACGACATACAACAGGTCCATGGAGAGCGATTGCAATGGTTATACGGCAATATACGGATTTTTTCCGATTATTCCGCGATTTCGACGACTTTTATTTCCAGCGTGTCGTCCGCCCGACGGATCGCCTCCGCCACGCGGTCGGCAACGGCGCGGTCGTCGAACGTCCCGACGACGAAGTAGTGTCCGGCCCGCGAGAGTTCGGCCGAGCCGGCCTGTTCGGCGATCGCCTGCTTGACCGCCTCGGAGAGCGCCTCCGTTCCGGCGATCTCGATCCGGAAGAAGGTGGCGGCGGTATCGGGCTCCTGCGCGAGGTTGCGGTAAACGCCGTCGGTCCAGACCACGATCTCGGGCCGGATGAAGCCATGCTCCTTCAGGAGCTTGCGCGCCGCCTCGGCCTCGTCGAAGGTGGCGAAGCCGCCCGTATAGTAGCACCACTTGCCGGCGTCGTTTATCAGGTAGAAGAGCGGGTAGGCGCCGCGGAAGGTTGCCGCCGCACGCTTCGTATTGAAGGTTCCGAGCAGGATGCGGTAGATCGTGCCGTTGGCGTAGACCTTGCACTCGGGAATGGGGTTCTGATAGGTGTATTTCGGATGCGACGAGAAGGCGACCGTATCGTAGTCGAGGAAGCTGCGCTCGGCGATGCGCACCTTCGGCAGGCGGAAGTCCACCGTCTCCAGCTGCCCGGCAACCCCCCGCAACGAGTCGGCCGCAGCCGTCAGACCCAGTACGCGGGCCACCTGCTCCTCGTAGTCGACAATCACGCGCTTGCGCAGGAAGTAGTCCGCCACGGCATCCGAGGCGGTCTCGCCGCGCAGCGTGGTCATCTGACGCGACGCCCGCGCCGCAAGCTCCTCCTCGCGGGAGAGAATCTCCTCCTCGCCCAGCCGGTCGAGCACGTAGGAGTAGGCGTAGCTCTTGTTGTCGTAGATGTAGTTCCAGAGGGTCGACAGCGAATCGGCCAGCCCCGCGTTCTGCCGCTCGAGCGCCTCGAAGCGGTCGTGAATCTCCAGCGCCTCGCCCTCGGTGCGGGCGGCCGCATAGGCCTCGGCCAGATCGGTGGCGGTCCCGTGGTTGACCAGGAAGCGGTTGACATAGTCCACGGCCTGCGGCTCCATGCGCTGGGCACGGCGCAGCGCGGCGTAGTCCTCCGGAGCCAGACAGTCACGGAAATAGCTGTTGTATACCAGGTTGCGCACCTTGAGCGAGTCGGGGATGGAGACCTCCGCCGCGGATGACGGCTCCGAAGCCGACGCGGAGTTCAGGTTGGCAAGGACCCACTCCTGCTCGATGGCGTTGATGCGGTCGATCAGCCGCCCCTTGGCGGTGCGCAGGTCGAAGATCAGGCTTTCGAGCCGCAGAATCTCCTGCGTGTAGCGCTGGCGGTTGTCCGGTTCGTCGTGCAGGCGATGCCGCATGCCGCTCACGACGCGCATGATCGAATCCTCACGCACCTGCAGCTGCGCATCGCGGCGCAGCAGCGACATGTACTCCTCGTTGCTCTCCAGCCCCGCAATGCGGGCCTGCACGGCCGGCTGCTGCGCAACGGCCTCCCCGCAGAGAAGCAGCGCGGCAAGCGACAGAAGCGATATGCAAAATCGACGAAACATCGCAGTTATCTCCACCATTTAATGAAAAAGAGTTGAATGAGACCGAAAATCTCCAGACGGCCCAGCAGCATCAGCAGCGAAAAGACCAGCTTCACCGCGGAGGGCAGGGCGCCGTAGTTGCCCATCGAGTAGACCTCGCCGAAGCCCGGACCGACGTTGCCGATCGAGGCCACCGAGCCCGAGAAGCTCGTCATCAGATCGCAGCCGAAGAGCGTGCCGACGACCGTCCCGAACAGGATGAACATCAGGTAGGTGACGATGAAGATCAGCACCCCGTAGAGGGTCTCGTTGTCCTGGATGATGCCGTCGAGCCGGATGCGGATCACGGCATTGGGATGCTGCTGCTGCTTGAGGCGCGCACGCATCATCTTGCCGGCCAGCACCAGCCGGTTGACCTTGATGCCGCCGGCCGTCGAACCGGCACAGGCGCAGATGATCGAACCGAAGATCAGCAGAATGATCGCGAACGAGGTCCACACGTTCGTGTCGGCCGTGGCGAATCCGGTCGTCGTCACCAGCGTCACGAACTGGAAGGCCGCATAGCGGAAGGCCCGCCAGAACGTGGGGTAGATGTCCGCGGCATAGAGGCTGACGGCGATCAGTACGCTGCCCAGCAGCAATATGCCGAAGTAGTAGCGCGCCACCTCCGAACGGAAGATGTTGTTGCGCTTGCCCGTCACGGTGGCGTAGATCAGGCCGAAGTGCACGCCGGCAAAGGCCATGGCGAAGATGAGGATCGTCTCCATGGCCGGGCTGTTGTAGTAGGCCAGGCTGGCGTTCTTGGTCGAGAAGCCGCTCGTCGCGCAGGCCGACATGGCATGGCAGAGCGAGTCGAACCAGTTCATGCCCGCCGCCTTGAGCAGCAGGGTTGTCAGGGCCGTCAGCCCGACGTAGACCACCAGCAGGATCTGCACGATAAGCTGCGTATGGTAGCGGTAGTTGTCCTTGGCCAGCGTCGAGAGTTCGACGTTCGACAGGGTCATCTTGCTGCGGCCCATCGACGGCAGGACCACCAGGGCGAACATCACGACACCCATACCGCCGATCCAGGTCGTGGACATGCGCCAGAAGTGCATGCCGCGCGGCAGGATCTCGACGTCGTTGAGAATCGTGGCGCCCGTGGTCGTGAAGCCCGAGACACTCTCGAACCAGGCATTTTCCAGGTTGAATTCGCCGCCCCAGATCAGATAGGGGAACATCCCCACGACGCAGGCCACGAGCCACGAGCCGACGACGATGCAGAACCCCTCCTTGTTGGTGATCTGCACCTTGCGTTCGACGAAGATCAGCGGAAAGGCCCCCAGCAGCGCCGTCAGCAGCGACGAGAGCAGCAGGGGATAGAACGCCGAGTCCACGCCGTTGACGTAGGAGATACCCGCCGACAGCAGCATGAACGCCGCGATGAAGAGCATCACGACGCCGACATAGCGCAAAACCACATCCACTCTCATTGCGGCATCACGATTTGGACTGTTTCGACTGGTTGATCAGCGTGTCGATCTTCTCCTTGAGCTCGAGCATCTCGTCCTTGCACTCGCCCTTGACGGTGAAGGGGATGCGGAAGGAGAGGTTATCGCCCAGTCCCTTGTTCATCCCGAGGATGGGATTCACGCAGTAGATCGTCATGAAGTAGTAGAGCATCAGCACGATGGCGATCATGACGGCCAGCGAGATCAGCACGGGGGTCACGGCCCGGTAGGCATTTTTCTTCATCTGCTCGGCACGCGGCGCCAGCGAGCTCTGCGTCGAGGTCATGTAGTTCTTGATGGCCGAGGTCAGCCGGCCGTAGAGCGCCTCGTACTCGTCGTTGTACCAGCGGCCGCCCACGGAATCGACCTGCGCCACATTCAGCGAATCGCTACCCGCAAGCCCGAAGGCGAGGTAGTTGTCCGTCAGCAGGCGCAGCTCGGTCGTCGCGAAGGCCAGCGAGTCGAGGAACGACTTTTCGAGCGCCTCGTTCTGGGCGATGAGCAGCGTGTTTTCGAGCCGTTCGAGTTCGGCCCGGCAGAGACTGTCGTAGGAGCGGTCGCCGAAGACCGCCAGGTGGATCAGCGCGATGTTCTGTTCGTGTGCGGCGTCGAGCATCTCCTTGGCCAGTTCGATGTTTCGCTTGTTGGCCTTGAGGATCTCGCCCGTATCACGGCTCAAGTGGCTCAACTCCAGGAAGGAGACCATCCCCGAGAAGAAGAGCAGGCAGACGATGCTCAGAAATCCGACCGTCACCCTTTTGCGCAAGCCCGTCATGTTTCCGATAGATTAATCCGGTTGTCTTGGAAAAAATATACGTGCAAATATACGAAGAACTTGCGTAATAATGGCAGGATAAGGGTGAAATT
>ULPV01061995.1_pt1 | contig 11151 bp, 8 predicted proteins | sample 1953831 | NCBI WGS metagenome assembly ULPV01 (sample SAMEA4835638, study PRJEB28245) | human gut metagenome | biome: gut microbiome; material: fecal sample | place: Denmark | collected 2008 | reverse complement strand
GCCGCCACAAAGGCAAATGGCGTAATCAGCAAAAACAAAATGACAACCGGCATCGATACATCATAATTGCTATAGTATTCACTTAACAAAAGAATTGCCTGCACCAACGTAAACGCTCCCAGGAAAAAAGTAATCAGCGTCAATACACGCACCGGCATTCCCCATTTTTTATCCTGCAATGTAATTGTGTGGTTTTCGTTCATCTAAATCCCTCCTGCATAAATATATTTTTAATTTTATAACCAGTTTTTCTGTATCTCATTAACTAGTTCTACAAACATATCGTAGTATTTTGTTTTAGCCTGACGTATAATATCTAATGCAATCGCCTGATTATATGCATGTGCAACATTATTTCTTGATGTAAGTGCACTTAACCATAATTCTTCGTCTGCTATCATTCCCGCTTTATATGCCGTTTTCAGTACTGTACGCGGAGAACCTGTCGCTCCCTCTGCGTAACCGTGATATGTTAAAATCTCTTTCATTGCTTTCCATGCTTGTTCAAAACATATCTCATACAAGCCAACCATCCCTGTCATTTCCACATTTCCATATGGTGCCTGATAAGAATAAATGTCCTTTAAATTATGAATGGCAGCCTGCAAATTATCAAACTTTTTCATATATCACCATTCCCTCCCGTTTTATGGAGTCCAGCAATTCTGCCTGAATCGGTTTATCCAAATCCAGCACGTCAAACTGTAACAAAGTTGGAGTTTCTTCGTCCACCGCTAAAATAAACTGACTGCTATTGCCTCCATAAAACGCCAAATCTATATCACTTCGTTCTTTATAATCTCCCCTGGCACGCGAACCAAAAAGAATTAACTTTTTTACATCATTTTCCTTCGCCAGCCTAATTATTTCCTGTAAAACGTTTTGTTTGATACCTGTCTTCTCAGATAACTGCATCATTTTAACAATCTCCTATGCGTAATATTCTTTCGAAAACACCTTAACAATTATTATACACTAATTTACATTATAAAAAAACAATTAATTTTATTTACGAGTATAATAAGTAACCAAAACACCTTTTTTTACTTGCAGATAAACATTTTTCTTCATCCGTTTGTTTACTTTTTTTATTTTTTTCAAACTCATGGTAACTCTTGTTTTTCCTCTATCCCATTGCACACTTTTTACTTTTTTTGCAGCCAAAAACCTGATGGTTGACTTATCAAGCTTCAAAGTAATGTTTTTCTTTGATTTGCTTTTCAGCCTGACCGTAATATTCTTTCTTTGTCTGCCTGCCTTTTTCAATGCCTTTTTAACTGCTTTTTTGACAGAACGGCTGACATTTGAAGTATTTTTGCTGCCTGTTACTTTTACCTCGACTACAATGTTTGTGTTTTTTTTCAAGCCCTTCTTCTGCTGCATTGAAGTTGCACTAGGTGCCATTGTTGGCGTCACCGTCGGCGCTTCACTGGGCGTTATTGTCGGGGTCGCCGTTGGCACCGCGCTAGGCGTAACTGTTGGTGTCGCTGTTGGTGTCACTGTTGGCACCACACTAGGCGTAACTGTTGGTGTCACACTAGGCGTTATTGTCGGCGTAACTGTTGGTGTCGCGCTAGGCGTTATTGCCGGTGTCACTGTTGGTGTCGCACTAGGCGTTATTGCCGGTGTCATCGTTGGCGTTGCCTCCGGCTGATCGGACTTTACCTGATAGTAATATGTAATATCGGTATCCGCCTCTGTCACTTTCAATTCATCTTGATTCAGGCTGTTTCCAGCCAAAATATATCCAGACAATTCCGGATTTCGCAGTATATAGGTAGAATTTTTCGGTACATACACAGTTGCCGTATCTACACAAGGAAGCAAGGTACTTGTCCCGTCTGCATTCTTTACCTGATAATGAATGTTAACTCTGCTCCATTCCTGCTCCGCCGTTTTATCCGTTGCAAACACTTCTCCCGTATCCACATTGATAACTTTTCCATCCAGCCTATCACCATTTGACAAGCCATACACATCCGAAAACACAATAGAAAGTGATTCTCTTGCCTCATCCGGATTGTATGAATTACTGAGTGCCGGAATCGTGTAAGTCTTTTCTTCCTGATACTTAACTGTTTTACCATCGGCTCCAATAATCTGAAAGCTCATTTTCAAATGCTGCTCTCTGTTTACCAGATTTTGTACCACGGTGCGAAATTCCAAATCCGTATTGTTTGCCTTTGTTATATTTTTCTCGCTGATTCTATATTTTTCACTATCCCGGTCTAATGTTCCCGTTTTACTGTGCGGAATTGAAATTTCAGGATTACTGACATAAATTTCTGCCGGCTTACTGACATAATCCGTATTATTTAACTTCCTTGCCAATTCCATTTTACACACTTCACAAAAAGGCTGTCCCAGCCATCTCATCATACATTCGCGGCTCGGTGCAAATGCCGTTTCCGTTCCTGCCATTATGACACCAATTCCTCGAAATCCAAGCATTTTACTCCATTTAATCGTATCCGGATTCGAGGTATCCGAAGTATTTGGTTTATTCGTGTATCTCTCGTACTCATCCCCCAATCCACCAATACTATGAGCTGTTTCATGTGCCATAACCATCCCATCTTCATTGTCCTCTGAATTAGTGGAAAATGAAAACAAGGAATTTACTGAAGCACCATAACTGCCCTCTGAATTACACAGCACATGAATAGTTGCAACATTAGCCCCCCTGTCCAGATAATTTTGCTCCAAATCTTGTCTTAGTTCTTTTGCCTTCTCATCCCCACCATTTGAAAAGCCAGCTGCTTTTCCATAGACTTTAACGTGAAAATAAGTATCTGCATTCTTGCCCCCATACACACTAATTCCGGACTCGTTAGATACAGCCTGCACTGCATATATATTTATGTGGTCAGAATACTCTTTATACGGAGACCATCTTAACATTCCCTGTGCTTTCTGCTTCGCATCCTGTAAAAATTTGTCCTGTTCGTCTGCCGTGTAGCCATCTCCCATAATTACAATGACAAAATTTTCTTTATCATCACCTGTCTTATGAATCACATGGACCGGAAAAATAGTTTTCAGTGTTTCCTCATCTTTCGCTTCTGCTGTACGAAGTGAAAACAAGGAAAATAATAATGCCATACAAATTAACACTGCTTCCCACCGTCTCAAGATTTTTTTCATTTGAACACCTCTTCCTATGTATAATTCCAAAACGAAACTGTATGATCTTATTATATCTGTTTATTTCCATGCTTTCAACTAGATTTACACAAGGGTTTGTGTCAAGGGTTCGTTGGCACTTTTTTTGTTTTTCTACGGAATTACTGAAATCCAAAGGAACCGGCAGCGAACATTTGTCACAAACCCGTCATTCCAAACTCAGTTTTTCTTATTTTTACTGGTAAAATTCATCCTTTAATATCACAATCAGTCATGAATATTTTTTCATCCTTTGTGCATACTAACAGAGGAAATGGAGGTAATTACGATGCAATTAACAGAACAGGAAACCAACGTAATCAAAGATTTACAGACACAGGAGAAAGCATGTGTTGACAAATACCGCTTTTATGAGCAGTCTGCCCATGACGAAGAACTAAAAAACTTATTTCACCGCATTGGTGATGAGGAGCAGGAACATTTTGACTCCTTAGGCATGGTGCTCAAGGGTGATGTACCAAATGTAAGTGCCGCCCGCAGCGGTATGGAGGGATACACGCCTTCCGAAAGTTACGCAGCAGGTAACAACTCCGAAGAGAAAAAACATGACCAATTTTTATGTACCGACTGTATTGCAACAGAAAAACTCGTTTCATCCACCTATAATGATGATGTTTTCCGTTTTTCTGCCAGCAATATCCGAAGACTCTTAAATCACATCCAGACAGAAGAACAAAATCACGCAGAGATGATTTATAAATACAAAACGGCAAACAATATGGCATAGCCTGTCATAGTTTCCCCTCGCTACGCATACAATGATACAAGGGTACCAAAGTCCAGACTCGTTCATGCTTGCATGATAAGAGATTGGACCTTGGTACCCGCCAAACATGAGAAAGTAGCGATTTATGCAATAAATCTGCGGATTTCGAATGTTTGCAGGATTGCGAAAGTTGTGAAACAACGGAGCAATCCGTATCATTGTTTGCAATTCAGCAAGGAGGAATATTATGATACAAATTTTCAAAAGAAACAAGAAAATCACAAAACTATTTTTGTTACTGTTTTTTTTATGCTGCACTGCTTTTCTTCTTATTTTTTACATAGAATCGGACAAGCCCATAACAAAGAAAAAGCAAACGGCAGCAAAAACAACTGCGGACAAACCAACATCCATTTCTTATTGTGTGACTTCTCTTTCTGATGAAGAAGAATCGACATTGATTTATCATCCGACGGAACGTGTTTTGTCTCAGTTTATTCGCAAAAAAAATCAATATATCCGAAATATCTGGGATGAAAAATCCGGTTGGACGACTAACGTAGAATCATGGAAAATAAAGAAATCCGAAACACTAGAGCATTTTTCGTATAATACGAACGGGGCTCTCTATGCCTGCAAAAAGAAATGGTCAAAAAGTAAACTAGTAAAGCAATCCATTGTCTGTCTGCGAAATAACGGCAACATAAAAAATATAAATCTCATCCACTTAAACAACAAACAAAATATGGATGAAATCAAAGATATCCGGTGTAATGGCACTTCCATCGCCATCACCTATCAATACGGAAATGTAACAATATACAATTTATTAGAACGACTGGCATTTGGCGGCAGTTCCATAAGCGGTATGCCGGGGGAAAATATTTTTTATGATTTGCATTATTTAACGATTGAAACAAAAAAAACGACCGAAGAAATTTATCTGCGCGACTATGATATCCGCTCCGGTGAGGTCACACACACATTTCCACTGGGCAGTTTTGCACAAAAAAAAGAGGATTTCCACATCACAAATCTTGGAAACACTCTTTATGTTCTGACACCTCGTGGCTTGTTTCGCGGAGAATGCAAAAGCAGTTCCCTGCAAAAACTGCTTGCATTCCGCAAATTACAATTACCACCGCAAAGCAACATTTTAACCATGTTTTCCGGTTCTGCCGATTCGCTCTACCTCGTTATCAAAGAAGCAGACGGCAGCAAATCCATTCGGCTTATTCATCTTCCAAGCCAAAATCTTTCAGACCAAAATCATCCCGAGTCAAAGCATACTACACAAAAGGTCTGACACGGCTACTTGCCGGAAGAAGTGTCCTGCGAATTTTGTCCGGGCTGCCCCATGGCAGACATATCAGAAACAGTAATACTTGTTGCCTTCTCACCATCCGTCTCCACACTGACCATCTCTCCCGGATTGATTTCGCTTACCGATATTTCCGTACTTTCCTCACCGGATTTCTTATATATCTTAGTATCGCTGTCAATCTGGTAAGTCTTTGACTCACCTTTCTTTTTACCGCCATCCTTCGCATCTGCCGGTGGGGTTCCCTGCGGTTTATTCCCCTCGATTCCGGCAGCTCCGCCACTTGCTGCTTCCGGCTTTTTGTCATCCTGCTTATCCATAACTTCCATCACTATCTGCGTGTCTGAAACACTTGTCACACGCCCCATTACTGCATTTGCTGAACTCTCACTATCCTTTAAACCACATCCGGAAATGTTCATAGCTGCCAAACATAAAATCAGACTGGTACCAATTGCTCGAATCTTCTTTCCTTCCATAGGTAACCTCCACTTCATATACAAATGATTTATTGTTATGGTCACATTGTATTGAAAGGAAATGGTCACTCTGTGTTTAGTCTGTGTAAAATGCGTGACCGATTATTTTGCCTGCAATTCGTCCAGTGTCAAATCATAGGCAGGCAGAAAATCCTGCATAAACACTTCAACTTCTTCCATATTCATATCATGCAGTGCTTTTTTCGTTGTTTCGTATGCCGTCTTAAATTCCTGATTGCCGGAATTTAATTCCTGCTTACATTTAATCAGTGCAGATAACTTATCTGCCGCTTTCACAAGACGCCACTCATATGCTTTGTCCTCCTGCGGGAAAAACAATTTCTCATAATGCTTTTTCATATAATCCGGCAGTTTATCCACCATCTTTTTACTCGCAACATACTCCACCCGTTTATAAGCTTCTTTGATATCATCATCATAATACTTGACAGGCGTAGGCATGTCTCCGGTAATGATTTCATTCGCATCGTGATACATTCCCATGAGAGCAATTTCATTGGAATCCACGTGTTTTCCGAATTTCTCATTGGCTATGAGTGAAAGTCCGTGCGCTAACATCGCAACTTCCAGCGAGTGTTCACTAATATTTTCCTGAATAGAATTTCGCATAAGTGCCCATCGCTCAATATTTTTCATGCGCGCCATCATTGCAAAAAATGAATACATCCTAATTCTCCTTCAATATCTTTTTCATATAGTAACCCGTATAGGATTCTTCGCAGTCAGCTACCTGTTCCGGCGTTCCCTGCGTAACAACCGTACCGCCGCGGTCACCGCCTTCCGGTCCCATATCAATGATATAATCTGCCGTCTTAATCACATCCAGATTGTGTTCAATAACAACTACCGAATTACCGCCTTCGGTCAGCCGCTGCAAAATTTCAATCAGCTTATGAACATCCGCAAAATGAAGTCCTGTCGTCGGCTCGTCCAAAATATAAATAGTCCGCCCGGTACTTCTCTTACTCAATTCTGTCGCAAGCTTAATGCGCTGAGCCTCACCACCGGACAACGTAGTCGATGGCTGCCCTAATTTGACATATGACAATCCCACATCATACAACGTCTGAATCTTGCGGTGAATCGTCGGAATATTTCGGAAAAATTCAAGGGCATCTTCTACTGTCATATCTAACACATCATAAATACTTTTTCCCTTATATTTAACATCCAAAGTCTCACGATTATACCGCTTTCCACCGCAAACTTCGCAAGGAACATAAATATCCGGAAGGAAGTTCATCTCAATTTTCAATATACCGTCACCACTGCATGCTTCACAACGGCCGCCCTTCACATTAAAACTAAAACGCCCTTTCTTGTAGCCTTTTGCTTTCGCATCCGGTGTCGAAGCAAATAAATCTCGTATCATATCAAATACACCGGTATAAGTTGCCGGGTTTGAACGAGGGGTTCGTCCAATCGGAGACTGGTCAATATTAATTACCTTATCTAACTGCTCCACGCCTTCAATTCCTTTATGCTTTCCCGGTATACAGCGTGCCCGATTTAATGTGCGGGTCAGACTCTTACACAAAATTTCATTCACAAGAGAACTCTTTCCGGAACCGGAGACACCGGTCACGCAGGTCATTACCCCCAGAGGAATCTTGACATTAATATTTTTCAGGTTATTTTCGCTGGCACCTTTTACTTTCAGATAACCTGTCGGTTTGCGTCTCTTTGCCGGCACAGGAATCTGTTTTTTCCCACTTAAATAAGCACCTGTAATCGACTCCGGCACTTTCATCAAATCTTCTGCCGTACCGCATGCAACCACATGTCCGCCATTTTTCCCTGCTCCCGGTCCGATGTCCACAATATAATCCGCCTCACGCATGGTATCCTCGTCATGTTCCACGACAATCAGCGTATTACCAAGGTCACGAAGTTTCTTTAACGTAGCAATCAACCGGTCATTATCTCGCTGATGCAGACCAATACTCGGCTCATCCAAAATATAAGCCACACCGACAAGTCCCGAACCAATCTGTGTCGCCAGGCGGATTCGCTGTGCCTCTCCACCGGAAAGTGTAGCCGTCGCACGTGCCAGTGATAAATAATCAAGACCAACATCCACCAAAAATCCCAGGCGGGAACGAATTTCCTTTAACACCAGACGTCCAATCTGCTTTTGTCTATCCGTCAGCATTAATTCATCCATAAATTTCTTCAAATCAATAATGGAATATTCACTAATTTCTGCAATATTTTTATTCCCAACCGTGACTGCAAGGGATTCTTTCTTCAACCGCTTGCCGCCGCAGACGTGGCAGGGCGTAATCTGCATAAATGACTCATATTCTTGCTTCGTAGTCTCCGAGCCGGTCTCACGATATCGCTTCTGCAAATTACCAAGCAGTCCCTCAAACGCGATATTATAAACACCGTGTCCATGTCTGCCGGTATAATGAACTTCCACACGCTGACCGCCGGTTCCATACCAGATTAAGTCATGAACATCCTTCGGATATTCGCCATATGGTGTATCTAAATCAAATCCATAAAACTCTGCCATCGCATCCAAAATCGCACGGCTATAACTATCCGGATTTACTACAGACTGCCATCCCGGTGCTGCAATCGCTCCCTGTGCAATACTAAGCGTCTTATCCGGAATAATCAAATCCTCATCAAACTCCATCCGGTAACCGATTCCATGACATTCAGGGCACGCACCAAATGGATTGTTAAACGAAAAACTGCGTGGCTCAATTTCATCTACACTAATTCCACAGTCCGGACAGGAAAAACTCTGACTGAAAGAAATTTTTTCTCCTCCAATCACATCGACAACCAATAAACCATCGGCTAACTTAAGCACCGTTTCGATAGAATCGGTCATTCGTTTTTCAATTCCCTCCCGAATTGAAAGTCGGTCCACTACAATTTCAATGTTGTGTTTTTTATTTTTCTCTAACTTGATTTCTTCATCCAGCGAATACAAATTACCATCCACGACAACGCGCACATAACCGCTGCGCTTTGCCTTGTCTAATACTTTTACATGCTCTCCTTTGCGGCCACGCACAACCGGGGCAAGCAGCATAATTTTCGTACGCTCCGGCAATTTCATAATTTCATCCACCATCTGGTCTACCGACTGTTTTTGGATTTCCTTGCCACACTTCGGGCAATGAGGAATTCCAATTCTGGCATATAAAAGACGGAAATAATCATAAATTTCCGTAACCGTCCCTACCGTAGAACGTGGATTACGATTCGTCGATTTCTGGTCAATCGAAATTGCCGGTGGAAGTCCTTCTAAGCTCTCTACATCCGGCTTCTCCATCTGACCTAAAAACTGTCTGGCATAAGAAGATAATGACTCCATATATCTTCTCTGTCCTTCGGCGTAAATGGTGTCAAACGCTAACGATGACTTTCCGGAACCGCTTAAACCGGTCAACACCACAAATTTATCTCTTGGAATATCCAAATCAATATTTTGAAGATTATGCTCTTTGGCACCTCGTATCCGTATTTCTCGCTTTGTATCCATACTAACCTCCATCGCTTTTTGCTTCTAAAGTTCACTGCGGATTTCCTCTAAATGCTTTTTATATTCAATCATCCGGTCACGCAGTTTGGCAGCCTTTTCAAAATTCAACTCAGCCGCTGCCTGATTCATCTGTTTCATCATCTTAGCAATATGACGCTGCAATTCCTCAAAACTCATGGATTCCGGATCTTTCTCTTCTTCCGTAATATCCGTACCTGCTTTCTTTGAAATACGGATTCGATCGCGCACCGCCTTCTGAATTGTCTTTGGCACAATGCCGTGTTCTTCATTATATTCTTTTTGTATCTTGCGGCGCCGCTCGGTTTCATCAATTGCCTTACGCATGGAATCGGTAACCTTATCCGCATACATAATAACATGTCCTTCCGAGTTTCGTGCCGCACGTCCAATCGTCTGAATCAAAGAAGTCTCCGAACGCAAGAAACCTTCTTTGTCCGCATCCAGAATCGCTACCAACTGAATCTCCGGAATATCAAGTCCCTCTCGCAACAGGTTAATTCCGACTAATACATCAAACACATCCAGACGCATATCGCGGATAATTTCTGAACGCTCCAGCGTGTCAATGTCCGAATGCAGATACCGCACGCGCACCCCGACTTCTTTTAAGTATTTTGTTAAATCCTCTGCCATTCGTTTTGTCAGCGTCGTAACAAGAACCTTTCCCTTCTTCTCGGTAACCTTTCGAATCTCTCCGAGTAAATCATCTACCTGTCCTTTAACCGGTCTTACATCAAGTTCCGGATCCAACAGCCCCGTCGGACGAATAATCTGCTCGGTACGAAGTAGCTCATGCTCTGTCTCATACGTCGAAGGCGTTGCCGAAACAAACATCATCTGATTAATATGCCCCTCAAATTCTTCAAAGTTCAGAGGGCGGTTACTTTTGGCAGAAGGCAGGCGGAATCCATATTCTACAAGCGTAGATTTCCTCGACTGATCCCCGGCAAACATCCCTCCAATCTGTGGAATCGTAATATGCGACTCGTCCACAATAATCAAAAAATCATCCGGAAAATAATCCATCAAAGTCATCGGCGTTTCCATCGGCTGCAGCCCGTTCAAATGCATGGAATAATTCTCAATGCCGGAACAAAAACCGGTCTCCCGTAACATCTCAACATCAAAATGTGTCCTCTCGGAAATCCGCTGCGCCTCAATCAATTTATCCTCACTCTTAAAATACTTCACGCGCTCATCCAGTTCTTTTTCAATTCCCGCAATCGCACGCTCCATCTTATCCGGCGCCACTACATAATGAGATGCCGGAAAAACAACCATATGCTCTAAGTCCGCCGTCGCCTCTCCGGTCACAACATCAATTTCTTGTATCCTGTCCACTTCATCCCCAAAAAACTCAACCCGAATCGCACGGTCACTTGCCGATGCCGGAAAAATCTCAACCACATCACCACGCACACGAAATGTGCCACGATGAAAATCCATATCATTACGCGTGTACTGTATATCAATCAGACGCCGAATCACCTCATCCCTATCCTTTTCCATGCCCGGACGCAGAGAGACCGTCATATTTTGATAATCGATTGGACTACCCAGTCCATAAATGCAGGAAACACTCGCAATAATAACCACATCACTGCGCTCAGTCAGTGCCGCTGTCGCCGAATGGCGGAGTTTATCAATTTCGTCATTGATTGCCGAATCCTTTTCTATATAGGTATCCGTCGAAGGCACATAGGCTTCCGGCTGATAATAATCATAGTATGACACAAAATATTCTACCGCATTCTCCGGGAAAAATTCTTTAAACTCCCCATACAACTGAGCCGCCAGTGTCTTATTGTGTGCAATCACAAGCGTCGGCTTGTTCAATTTTTCAATCACATTTGCCATCGTAAAAGTTTTACCGGAACCGGTAACACCAAGAAGGGTCTGAAACTGATTTCCTTCCTGA
>ULPV01049442.1_pt1 | contig 11206 bp, 5 predicted proteins | sample 1953831 | NCBI WGS metagenome assembly ULPV01 (sample SAMEA4835638, study PRJEB28245) | human gut metagenome | biome: gut microbiome; material: fecal sample | place: Denmark | collected 2008 | reverse complement strand
TCAGCCAGCAGCAGGCGGCGGAAAGGCTGGGCCGCAGCCAGTCCGCCGTGGCCAACAAGCTGCGCCTGCTCCGGTTGGAGGAGCCGGTGGCGGAGGCTCTGCACCACTACGGCCTGACCGAGCGCCACGCCCGCGCCCTCCTGCGTCTGGAGGACCCGGAGCAGCGCCTTGCCGCCGTCGAACACATCGGCAAAAACCAGCTGAACGTCGCCGATGCCGAGGCCTACATAGACCGTCTGGTCGCGCAAAACCAGACGACGCAGCCCCGCCGCCGCAGCGCGTATATCATCAAGGACGTCCGGCTGTTCCTCAACAGCGTGGACCGGGGCGTCCGGCTCATGCAGACCGCCGGCGTCGGTGCCAAGGTCTCCCGCCGGGACACGGAGGACGCCATCTGCCTCACCGTTACCATTCCCCGCGCAAAGCCGCAGAAAGATGTGTCGTAACGCTTTTGTAACCCATTCCTTGACAAACCGTGATACAATGCAGTAATGGCACGGCATTTTGCCGGTATTGCCCAAACCTGATGATACAAAGGAGGGGACACCATGAGCGACGAGTTGAATATGTCCTCTGTTACCGCCGATCCCGCGCCGGAGACGGCCGGCAAGCGCGCGGCCCCGGAAGAAAAGCCTCCCAAGACCCCCGGCAAAAGAGCCGGACTGATCATCGGCATCGCCGCGGCGGTGCTGGTGCTGGCCTACGCGGGCTGCTGTGTGGCCGCCAACGCGCTGTATTCCCACACGGCGTTTCCCAACACCTCCGTGCTGGGCATGGATATGTCCGGCCTGTCGGCGCAGGAGGCCGAGCAGCGCTGGACGGAGCAGGGGAGTGCCCTGCTGGACGGCATGACCATCCGCCTGACCCGTGACGGGCAGGAGATCGGCAGCACCACCCTTTCCGACCTGGGCGTCACCGTTCTGCCCGTCTATGTCTCCAAGGCTGCCGGCTGCGACGTGCAGGACCGGGGCTGGGGCAGCGATGTGACCGCGTTCCTCCGCGGCGGCTGGCGCTTTATCGAGAGCTGGTTCAGGGCCGTGGATGTCACGCCCCAGCTGGACGTGGACGAGGCGAAGCTTACCGCCGCCTGTGAACAGCTGTCCGACACCGTGGGCTGCACCGTAACGGACGGCGGCTACCGGCTGGCGGAGGGTGAGGGCCTGTACATCACCAAGCCGCAGGACGGCGAGAAGCTGGACGCGGCGGCGCTGCGCGCCGAGTTGGCGCAGCGCTTCGAGAGCCGCGACCTGTCCGCGGCAGCCCGGTCCGTGGAATGTGTGTTCGCGGCCCACACCGCCGCGCCCATGGACGTGCAGGCGCTCCACGACGAGATCGCCGGCACCATGGCCGCCGCCATCTGCGACAAATCCACCGGCAAGCCCACCCAGTCCCGCGTGGGCGTACAGTTCGATGTGGAGACGGTGCAAAAGCAACTGGACGCCGCCCAGCCGGGCGAGGAATTCCTGGCTGACGCCCAGGTGCAGTTCCCGCCCGCCGCCACCGAGGAGCTGGAGCAGGCCATGTTCCGGGACGTGATCGGCACGTGCACGACCACCTGTGCCGGCCCCTGGGGCCGCCGCCAGAACATCAAGCTGGCTTCCGCCGCCATCAACGGCCGTATCTATAACCCCGGCGAGGAGTTCTGGTACAACGCCACTGTGGGCCAGCGCACCGAGGCCCGGGGCTTCCAGCCCGCCGCCGCCTACTCCGGCGGCAAGACCGTTACCTCCATCGGCGGCGGCATCTGCCAGGTATCCTCCACGCTGTACTACTCCGCCCTCATGGCGGACCTGCAGATCGTCCTGCGCTACGCCCATATGTTCGACCCCGGCTATATGCCCGTCACGGGCTGTGATGCCACGGTCAGCTGGGGCGGCCCGGACTTTGCCTTCCGCAACAGCACCAACTACCCCATCAAGATCACCACCAGCTACAACGACGAGACCAACCAGCTGACCATCACCCTGCTGGGCACCAAGACCGACGACCACTATGTGGAGATGACCAACCAGTTCCTCTCCTACTCCGAGCGCAAGACGGTCTATCAGGAGTCCGAGCGCATCGCCCCCGGCACCAGCGAGGTGGAGCAGTACGGCCACAACGGCTACGCCGTCCAGACCTACCGCAACGTCTACGCCGGCGACGGTACGCTCCTCCGCAGCACCAAGGAGGCGTACAGCGACTATGACCGGGCCGACAAGATCATCCTGGTCGCCCCCGGCGAGCTGCCGCAGTAAATAAAGAAACAGCCCCCTGCCGGGGGCTGTTTTCTGCTTTCGCTGTGTCTTCGTCGGGAGCAGACAGAGAAAAAGACCGGCGAAAGCCGGTCTTTTCTTTCTGCGTATCATTCTCTCCGCAGGGCTTCGATGGGGTTCAGCTTCGATGCCTTCATGGCCGGCACCAGGCCGAACACCACGCCGATGACCATGGAGAAGGCCACGGCGATGATGCACGCCGGTACGCTGATGGCCACCGGTGTCCCCATGATGTGGGACATCATCTCCGCCAGGCCGATGCCCGTAGCCACGCCCAGTATGCCGCCCATGCTGGTCAGCACCGCCGCCTCCGTCAGGAACTGCCAGAGGATGCGGCTCTGCTGCGCGCCGATGGCGATCTTCAATCCGATCTCGCGGGTGCGCTCGGTGACGGACACCAGCATGATGTTCATCACGCCGATGCCGCCCACTACCAGCGAGATAGCCGCGATCCAGATCAGCTGCTTGTTGGTGCTCTCCGACAGGCTCTGCAGATCGCTGGCCTGCTGCAGAAGGTCCTTGGACTCGTACTTGTACTTCGTGGTCCGGATGGCGTTCTCGTTCAGATACTTGGCCACATTGTCGCCGGCGGCGGTCATGTCGTTGGTGCTGGTGGCCCGCACCGCCGCGTACTGGGGCTCATCATACCGGTACGGCACCGACCAGCACACGTCCGGGATGAAAATGGTCCCCGCTGTGCTGCCGGCGTACATCTGATAATCCTTAAAGTTGTTGATCACCGGTCCGCTGCTGGACCGGGAGGAGACCACACCCACCACGGTAAACGGCATCCCGTTGATCTCGATGGTGCCGCCGATGGGGTTCTCGCCCTGGAACAGCGACTTTGCCGACTTCGCGTCGATCAGCGCCACATTCCGCCGGTTCTCATAGTCCGCCGCCGTGAAGGAGCGTCCGTAGTTCACCGCGTAGTCCACGGCCGTCAGATAGTGGTCGTCCACGCCGTACAGCGACCCGCTGAACGCCGTATTGCCCACGTATACGTTGTCGCACCACTCCCGGGAGTAGTACATACTCACCAGCGACACGCTGCCCAGCTTCTCCATCTCATCCCGCATCTCCCGGGTCACTGGGTCGATATCCTCCGGCAGCGCCGAGTAGTTCAGGTCGAAATAGTTTTGGCTGTCCGTGGCGCCGATGGTCACCCGCACCACGTTGTTGCCCGCGCCGATCAGGTTCTGCTTGATCTGCTCGTTGGTGCCCTGAATGGTGGACACGATGGTGATGATCGCGGCGATACCGATAATAATGCCCAGCATGGTCAGAAACGACCGCAGCTTGTGGCTCCACACGCCCTGAAAGGCGAGATTTATATTTTCCAACATATGGTTATCCCGCCTCCTTTATATGCCGTAGTTGTACAGCTGGTCGGTCGTGGCCTCCTGGGTGTGGGCACCCTCCACCACGTCGCGTCCATAGGGGAACGCCACATAGTCGTCGATGGTCAGCCCGCCCCGTATCTGGGTGTAGCTGCCCCACAGATCCCGGCCGGTCTGCACCCACCGCTGCTCCAGTCTGCCGTCCTCGCCCCGGGCCATCACATAGCTCTTGCCGTTGTCGGTCCGGATGAACATGCTCTGCAAATACAGTGAGCTGCCGCTTTCTTCCGCGCTGGTGTCCTTCTGGTACTGTATATCCACATAGTCATTGGGCTGCAAATTCGCGTCCTCGGTGACAAACACCTTGAAGGGGTAGTAGGACACGTTACTGTTGCCGTCGCCCCAGTTGTTGCCGTTGCTGGTGGGATAGTCGTCGATGGACACGATGGTGCCCTCGCAGGCCGCTCCGGTCATCCAGCTGCTGATGGATACGCTGTCGCCCACCTGCACGCTGCCCAGATCCATCTCGCTGAGGGTGCCGGTGACGTAGTAACCGCCGCCGCCGGACAGCTCCACCACGGCCTCGCTGTTGTTATAGGCCTCGTCCGGGTCCCGCACGGCCTTCACCGTGCCGTCGAACTCCGCGTACACGTTGCCGTCGCCAAGCTCCGCCAGCTTCTTGTCCAGCTTCAGCTTCGCCACCTTCAGGTTGACCTCCTGCTCCTTTACCGCCTGAGCCTTCTCCAGAATGGCCTTGTTCAGATCCAGCTGGGTCATGGAGGACTCCAGCAGCTCGTCGATCTGGGCGATCTTCTTATCCAGCTTGGAGATCTCTTCTTTCTTGTCGCCGTAATCCAATGACTTATCCTGATAGGGCGCTAGGTCGGCCGGTTCCATACTCACGGAAGCGATGGTCTTCTTGGCGGCCGACGTGGAAGGCGCATTGGGATCAGTGGTGGTAGTACCGGGTTCGGGATCGGCGCCCTCGGTCTTAGTGACGGCTGTCAGCTTCAGCCCCCAGCACCGCTCCACAAGACCGCCCACCTTGTCGTCCGTGCGGTATACCAGCACCACGTAGAGGGGGTCATCTCCGGAGTTGCCGTAGCTGGTGAACATACCGATCAGGGCTGTCTGTGTCAGCGGCGTTTTGGAGATCCACTGATAGTAGTACGGTGTTTTTTCCGTACCGTTGGGGATCACATTGGGGTCGGTGGAGGGAAGTATATGGGTGTGGGTTATCGTTTCATCCAACCCCTTATCATCGTATATCTTTTTGATGATGTCATCCCGTTGTTTCTGATACCCGTTGCGCTCCGCCTCCAGCGTCTCCTTGTTCTTCGCCTTCTTCAGCAGCTCCAGCTCGTTTTTCATGACCTCCAGGTTCTCCGCCTGCCGGTCATAGTCGATCTTGGCGCGCTCCACGGTGGCCTGTGTCAGGGTGGAGTCATAGCTCACCAGCACCGTGCCCTTCTTGACGCTGTCGCCCTCCTTGACCCACACCTTCTTCACCGTCTGGCTCTGGGAGATGTAGATCTTCTGCAATTTGTCCGTGGTCACCATGCCGCTGGTGTTGGAGGTGTCCCCCCAGTAGTCGGTCATGGCGCACTCGTTGACGGCGTATACGTTCACGTCGCCCCGCTGGGCGTTCCGGGCGATGGTCAGTCCGCCCCACACCGCGCCGCACACGCCCACCACGCAGGCGGCGGCGATAATGCCCTTTTTCAGCTTCTTGCTCATGCGGGGCTTCTCGCCGTCGGGGCGCTTTTCGCCGATATGCAGCTTTTCCCGCAGCGTCAGCTTCTCACTCATAGTCGTCACCTCCCGACAGTACGCCGTCCCGTATGGTCATGACCTTGGCGGCGTGGTTGGCGATGGAATGGTCGTGGGTGATCATGATGATGGTGGAGCCGCCGTCATGCAGCTGCTGAAACAGCTCCATCACCGCCGCGCCGCTGGCGCTGTCCAGCGCGCCTGTTGGCTCGTCGGCAAGCAGCAGCTTCGGATTGCCCACGATGGCCCGTGCGATGGCCACCCGCTGGCACTGTCCGCCGGACAGCTGGTCAGGGCGGTGCTCCACCCGGTCGGAAAGCCCCACCGTCTCCAGCGCGGCCCGGGCCCGTTCCAGGCGTTCCGCCTTCTTCACCCCGCCGTACAGCAGGGGCAGCGCCACGTTTTCCAGCGCCGTCAGCTTCGGCAGCAGATTAAAGCTCTGGAACACGAAGCCCAGCTCCTTGTTCCGCACCTCCGCCAGCTGCTTGTTGTTGCAGGTGGTCACGTCCCGCCCACCCAGCAGATAGCTGCCGCTGGTGGGCACGTCCAGACACCCGATCAGGTTCATCAGCGTGGTCTTGCCGCTGCCGGAGGGACCCATGATAGCCAGGTATTCCCCCTCCTCCACGTCAAGGTTCACGTTTTTCAGGATATGTGCCACGGACTTTCCCATGGGGTAGTCCTTGCATATATCGCGCATTTCCAAAATCATGCTCAGCCCTCCATCGGCGGAATGACCGCTGACGCGGAGGCGGCCGCGCCGCCGGGAATCACGGCTGCGGTGCTGCCGTCGTCCGTGACGGTGTCGTTCTCGGCGGGCATATCGCCGCCGTCCATGCCGTCCATGCTGCCCGTGCCGTCCATATCCTCCATGCCGTCCATGCTGCCCGTGCCGTCCATATCTCCCGTGCTGCCGCCGGCGCTGGGGTCAAAGGTGGCGTCGTCATAGGTGATGCACGTCATGCCCGCCTTCAGGCTGTCGTCGGGATAGGCGATGTAGTCCTCCGCCGTCAGGCCGTCCGTCACGGGATAGGTGTCCGTCTCCGTGTTGTACTCGCCCAGGGTGACGCTCCGCTTTTCCAGCTTGCCCTTGCTGTTCTGAGCCCACACCCAGGGCTTGCCCTCGGCGTCGTTGATGAAGTAGCTGGGCAGGTTGATCAGGCTCTCGTCCTGGGTGTCCTCCTGACCGTAGTCCGGCTCTATGTACACGTGCTGGCCCATCAGCAGCCCCTCGCCGTCGCCCTCCAGCGTCACATAGAAGGGGTACTTGCTGGACATGGCCGTGTCGCTGTCGCCGTAGTCGCTGCGGCTCTGCTGGGCGTTGTTCCAGTCGATGGAGCTGATGCTGCCCTTCCACGTCTGGTCGCTGACCCGGGAACGGATGACAACCGCCGTGCCCTCGGTCAGCACGCTGGCGTTGTTTTCATTCACATAGCCCTTGATGCGGAAGCCGCCCGTCTCCACGATGGTCATGAACGGCAGGGCGTTGCCGGAGTTGTCCGTGCCGCCGTCCGGGTTCAGGGACTGCACCTCGCCGTCCACCGGGGACTTGACGGTGCTGTCGGCGGTGTTGGCCTTCAGCTTCTCAATGTCCTTTTTCTTGGTGGCGATGTTGGCCTTCGTCTCCAGCACCTTCACGTTCTGCTCCCGCAGATCCAGGGCGTACTGCCGCTTGGTGGCGTCGTCATAGGTGCTGTCCATCAGCTTCTGTATACGCTCCAGCTCCGCCTGCTGGTCCTCCAGCGTGGCGTTCAGCTGCTCCAGCTCCAGCTGGGCCATCTCCAGGTCGGTGCGGATCTGGCTGAGGTCATAGGTCAGCAGCACGTCGCCCTTTTTCACGCTGTCGCCCACCTTCACCTTGATGGTGTCGATGGTCATGGCGTCGTTTTTCTTGATGGTCGTCTCGCCCAGCGGGCTGACGATGCCCGCGAACCGGTCCGCCAGACCTACGGACCCCAGCCCGCAGATCATAGACACCGACTGCACGGAGGCCTCGCCCTCCGCTGCGCCGCAGCCGGACACACAGCCCAGCAGCATCACCAGCGCCAGTACAAAAGCCGCTTTTTTCATGTCGTGTTCTCCTTTTTCCTTCCCGCGCGCCCGCGGGATGATTTGCCTATTTACTTAGACGGCAGAAATTGTCATTCCGTTCCGCCGCTGCCCCCGACAATATCATATCATGCGCCTGGCCCTCAAAATGTGAATAAATCGTGAACACACGCTTAAGACCTTACTAAGGTTCCGTATCAAAACGGTGGCAAAACGCCCCGCGGAATATTGACAGCGTGCGGGGGAGTGTCCTATTATTATGGTGTGCCGTGTCCATCCCGGACATCTTACCGGTGTACGGGCGCCTTTCGGCGGACACGGCCCGCGTACGATACCACCGGCAGGAGGTTTTGCCATGAACAAAAAACGTATCCGCCAGATGGATCTGGCCCTGCGCCGCCGCCTTTCCGACCGTCCCGCCGCGGACTATTTTGCTCCCGGGGACGCCCTGCTCCGCGCCCTCGAGACCGAGGGCTATATGCAGCGCTTTGCCGGGCTGTTCAGCGGCGCGCGCCTCCGCTGCGCCGACGTGCTGGCCCTCTGCCGCCCGGAGCTGGAGACGCTGTGCCCCGGCGAACCGTCCGAGGGCTGGCTGGCCTATGCCTACGACTATGCCCGCCGCCTGCTCTACCCGGAAAAGACCGATGCGGAGCCCTTCGCCCCCGGTGCGGTGTTCCTGCTGTCGGTGCTGCAGGTGCTGTTCGCCGCCGAGGCGGAGCTGCTGCCCCACGACCCGGCCTGGACCTTCGATTTCCTGACCGATGATGAGCTGGCCGGCAGTCCCTGTGCCCCGTCCTATCAGCGCTTCCTGCGCCTGTGGAGGCGGGAGTTCGTCTATGAGCTGATGCGTTTGGGCCTGGAGGTCACGCCCTACCGCACCCTTGAGCATATCGCCGGTGTCCACCACCTCGCCGTCACCGCCGCCCGCGCCCTGCGGAAAAGCGGCGTGGCCGTGGACGTGGCCCTGGTCTCCGGCGCCGCCGCCGGCCACGATCTGGGCAAGTTCGGCTGCCGCCCCGGCGAGCGCGTGCCCTACCTGCACTATTTCTACACCGACCAGTGGTTCCGCCGCCGCCGGATGACCGATATCGGCCACGTGGCCGCCAACCACTCCGTCTGGGACCTGGAGCCCGACTACCTCTCCGTGGAGGCGCTGCTGCTGATCTACGCCGACTTCCGCGTCAAGCAGCTCCACGATGCGCAGGGCCGGGAGATCACACGTATCTCCACCCTGGCTCAGGCCTTTCAGGTGATCCTGGATAAGCTGGATGACGTGGACGGCGAGAAGCAGAAGCGCTATACCCGGGTCTACGCCCGGCTGGAGGACTTCGAGCAGTTCATGGTCAGCCGCGGCGTGGATGTCACCATGTCCGGCGGCGATACGCCCCCGCTGCCGGAGAAGCACACCGCCCTTATGACCGACGACGAGGCCCTCCGCGCCCTGACGCTCCGCTGCGTGGGCCACAATATGGAGCTGATGCATCGCCTCACCGATCAGCGCAGCTTCGCCCGTCTGCTGGAGGAGGCCCGCGGCGAGACGGATTGGCGCCGTCTCCGCGCTTATCTGGCGGTGATGGAGTCCTACTCCCTCTATCTGCATATCCCACAGAAGGTCCAGACCCTGACGTTCCTCTACGAGCTGCTGATGCACCGCGAGGGCGATATCCGCCGTCAGGCGGCGGCGCTGCTGGGCGAGATCATCGCTGGTTTCCACGCCGGCTACGCCAAGGAGCGCCCCGCCGACATCCGCCCGGGCCCCCGGGCCATCACCGACGTGGACCAGTGGAGGCTCTATCTGGACAAGATACTGTATCCCGACCATAAGCTCATGCCCCAGCACCGCCGCTGGATCGGCTATACCCTGAAATTCGCTGTCGGCTCCCTGCTGAGCCACTGCCCCGGCCGGGAGGAGCGCTTCCTGACCCCGGTGTTCGCCTACTACCGCAGGCCGGAGGATCTGGACGACTACACCGCCTTCCAGCTGCTGGATACCGCCGCCGCCCTGCCGGATACGGCCTATACGGCCAGCCGCGCCCGGCAGATGACGGACTTTGCCGCCGCCCTGTCCCTGCGTAAGGACCTGACCATCCGCATGGCCGCCGTGCTGTTGCTGGACCGTCTCGCCCGCCTGTACCCGGAGGACGGCCGCGCGCTGGAGGCCGTGACCGCCGTCCCCGACGGCGACAGCGGCACCCTGCGCTATCTCAAGCAGGATGTGCTCTCTCAGGGCGCGCCCCTTCTTCTGCCGGAGGACGTGGTCTCCGAGATCTTCCTGGACAACCTGAAGACCGCCACGCCGTGGATCACCAAGCAGGGCAACCTGCGCCTGCTGACGGACTTTGCCCGCAGCGGCAAAAGCCCCGCCCTCCATATCGCCACCCACCTGTCCAATCTCATCAAGGTCAGCGACCGCGTCACCGTCCGCCACAGCGCCGGCAACGCCCTGCTGGCCCTGGCGCCCCGCCTGACGGCCGACCAGCGCAACGAGGTGGCGGTGGAGCTGTGCCGCGGCCTGGAGCTGGGCCAGCAGGAGTTCACCAAGTATATCCCCGACTACCTGGGCCGTTTTGCCCTGTGGCTGCCCCCGGCGGAGCTGGATGAGGTGCTGGACGACCTCCGCGTGAACCTCAGCTCCTCCGACAGCCGCGTTACCGCCTCCGTGCTGGATACCGTGGGCGTCATCTATGAGGCGTACGATGCCTATCGCTCCCGCTTCCCGGAGACGGACGACGCCTACCGCCGCCGCCGTGAACGGCTGCTGGGCCTGCTGATGCGGGGCCTCAGCGGCATTGACGGCGCCACCCGGCAGGAGGCCCTGTTCGTGTTGGGCCGCCGGGTCTTCGGCTCCGGAGAGCTGGGCCGCCACGAAAAGCGCCGCGCCTTTATGCTCACCCAGCGCAAGCTGCTCTCCGCCCAGGACGAATTCCCCGGCGAGGGCTTGACGTTCTACTACCGGGCCGCCATGCTGGGCAAGCTCTACCGCTTCATCACCGAGGAGCGCCTGTTCCACAAGGGCTTTGACTTCGGCGCGCCCCGCCCCGTGGCCTTCTTCCCCGGCACCTTCGACCCTTTCACCCTGTCCCACAAGGGCATCGTCCGGGCCATCCGCGACCAGGGCTTCGAGGTCCTGCTGGCCATTGACGAGTTCTCCTGGTCCAAAAAGACCCAGCCCTACCGCCTGCGCCGGCGCATCGCCGCCATGGCCGTGGCCGACGTGTTCCACGTCAGCATTTTCCCGGAGGACTTCCCGGTGAACATCGCCAACCCGGAGAACCTCCACGAGCTGCGCGCCGCCTTCCCGGGCCGCAGCGTGTCCATCGTGGTGGGCAGCGACGTGGTGCTCCACGCCTCGTCCTACAAAAAGTCCGTCACGCCGGACTCCATCCACACCTTCGACCACGTGATCTTCCGCCGCACCGAGCCGGATGCCGAGCCGGCGGATTACAGCTGCATCACCGGCAAGGTGCTGGAGCTGACGCTCCCGCCCCAGCTGGAGGAGATCAGCTCCACCCGCATCCGCGAGGCGGTGGATGCCAACCGCGACATCTCCAACCTCATCGATCCCACGGTGCAGGAGTTCATCTATCGCCGCGGCCTGTACCTCCGCGAGCCCCAGGACAAGCCCGTTCTCCGCACCGAGGACCTGAGCTTCCTGCCCGCCTCGCCGGAGACGGCGGAGAAATTCCTTCGCACCATGCTCTCCGTGCCCACCGCCGCGGCGCTGCGGACGCAGATCGAGAGCCGCGGCGACGACGTGATGGTCTGCCGGGACACCGACGGCACCATTCTGGGCGC
>ULPV01001729.1_pt1 | contig 11227 bp, 10 predicted proteins | sample 1953831 | NCBI WGS metagenome assembly ULPV01 (sample SAMEA4835638, study PRJEB28245) | human gut metagenome | biome: gut microbiome; material: fecal sample | place: Denmark | collected 2008 | reverse complement strand
AAAGGACAAAAAGCGCCGAAAAGGCACGCTGTCAGGCGTGTTTACCCTTGTTAACCGATGGTATCATATCCGTAACGCCCATGAGCAAGCTGAAAATGCTGCGCGAGCACCCGGATTTTGTCCGCGTCGCCGGATACAGCGCAACGGAGGTCATAAAGACCTTTGACCTGCCGCAGAAAGCCGTGGACATCCTCACGCCGTATTGGATATATGTCGGCGAGCCGATGGATAATCTGCCGTTTACGATCTATGCCTACTGCATGGCCGATTACTTTGCCGGAAGCTTTGTTCCGCGCCATCGCTCGCACGAGATGAGCATGAAGATGCAGCGCAGAGTCGAGGAAAACGGGGCGCAGTTCGAGTTCAGGCAGGAGGTCGATAAGATCCTTGTCAAAAACGGCAGGGTGCGCGGCGTAAGAACGCGCCGCGGCGACGAGATTGCCTGCGACTATGTCATATGCGGCGCATACCCCAACCGCGCGTACACCCAGATGATCGAGCCGAAAAGCGAGGTGCCCGAAGGCGCTGTCAAATTCGTCAACGGCAATCGCCTCAACGTCTGCCCGGTGTCGGTCATGCTCGTTATCGAGGGCGCGCCGGAAGAAAACGGCATCACAAATTACAACACCTTCTCCGGCGAAACGATGGACACGAACGAGATCTGGCGCAACAGCCGGAATATAACCGAGCCTTACAATTTCATAACCACCGTATGTCTCAACTACGCGGTTCCCGACTGCGTTCCGGAGGGCTATACGCACCTTTCGATCACGAACCTCGTTCCCGTGGATCCCTTCCTCAATGTAAAGGAAGAGGAATACTACGATCTCAAGCGCCGTTTGGCAAACGAGATGATGGAGGAATACATCAAGGTCGGCGGCGTTGACTTCCGCTCGCGCATTGCCGAGATCGAGGTATCCACGCCCATGACCATTTCGCACTATGTCGGCGCATGGAAGGGCAGCATCTACGGCTACTCGCACTCGATGGATAACCACGTCATAGCAAAGAAAGCGATGATGGCCGAGGATCACTTCATCGAGGGCCTTGAGTTTGCCGGCGCGCACGGAGTCGCCGGCGACGGCCAGGGAACGCAGATAACAAACGGCCGAGCCGCCGCAAAGGGCGTGTTCGACGCAATGGCGAAAAAGGAGGCAGCGGCAAAATGAGCATCAAGGTTAAAGGACTTTTTGAAGATATAGGCGGAGCCGGCCGCGTTACCGAGCTGCGCCGCAAAAAGCTTGCAAACGCAAGCAGCAGGCCCGATCCCAGGGACCCGATCCGCGAGCTTGCCGACAGGCTGCATCCTGCGGAAATGAAATTCCGCTGCGTTTCGGTGACGGACGCATCACCCAGCGCAAAAACCTTCCGCTTTGAGTCCGTTGACGGGCACATCCCCCGTGTTCCAGTGCGGCCAGTTCGTAAACTTCCGCCTGAGAATAGGCGAGAGCCTGCTCACAAGACCTTATACCATTTCCTCGGCTCCGTATGAGGCGCGCGGCGAGAAGCCGTTTTTCTAGATAACCGTGCGCCGCAACGTGCCGTATCTCGTGCCCGACTACCTGTTTGAAAACGTAAAGCCCGGCGACGTGCTCGACGGTGCGCTGCCATTCGGCACTTTTTATTGGGAGCCTCTGCGCGATACGAAAAACATAGTCGCCCTCGCAGGCGGCAGCGGCATCACGCCGTTTTACTCCATGGCAAAGGAGATAGCCCACGGCAAAATGCGCGGCTGCACGCTCACGATACTCTATGGCTCGGTGAAGTCGGATGATATCGTGCTCAAAGCTGAGCTTGACAAGGTCTGCGCCGAATGCAAAGCTGTCAAGGTCGTGCACGTTCTTTCGGACGACCCGACATGGCAGAGCGAAAAGGGCTTCATAACAAAGGAGCTTATCGAAAAATATTCGTCGCCGGACTGCACATATATGTTCTGCGGCCCACTCGCAATGTTCCTCTTTGTTTCCAAGGCGCTTGACGAGATGGGTGTTGCAAAAAGGCGCTTCCGCCACGATGTTGTCAACAATCCTGCCGATATCTCCACCCTGCCCGGCTACCCCGTCGGAACGGAGAAAAAGACGTTTAAAATTTGCGTCGTGCGCGGTGTGCGCGAGGATATCATCGAGGCGAAGGCATCGGAATCCGTTGCCGTTGCGCTCGAGCGCAGCGCGATCCCGGTCGATACCCACTGCCGCAACGGCGAGTGCGGCTTCTGCCGCAGCCAGCTGCTGTCGGGAGATATATTCGTTTCGCCCATCGGCGACGGGCGGCGCGAAATGGATAAGGAAATGGGCTGGTTCCACGCCTGCTCGTCCTATCCGCTGAGCGATCTGAAAATTAAGATCCCCATCATGTAATATTTGCGTCCGGCATGGCCGGTGAGCGCATTTAATAATTAAGGAAGAGGAGAATTTGATTATGGCACAACTCAGACCCAAGATCGTCAAGCTTGCAAAGGTGATCGGCGGCGTTTCCGGTATGGTCGTCAAGATCGACGAGAACGCGCCCGAATACTACTGCATGGCGAACATCGTTTCCGATGACGAGGCAGACATTGCCATCGCCGCCGGCCTGCGCAAGGAGCGCACGGCCGAGTATCTTGCAAAGAAGGTCGGCAAAACCGTCGAGGAGATAAAGCCCTCGCTCGATAACCTCGTCTATTATGGCATTTTCCGCCGCACGCTTGACGAAAAGCTCGGCGAGGACGTCTATTTCATGCAGATCTTCGCGCCCGGCATACTCGAGATGATGGTAAACAACAAGGAGCTTATGGCCGCCCACCCCGAGGTCGGCAGAGCCTTTGAGGAGTACACGCGCGTGCGCATGCAGCTGCTCGGCCCCGTGCTTCCCAACGGCTACGGCCTGATGCGCGTTATCCCCGTCGAGAGCGCGATAAAGGACATCCCCGGCGTGAGCGACTACGAAAAGCTTTCGTACTACCTGAATAAGTACGACACCTTCTCCGTCTCGCCCTGCTCCTGCCGCGCATCGCGCACCAGCATCGGCGACGGCTGCGGACATCTTGACGAGGACATGTGCGTTCAGATGGGCAAGGGCGCCGAGCACTACATCCGCTCGGGCCGCGCGCGCCGCATAACGCGCGAGGAGGCGATGGAGATAATCCTGCGCGCCGAGGAAAACGGCCTGATGCACGATATCCCCAACATCGAAGAGGCCGGCGACAGCGCCGCTATCTGCAACTGCTGCTCGTGCGCATGCTTCGGCCTGCGCGCAGGACTCATGTTCGGTGCGCGCGACGCTATCCGATCCAACTTCGTCGCCGAGATCGACGAGGCAAAGTGCGTTGCCTGCGCCCAGTGCGTCGAGACCTGCCCCGGCAATGCGCTCAAGCTCGGTCAGAAGCTGTGCTCGACCGAGGATCTCACTCCTCCGGGCTACGCAAAGCTCACAAACACCGTTTTCGTAAAGAAAACCTTCAATCCCGATTACCGCGAGAATTTCAAGGACACCCTTGACACCGGCACCGCTCCCTGCAAGGCCGCATGCCCTGCGCACGTTCCCGTTCAGGGCTACCTGAAGCTCGCCGCTCAGGGCAGATATACCGACGCCCTTGAGCTTATAAAAAAGGAGAACCCCTTCCCGGCGGTCTGCGGCCGCATATGCAACAAGCGCTGCGAGGACGAGTGTACTCGCGCAAGCGTTGACGAGGCCGTTGCGATCGACGAGGTCAAGCGCTTTATCGCCGACCACGACCTGCACGAGGACACGCGCTTTGTGCCCAAGATGGTCAACCAGATCGGCCGCCCGTACACAGAGAAGATCGCCGTCATCGGCGCAGGTCCTGCCGGCATGAGCTGCGCATACTACCTCGCAAACAAGGGCTACCCCGTCACCGTTTTCGACCGCAACCCCGTGCCCGGCGGCATGCTGACCCTCGGCATCCCCAACTTCCGCCTCGAAAAGGACGTTCTCAACGCCGAGATCGACATTCTCAAGGATATGGGCGTCACCTTCAAATGCGGCGTCGAGGTCGGCAAGGATATCACCATTGAGCAGCTCCGCAGCGAGGGCTACAAGGGCTTTTATCTCGCCATCGGCGCACAGAAGTCCCAGTCGCTGAAAATAGACGGCGAAGACCTCGAGGGAGTGTTCGGCGGCGTTGACTTCCTGCGCGAGGTAAACCTCGGCAACAAGCCCGAGATCGGCGAAAGCTGCGCAGTCGTCGGCGGCGGCAACGTTGCAATGGATGTGTGCCGTGCGGCGGTGCGTCTGGGCGCAAAGAACACCTACATAATCTATCGCCGCTCGGCCGACGAGCTGCCTGCCGACCCCGAGGAGGTCAAGGAGGCCATAGAAGAGGGCGTGCAGTTCCGCTTCCTCAACGCGCCCGTCGCCATCGAGGGCAAGGACGGCAAGGTGTCCGCTCTCAAGGTCGAGATCATGGAGCTTGGCGAGCCGGACGAGAAGGGCCGCCGCAAGCCCGTCGGAACCGGCAAGTTCGAGACTATTGCGGTCAGCTCCGTCATCGCGGCCATCGGCCAGGTCGTTGATTGGGGCACGCTCGACGTCGGTGCGCTCGAGACCACGAAGAAGGGCACCGCCGTTGCCGACAGCCTGACCTATCAGACCGCTCAGCCCGACATTTTCGTCGGCGGCGACTGCTACACCGGCCCGAAGTTTGCTATCGACGCGATCGCTGCCGGCAAGGAAGCGGCCATATCGCTGCACCGCTATGTGCATCCCGGTCAGACCCTCACCATGGGCCGCGACAGGCGCGTTTACAAGGCGCTGGACAAGGAGCATGCGCTGCTGGATATATCGCACTTCGACCACGGCAAGCGTCAGATGCCCGGATACAACGAGGCAAAGGCCAAGACCTTCTCCGATGCGCGCGTGACCTTCACCGAGGAGCAGGTGCGCAAGGAGACCGCACGCTGTCTCGGCTGCGGTGCGACAAAGGTCGATGAGTATCTGTGCATCGGCTGCGGCCTGTGCACCACCAAGTGCAAGTTTGACGCAATCCACCTCAAAAAGGTGCGCGACTGGCATGCCGGCACGTTCGAGACCATGCCCATCAAGGTTGCCGAGGGGCTCGTCAAGCGTGCAGGCGGCTTGGTCAAAAACGCGGTGAAAAAATAATGCACGAGCTTGGAATTTGCGATGCGCTGCTGAAAATGCTGCGCAATGTCGCCGAGGAAGAACAGCTTCAAAACGTGCAAAGTATCACCGTCGAGGTGGGGACGCTCTCCGGAGTCGTCCCCCGCTTCCTGAGCGATTGCTGGCAGGCCGTCATCGACGGCACGGAGTTTGCAGCCGTCGATATGATCGTCGAGACCGTCGAGGGCGAGGCTCAGTGCATCGAGTGCGGCGAGCGCTTCGTCGCCGACCTCGAGCGGCTGCGCTGCCCGAGCTGCGGCGGCAATAAGCTGACCCCCGTCTCCGGTACCGACCTCACCCTCAAAGAAATTTTAGATGCGAATTGACGCAGCTACGGATACGGTTATCTCTGGTGGCCCGGTATCGAAGCTACCGACGAACCGTGCGTGCATCGCAACCCGGTAGTGCGGAGTTGTGTTCGCGGTAGCCCGGTATCGAGACTGCCGACGAAACCGGGAAACTGTCGCGTTACATGAGAGCGCTGCTGAATTTCGCGCCGCACCACATTGGCTCTCCTGTCAAGGGGAGCAGGGCAGCTTTGCTGCCGAGGGGTTGAATTAAACCTATTAACTATCAGCTGTCAGCTCTCCGCTGCGGCCAAAGGTCGCTCGTAGGGAACGGGCTTGCCTGTTCCGTCGTGATGGGTTTGTCGGTACTGAAACAGAATCGTATGGGCGGCCGTTGACCGCCCATTTTTCATAATGTGGCGGTTAGCACCGCAGATATAATAACACCTCATCTGCCGCAAGCGGCATCTTCCCCTCAAGCTCCGCAAGGGGAAGACAAAAGAGGGGCGGTCTGTGACCGCCCCAATGAATAATGAATGATGAATAATTAATAGTGAATAATTGCCGATACGATTTTTCAGAGGCGCATTTACAGTGTACCGATACATTTATTGCATCATCCCGACCGGAAGGTTCCGACAAAAACCGTAGCAAGCGGAATGGATAAATCCGTTCCCTACGAGCGGCCGTTGGCCGCAGCGGAGAGCTAATAGCTGATAGTTAATAGGTGTGGTGTGCCTACGGCACGGATTTAAATTCATTCGCCCTTTGGGCGAATACCGCACTTTTTCACTTTTACCTTTTACTTATTACTTCGCAGACACAGTCTGCGCTGCCGGGCTACAGCAAAACTCAGCAACGTACTAACGTTACGCGAAGCAAAAACGGTTTCCTCCGCAACTTCGATACCGGGACACCGGAAATCACCGTATCGTTAGGTGCGTCAATTCGCCTCTAAATAGTCTTTTCTTCGATGAGGGGGAGGAAGTCCTTATACTGCGTATCGTAGGCGCAGCTGTACTCGGCACAGTCGGCAAACTTTGCGACCGCGCGTGTGGACTTGTCGATCGGCTGGAGCGTACCGGCGCCGGCGACGCAGCCGCCGGGGCACGCCATACCCTCGAGCAGGTAGCCGTCGTACTTGCCGTCGCGCGCCATCATCAGCAGCTTGCGGCACTCGTGCAGGCCGGTGGCCTTTGCGATCTTGACCTCGCGCGTGGGGTCGATGGACTTGATAGCGTTGACGACCGCCTGTGCAACGCCGCCGGAAACGGCGAACTTGCGCGCGTCCGAGCCTGCCTGGGAAAGAGTCTGCGCCTCCTCGGCCGGGATGCACTCCTTATCCACGCCCTTGGCGGCGAACATGCCGAGCACCTCCTCAAAGGTGAGGACGAAGTCAACGTCGCTGCGCACGGTGCGGCGGCTGGCCTCGAGCTTTTTCGCGTCGCAGGGGCCGACGAACACGACCTTGCAGCCTGGGTGAGTTTTCTTTACAAAGCGCGCGGTGAGCACCATGGGCGTCATCGCGACGGATATGTTCTCGGCCATGTCGGGGAACATTTTCTTGACCATGTCGCTCCACGAGGGGCAGCAGGAGGTGACCATGAAGCGGTGCTTGGCCGGAACCTCCTCAAGGAAGTCCGCGGCCTCTTCGATGACGCACAGATCCGCGCCGATGGCGGCCTCGTAAACGTCGGTGAAGCCAAGGCGCTTGAAGGATGCGGTCATCTTCTCGGGCGTTGCGTCGGGGCCGAACTGGCCGACGAAGGCCGGCGCGAGCACGACATAGACGGGCACGCCGCTTTTTATTGCCATGATGGTCTGGAAGATCTGGCTTTTGTCGCTTATTGCACCGAAGGGGCAGTTGACAAGGCACTGTCCGCAGGAGGTGCATTTTTTATAATCTATCGCCGCGCGGCCAAGCTCGTCCTTGCCGATGGCCGCAATGCCGCAGGCCTTCTTGCAGGGTCGCTCCTGGCGGATGATCGCCGAGAATGAGCACGCGTCCATGCATCTGCCGCAGCGGACGCACTTTTCGGTGTCGATATGCGCGTGACCGTTGACCTTGCTGATGGCCTTTTTGGGGCAGATCTCGATGCAGGGGTGCTCGATGCAGCCCTGGCAGCCGTTTGTGACCTTGATGATGTTATCCGGGCAGCGGTTGCACGCGAATTTGATGACGTTTATCAGCGGAGGCTCGTAATACTTCTCGGCAATGACGGTCTCCTCGACGCTGTCGGAAATATTGTTGTGCACGCCGAGCTTGCGCATCGGCAGACCCATTGCAAGGCGCAGCCTTTCGCCGACAACTGCACGCTCGATAAGCAGATTGTTTCTGAACGGGCCTATCTCGTCCGGGTCGCCCGGACAGATCTTGTACGGCAGCTCTTCAAGCTTCTGCGCGTAGTCTCCGCCCTCGTATGCCATGCGCGCGATTTCCGTGAAAACCTCGTGCCTTATTCGTGTTTTGCCGGTCTCCATTCCTCTCATAGGGTCATCCTCCGATTATACTTCTATTTTGCCAAAAATAATTATACAAAAACACGCCTTTTTGTCAATCAAATCACATAGTATTTCACATGAAATTTACCCACAAGCCCAATCAAATCATTAAAGCAGGTATTAAAAAAATTAATACCTGCTTTAATGATCACTTTTTATATTCGTTCAGTATCTTTTCAACCTCGTCGTCGGCAGACGGCGACTTGGTTCCGCGCGTCGGCGCTTCGATGGTCGGCTCGGGCGAGACCTCGTCGGGCGTTGGCTCAATGACGGTGTCCTCGGCCTCATCTGCCGCGTCCGGCTCCTCGGGCTCGGGCTGCGCGGCCTTTTCCGGCTCGGGCGGAAGCTCGTCCTTTGCGCAGCGGTTTTTGATGATGAGCCAGCTGTACATCAGCAGCATGCCGGCCGTTGCGAGGATGATAAGCTCAAGGCCCATATAGCGGCTGTCGGCCAGCGTTGTTATGCACATGAACGCGCCCAGAAGGCTCATGTAGCAGGCCTTTTTCGGATCGGGCCTGCCGAAGGCGTAGCCTGCGACGTAAAACAGCGCGAGGATGGCGCAGCATACGGCGATGATCTCGATCGCGAACATCCAGACGTTGGGGTTGTTTGCGTTTGCGCGGTAGCTTGCGATGAGCCACACGCAGTACATCAGGATGGGCAGCGCCATGAAAACGCTCACGAGGCTCGGCGAATAGTGGCTGCGCGAGGCGCTGCATATGAGCGGAAAGCTCAGACCGCTGAGCATCGCGAGGGCGGCGATGATGACATACATCGATCGCAGATTGTCAAGCGAGGTCTCGGCAATGGTCAGGATGCCGCCGAGCACGGCGAGCGCCGCGATGATCCACGCGAATATTATATATAGTAGGGAAAGGCCGCGCAGAGCCTCGCTCATCCCGGTCGGGAACACGGTCTCGTCATCGGTGAGCTTCTTCGACCGCAGCCACAGCACAACGGCGGCAGCGACGAGCAGAAGCGGCAGCAGAATGTTGAGAATGCTCGGGTTTATCAAGCCCGTTTCCGTATCGCGCGCGACCTGCATTTGCAGCCATCGGAAGAACGCGCCGAACGCGCCGAACGCACATGTGTAGCACAGCATTATAAGTGCGTCGCCGGCCTTTTTGTTGTTTTTAAGCATAGTATCAATCCTGTTAGAATAAATTTGTATCAATATTGATTTTATACTCATTTTCTCAAACAGTCAAGATGAAAGGGTGATGCCGGATGAAAAGAATAGTCTGTGCCGCGCTTTTCATGACGCTTATCGTCATGGCTCTGCCGCGGCTTTTTCCCGTTCGGGATGCAGCGCCGCAGCCGGACTCAGCGCCGGACAAGGCCGCCGAGAAGCTAAAGCCCGACGAGAGCCGGAGCATACGCCTGCTCTCGGGCGATACTGTCGTCGAGATCGGCGTTTTCGACTATCTCACGGGCGTTGTCGCTGCCGAGATGCCCGTGTCGTTCGAGCCGGAGGCGCTCAAGGCGCAGTCGGTCGCGGCGCGCAGCTATCTCCAGCGCGCGCTGGCCTCGCCAAAGCACGAGGGCGCGGACATCTGCACCGATTCAGCCTGCTGCCAGGCGTATCTAAGCCCCGAGCAGCTCAAGTCGAACTGGGGGGACAAGTACGCGCAGTACAGCGAAAAAATAAGCGCCGCGGTCAAGGCGACCGACGGCGAATACCTCAGCTATGACGGAAAGCCGGCGCTCGCGGCGTTTCACTCCTCCTCCGACGGCGCGACCGAGGATGCCGGGGCGATCTGGTCGGATGTGCCGTATCTCAAAAGCGTTTCCTCGCCCGAAACCGGCGACTCCGTGCCGAATTTCCAAAGCACCGTTGTGAACTCCGACCTCGATTTCCGCGACACGATATTATATCTCAAGCCCGAGGCGGACATGACCGGCGACGCCGGCTCCTGGCTGGGCGAGACTACCCGCACGGCATCCGGCAGGGTCGCGAGCATCGTTATCGGCGGCGTTTCGTTCACCGGCAGCGAGCTGCGCTCGCTGTTCAAGCTGCGCTCGACCGATTTTGAGCTTACCCACGCCGACGGCAGCTTCACCTTCACCGTCCACGGCTACGGCCACGGCGTCGGCATGAGCCAGTACGGCGCGAACGCCATGGCGCGCTCCGGCTCCGACTATCGCGAGATCCTCGCCCACTACTACCCCTCCACCTTTTTAGTGGCGGATTGACGCAGCTACGGATACGGTGATTGCGGTGTCCCGGTATCGAAGTTGCGGAGGAAACCGTGAAACTCTCGCGCTACGCAAGGTTGTGCTATATTAGTGCAAAATTAGGCTGCACCCCATTGTCTTCCCCTTGCGGAGCTTGAGGGGAAGATGCCGCTTGCGGCAGATGAGGTGTAATTATATCCGCGCCGCAGGCGCTACATTGTTTCCATATGTATCGGTTTTGCCTGTACCAAAATCCATAGCTGTAGGGAACGGATTTATCCGTTCCGTTTGTACCGACTTTGCCGGAACTAAAATCCATAGCCGTAGGGGCGAGCATTGCTCGCCCGGTTCAATAATGTGGCGGTTAGCACCGCAGATTTAATGACACCTCATCCGTCACCAAGGTGACACATTCCCCTCAAGCTCCGCAAGGGGAAGGCAAAAGGCGGCTCGTCAATTCGCCTCTAAAAACAGCTCCTCGGCATCGAGCAAAGCCTCACGCAGCAGTGCAGCCGCAGCTTCGGCATTCTGCGCATCGTCCTCGATCATGCTGACAGCATCGTCGGCTGCACGACACAGTCGGCAATACATCGTCTTGTAATCTGCCAAAAAAGTCATCCCCTCACATTAATTGACCAGTATAGCGGTCAATATTTGCTTACAGTTTAGCATAAACTCTGTTCAGTTGCAACCAATATTGGTCAAAAGCCACTGGATCGGGGGATATGTGATGGAACAAAAACTGCGGCGCGACCGCAACATCGGAGAGAATTTGCGCAGATTGCGCTGTGCTAACGGCCTGTCGCAGGAGAAGCTGTGCGCCGAGCTTCAGCGGCGCGGCTGCGACATTGGCCGCACGACCTACGCAAAGTACGAGTCGGGCGAGCTTAACGTCCGAATTTCAGTCCTCGACGAGCTAAAGGACATCTATAACTGCACATATGATGAGCTTCTGCGCATCCTGTAAAAAACGGAACGGATAAATCCGCTTTTTTAGAGGCGCATTGACGCAGCTACCGATACATTTATCTCTGGTAGCCCGGTTCGAGACTGCCGACAAAACCGGGAAACTGCCGCGCTACATAAGTGCGCTGCTGAATTTTGCACCGCACCCAATTGTCTTCCCCTTGCGGAGCTTGAGGGGA
>ULPV01066129.1_pt1 | contig 11237 bp, 10 predicted proteins | sample 1953831 | NCBI WGS metagenome assembly ULPV01 (sample SAMEA4835638, study PRJEB28245) | human gut metagenome | biome: gut microbiome; material: fecal sample | place: Denmark | collected 2008 | reverse complement strand
TGCTCTAAATCCTGTAATAACAAACAACGGGGAGCTGCCAGGCAGCCCCCCGTTGCTTGTTATTATTTAGTTGAACTTAAAGATTTTTTGCGCCACATGGTAGCCCCACAGGGTGATCTTGTGACCCAGCGTACCGGGCAGGTTGCAGGCACCGGCGACGGAATAGCGGCACTTGTTGTACACGCGCTCATCGTGGTTTTTCAGGTACTGCCACAGCTCGGTCTTCTTTTCAAAAGCCTCCGGGCGGCCATCCATCGTCAGGAACACGCTGGAGATCGCCATCATCATGGACAGATAGTTGAACATGTAGGCGCGCAGCTTTTTCTGGCTTTCCGGCAGAGCATACAGATCCACCGCGTCGATCATGATCTTGGTCACGCGCAACTGCTGGTCCACGCGCTTGACCATCACGCTCTCATTCACGCTCTGGTCATCACGGCCAATAAAGTAACGGTACAGGTCAATATCCATATAGTACAGACGCTGGCAGAGCGGCAGCGGCTGGTAGACGAACACGTTATCAACATAGAAGGTATGCTTGGGCAGCTCCAGGCCGCTGTCACGCAGGATCTGGGTGCGGTAGATGACGGTGTGCATCAAAATGTTCTGGCTCGGCGGGAAACGGCCGATCTCATCCCAGGCAAACACACGGTCCTGCGGCAGAATACTCTTGTAGCTGACGGTGTGGTGGGTGTTATCCACCACATGCTCGTACACATAGTTGCACATCAGCAGGTCCACCGGCTGCTCCATGGCGGCAAAACCGCGCAAGGTCTGCATGACCTTTTGCAGAGCTTCGGCATCCAGCCAGTCGTCAGAGTCCACGACTTTGAAGTACATACCGCTTGCGTTGCGGATGCCCTGGTTGACACCCTCGCCATGGCCACCGTTTTCCTGGTGGATGACCTTGACGATGTTGGGGTATTTTTCAGCATAGGCATCGGCAATTTTGCCGGTGTCGTCCTTGGAGCCGTCATCTACAAGGATGATCTCGGCCTCCTCCCCGGCGGGCAGCAGCGTTTCTACGCAGCGGTCCATATAGGCTGCGGAATTATAACACGGTACGGTAAAGGTGATCAGCTTCATAACAGGCCTCAATTCTTATAGTTTCATGCTTATTTGCGGGGTACGGGGCCGGTCTGCTGCACATTTTGCAGCCAGTCCTGCCAGGTGCGGCTGGCAAAATCCGCCGTTTGGGTAATCTGCGGCCAGAACTCTGCCATTGGTTCATCATAAATGCCAACGGTGGCGAAACCGGCGGCGCGTGCGGTGGCAATCCCCACGGGGGAATCCTCAAACACGGTTGCCTGCACGGGGTTCTGCACGCCAAAACGGTGCAAAGCATCCAGATATACATCCGGCTTCTTTTTACCGTCAGGGTTCTTGCAGTCCACCGCAAATTCAAACCAGCGCATCAGCCCGTGGGAGGTCAGCGCGGCTTCGATCAGCGGTGTTTCGGTGCCGGATGCCACGCACATGCGCACACCGCGTGCGTGCATGGCTGCCAGCACCTGCTCAACGCCCGGCTTTACGGTGGCTTCCTGCGCATAGCCGTACCGCGCTTCGGCACGGATCAGCTCTGCGCATTCAGGCTCCGTCAGCGGCACGCCAAGCTGCTGCACAAACATCGCGGCGGTTCCTTCCACCGTAAGGGTCATGTTGGCCATGCGCTGTTCATGGGTGATGGTTTTGCCATATTTTGCAAGGATGCGGTCCGTTACATGGTCCCACATGCCGGTGGAGCACAACAGGGTGCCATCCATATCAAAAATTGCGTAAGGGGTCAGTTCCACGGCGTACCTCACAATCGTTTTGGGGTGCAAAATTGTACCCTGCAATAAGCAATACGTTTTAAGGATACTAAATTTTGCAAAAAAAAACAACCCCTCCGGCATAACCATTGCCGGAGGGGCTGCGCACCGGGTGGGTGGCCTGGTGCCTGCTTGCTTGTTTCAAGGTGCAACAAACAGTATTATGGTGAATCAATCATCCATATCTTATTTATGCCCTATTCGTGGTAAATTCCGGTCAAAGCCGCATCCTTCTGCGCACCATTACCGTGTGTGGGTCCAATCGTCGAGAACGATACGGTACCGTCTTAGTACTCCCGGTCGAAGCGGCAGAAGTCATGAACGCCGGAGGGGATCACGTCGTTGTAGACATCTTCCGGCAGGTTATAGGCTTCCTCACTGTCCAGAATACCACGTACCCACTTTGCAAACGAACGAAGGTTCAACATTGCAACCCCATCTCCTTTCTGTCTTTATTATATCCAGCGCAGGGAGATTTTGCAATGCACGCTTTGTACAATCTTACAAAAGTTTTTTGTATATTATAAACTATTTCGTTATTTTGTATATTTTGCGGCTGCATCTGTACGTGTCACGCGGACATTTCGTCTTGGTAGTCCTCCCATGCCTCCTGCATGGTATCGGCGGAAAAAAGGAATTCGCCCGTTGCGGAATAAACTTCAATGTGGCCTGCTACATACCGGAATTGTGCTGTCATGGGAACCCCTGCCTTTCTGCTTTGCTATGGTTTTATTATAGCAGACATCCAGGGCGATAAACCGGACTTCCAGTCCTCGCAGACGAAAAAGCAGGGTGATAAAGTGTACTTTAAGCCTTTGTGCGGGCCACATAGGCGGCAAAACTGCGCAAAAAGCGCATCATACCCAGCACCCACAGGCACAAAAGGAACCAGAGTGCCGTGTATTTTGGGCACACAAGCCCGGCAAGGTTGCCCCATTCCTGGCTGTAATCCCACACCTCAACATGCAGCAGACGGCGGCAGGCAAGCCCGGTGCCCAGTTCCAGCACCGAAACCCCAACCGCGCCGATCCCCGCCAGCAGCGGGGTGGGCAGTGGCAGGCGGCCGAGGGCATCCAGTGCGCAAAGGCAGGCCCCGCCCGCCAAAAACATCGTCCAATGGGTTGTGCCGCGCCAGGCGATCTCCAGCGCAAGGTACGCGGTACCGCCCATGGCAAACAGCACCAGCTGCCCCGGCGCAGCCAGACGGTGGAAACAAACAGACATACAAACGCCCCCTGTACAGTATGGAAGAATGACCCCGTCATCCTTTGCCATAGTATGTGCAGGGGGCGCAGTTTGTAACCATTTTGTAATAGATTTACAGCATTTTATTTGGACAGCTTCTTCAGCAGTTCGCTGCGGGTATCCCACAGGTTCCTGCTCAGGTCAACATAATAGCGGTGCGGGTTTTCAAAGCGCTTTACTTCGTCCCACAGGGTGCCCACCTGGGCTTTGCAGAACTTGCGGATATCAGCCAGGTTGGGGCTGGTGTAAACGCGCTTGCCGTTCTCATAGATCGGGGTGGAAATGCAGCGGGCAGTGCTGTTGACATAGGTGCATTCCTTCCAGGTCTCGATGGGGTCAAACAGGGTAATGCCGTTCTTGGTATCCACCACTTCGTCTGCCATAGTGATCAGGTCTGCCTGGGCTTTGCCGTCCTCATCATAGATACGCCATACCTTTTTCAGGCAGGGAATGGTCATCTTTTCCACGGATTCGGAGAGCTTCATCTTGGGGGTATAGCTGCCGTCATCCTCTTTCACTGCGGCCAGCTTGTACACGCCGCCAAACACGGGGTCGCTCTTGGCGGTGATCATGTTCTCGCCAATACCAAAGCTGTCCACACGGGCACCCTGCAAAATCAGGTCGCGCACGATGTATTCATCCAGAGAGTTGGAAGCGCAGACGGTGCAGTCCGGGTAACCGGCGGCATCCAGCATCTGGCGGGCCTTTTTGGAAAGGTAGGCAATATCGCCGGAGTCAATGCGCACACCTTTGGGGCGCTTGCCCATCGGCTTCAGCACTTCGTCAAACACCTTGATGGCATCGGGCACGCCATGGCGCAGAACGTTGTAGGTATCCACCAGCAGCACGCAGTTGTCCGGGTACATCTCGGCATACTTCTTGAATGCGTCATACTCGGTGGGGAACATCTGCACCCAAGAGTGTGCCATAGTGCCGGATGCCGGGATACCGAAGTCACGGGCAGCCATCACGCAGGAGGTGGAGCTGCAGCCGCCGATGTAGGAAGCGCGGGCGCCAAAGTAGGCGGCGTCATACCCCTGGGCACGGCGGGCGCCAAACTCCATAACCGGGCGGCCAGCGGCAGCGCGGCAGATGCGGTTTGCCTTGGTGGCAATCAGGCACTGATGGTTAAAGGTGACCAGCAGCAGGGTTTCCAGCAGCTGGCACTCAATAGCCGGGCCTTCTACGGTCACAATGGGCTCCTGCGGGAAGATGGGCATGCCCTCTTCAATCGCCCAGATATTGCAGTGCAGCTTAAAGTTGCGCAGATAGTCCAGGAACTGCTCATTGAAAGCACCGGTGGAGCGCAGATAATTGATGTCTTCCTCGGTAAATTTCAGGCTGTCCACTGCGTTGATGAACTGCTCCAGGCCGGCCATAATGGCGTAACCGCCGCCGTCCGGCACCTTGCGGAAGAACATATCAAAGACGGCAATTTTATCCTTATACCCTTCGTCCAGGTAGCCGGCCGACATGGTAAGCTCATAAAAATCCGTCATGGTTGTCAGGTTGCGTTTTACATCCAACATAGTACAATGTACCCCCTTATGGCTGGCTGGTGCCCGCCATTATTCCTTATTCCAATCGTTCGGTTTATTTTTGCGTTTTGGGGTCGGTTGCTCCACACGGCGCACCGTAAGCAGCATAACATACACCCACAAAACCGCATAGACAACAGCCGCTATGATGCAAAGCACAACAACGACCTTGAAATAAGTGCTTGAAAAGAAAGCCTTTACCTTCGCCATGGTATACAACAGCTCGTTGCGGTCCACGCTGCTGCCGGCCAAAAGGTCCACCGTGCCAACGGTTTCGCCCTGCATGGTAACGGTAACGGTACCCACCACATCGCCCTGCTTGATGGGCGCGGAGAGGTGCTCCGGAACATTGAAGGTCTTTTCCGTCACCTCTGCCCCGCCCTGCCGCGGCAAAAGGGTCTGCATATCATCCGCCGGGTAGATCATTACCGTATCCGTCTGGGAGGAATACACAATAGGCAGCTCGGTGATGGGCTGGGTGGTATCCAGCGCCGCGGTTACGGTAAAGGTGGCGAACGCCCAATCCATCAGCTCGGCGGTTTCGGTCAGCGCCGGGCGCGGGTCTTCGTCCGTTTTGGGACTGTGCAGCACCACGCTGACATAGGTTTCGCCGTCCTGGGTGTGCCAGCCCGCAAAATTCTGCCAGTCATCCAGGCTGCCGGTTTTGCCGCCTTTGGTGTAAGAGCGGTAATAGTTGCTGCTGGGCGAAACCAGCTTATCACTGGTCAGGATGGTATAGGGCGAATCATGCTTGGTGGAGGCCGGCATCTGATAGCTTTCCTCCCCTGCCGCCTGGGCAAAGGCATCATAGCCCATAGCCACCCGCACCAGCAGGTAGGCATCCCGCGCGGTGGTCACGTTGCCGGGATCCAGCCCGCAGGGGTCAGTAAAGGTAGTGCCGGTGCAGCCGATGCGGGCAGCTTCATCGTTCATCATGGCCACAAAGTTATCAATGCTGCTGCCGCTCATATAGTCTGCCACGATATACGCTGCCTCGTTGGCGCTGGGCAGCAGCATGGCATACAGCAAGCTGCGCAGGGTATGGGTCTCGTCTTTCCAGATATCCGCCGTGGAAGCATTTTTGCCGTACAGGTAATCATAGATATAGCCCGGCGCTGTAATGCTGATGGTATCCAGCTGGTCCTGGTAGCTTTTCAGCATCAGGATTATGGTCATCAGCTTGGTCAGGCTGGCGGCGGCCATGGGGGTTTCGCTGTTTTTTTCATAAACAACCAGCCCCGTATCGGTGTTAGCCACATAGGCTGCCTCTGCGGTAACAGAAAATCCCGGTGTCAGGTTAGGGGCATCGGCGGTTTCCTCCGCTGCGGCGGGCAGGACCAGCAGCACCGCCAGCAGCAGTACCGCAAGGCAGGCAGACAGGAATTGTTTCATGGCATGTCCTTTTTGGTTTGTCGGCCCAACCTGTAAAGTTATGTGTCAATACAGGTTAAACCTTAGTATAGCAAATTCTTTCTGCAAAAAAAAGAGATTATACAAAAAAATCAAAAATAATTTGGGCAGTTTTTTATTGGAAATAAAGATGTCAAGACTAATTCATGGCCCCGGCTGTGGCAAACAGACGCTCCACTTCGTCCGAAAGGGCTTTGTGCTCCGGTTTGGCCAGGTTGGGGTCCAGGGCCAGCAGGGCTTTGGCTTCCTGCTGGGCAACGGTCAGGGTGCGGGTATCCTGCACAAGGTCCGCCACATGCAGGGCGGGCAGGCCGTGCTGTGCTTCGCCGAAAAAGTCACCGGGGCCGCGGGTTTCCAGGTCATACTTGGCAACGGCAAAACCATCCGATGTGCGGCACAAAAAGTGCAGCCGCTGGCGTACCGCTTCTCCCTCGTTATCCGAAATCAGGATACAGCAGGAATTCGCCGCACCGCGCCCCACGCGGCCGCGCAGCTGGTGCAGTGCCGAAAGGCCGAACCGCTCTGCATTTTCGATCACCATTACGGTTGCATTGGGCACATCCACACCGACTTCAATCACGGTGGTGCTGACCAGTACATCCAGCTCCCCGGCCTTGAACTGCTGCATCACTTCATCTTTATCTTTCGGCTTCATTTTGCCGTGCAGCAGGCCGATGCGCCGCCCCGGCAGCAGCGGGCAGGCCACCTGCTCGTAATACTGCTTGACGGCTTTCATGTCGGAATCCATTTCGTTTTCCTCAATGGCCGGGCAGACGATATATACCTGATGCCCTGCGGCGATCTGTTTTTCCAGAAAGCCGTACATATCGCGGCGCTTTTTGCCAGTGATGAACCAGGTCTTGATGGGCTTGCGGCCGGGGGGCAGCTCATCCAGGATGGAGATATCCAGATCCCCGTACATCAAAAGCCCCAGAGTACGCGGGATGGGGGTTGCGCTCATGACCAGCAGGTGCGGGTTGTTGGCCTTGCCCGCCAGAATGCCGCGCTGCCGCACGCCAAAGCGGTGCTGTTCGTCCACAATGGCAAGGCCGAGATTTTTGAACACCACGCTGTCCGTCAGCACCGCATGGGTGCCAACCACCAGCCCGGCACGGCCATCCGCAATGGCGGCAAGGGCCACCCGCTTTTCGGCGGCTTTCATGCCGCCCACCAGCAAGGTAACGTTGACGCCAAACGGCTCCAGGCGGTCGGCCAGGTTGGCGGCGTGCTGGCGGGCCAGAATTTCCGTTGGGGCCAGCATAGCGCTCTGCCAGCCATTTTGCGCGGCAAACCAGATGGCCGCAGCGGCCACCAGCGTTTTGCCGCTGCCTACATCGCCCTGCAGCAGACGGTTCATCGGGGTCTGGCCGCACAGATCATGGCAGATTTCTTCCGCCGAGCGGCGCTGTGCCCCGGTGGGTGCATAGGGCAGGCTGCGCCAGAACGGAGCAAGGTCCAGCTCCCGCATGGGAGCACCGGTAATTTTGCGGCCATGGCCCCGCATCAAAAATATGCCCAGCTGCAGGATATACAATTCTTCAAAGATCAAACGGCGGCGGGCGGCAGCGGCGTCCGCTGCATCCCGCGGGGCATGGATGGCCCGCACAGCGTCCACTTTGGGCGGCATGCGGTAGCGGGTCAGCAGCTCTGGCGGCAGCGGGTCATCCAGCTGGGCCACATATTCCAGCGCCAGCTGGGCGCAGCGGGTCAGGCGGGCGGCGGGCAGCCCTTCGGTGCTTCCGTAAACCGGCAGCAGGGGCGCCGCAGCAACCTGGGCTTCGGTGCGCACAAGCGGGTGCAGGATTTCCCGCCGGGTCATCATGCCGCCAACGCGGCCCTCGAAATAATATTCGGTTCCAGGTTCCAGCTTTTCCGCCGCATAGGGCGCGTTGAACCAGGAAAGCGCCAACATTCCCGTATCGTCCCCTGCCAGCACATGGGAGAGCATCCGCCCGCCTTTAATGCGCCGGTCCGGGTCCCGCTGCAGCACCGTTGCCTTTACACAGCAGTCCACATCAAACGGCGCTGATACTACCGTGTACGGCTGGGAATAATCAATATACCGCCGCGGATAGTGCAGCAGCAGATCCCGGATGGTATAAATGCCGAGCTTGGCAAACTTTTTGGCGTAAGCCGGGCCAACGCCCTTCAGGTATTGGATGTCGCTGTTGATATCCGGCATGGCTGCACCTCCTTCCGGTAGGGTTATAAACAAAGGACGAACATGCGTTTTGATGCACAAGTTCGTCCTTGAATGGTTTTGTCCGTTATGCCGGGATCATTCCACGCTGAGCATATAGTAGTAAACCGGCTGACCGCCATGGATATGGCTGACCTCCACGCTGGAGCCGCACTTGGACTGCACCAGTTCGGTGGTATGTTCGGCATCTTCCTCGCTGACTTCCGCACCGGAGATCACGGTGATGAACTGGCTGTCCTTTTTCTTCATGGAACGTGCCAGGCGGTAGGTCATCTTGGTAATGTCGCTGCCAGTGGCAACGATCTTACCGTTTTCCAGCGCCATGATCTCACCCTTACGGATGGGGCGACCGTCAAACTCGCTGTCGCGGGCGGCATAGGTGATCAGGCCGGTAGCAACCTTTTCGGCGGCGGCCATCATGTTGACGGCGTTCTCCTCCGGGGCGGCTTCGGGGTCAAAGTTCAGCATAGCGGTCATGCCCTGGGGCACGGTACGGGTAGGCAGAACCAGGACCTTGCGGTCAGCCAGCTTTTCTGCCTGTTCGGCAGCCATGATGATGTTTTTATTGTTGGGCAGCACCAGAACGGTCTTGGCGGGCACGCTCTGGATGGCAGCCAGGATATCCTCGGTTGCCGGGTTCATGGTCTGGCCGCCGGAAACAACGGCATCCACGCCCAGGTCCTCAAACACGGATTTCAGTCCATCGCCCGCTGCCACGGCAACAAAGCCATAGGCGCGGTCCGGGTCAACTGCAGCGTAAACAAAAGTTTCCTTTGCACCGGTCTCGGCAGCCTTTTCCTCTGCTTCGGCCTGCTTTTCCAGGCCTTTGGCCTGCTTCTGGCGGGCCAGGAACTGCTCGTGCATGTTCTCGATCTTAAAATTGGTCAGGTAGCCATACTTGATGGCCTCGCTCAGCATCATGCCGGGGTCAGCCGTATGCACATGGCAGTTGGCCACATCGTCATCCTCGATCACAACAACAGAGTCGCCGTTGGATTCCAGGAAGGCGCGCAGGCGGGTGATGCTTGCTCCGGGATCCTTATGGACCAGGAACTGGGTGCAGTAGCCGTTTTTGATATCCTCAACCTTCATCAGGTCGTCGGTAAACACGCCCTTGCCTGCTGCGCTGGAATCCAGCTTCGGCTTGGCGGCAACCTCGGCACCGGCAACGATCTCGCCGCCGTCAAACACCTGCTTCATGCCCTCAAACACCAGCATGATGCCCTGGCCGCCGGCATCCACAACGCCAGCCTTTTTCAGCACAGGCAGCAGGTTGGGGGTGTCCTCCAGAGCTTTCTGGCCAGCTTCGCACACGGTGGCCCACAGCTGCGGCACATCGTCGGTTTCAGCGGCAACGGCAGCCTCGGCAGCCAGGCGGGTAACGGTCAGGATGGTGCCCTCGGTGGGCTTCATGACCGCCTTGTAAGCAGCTTCCACGCCCATCTGCAGGGCTTTGGCCAAGTCAGCGGCCTCGGCATCGGTTTTACCGGCCAGCGCCTTGGAAAAACCGCGGAACAGCAGGCTGGTGATAACGCCGGAGTTGCCGCGCGCACCGCGCAGCATGGCGGAAGCAGCGCTCTTGCTGGCTTCGGCCACCGTGCAGGTATCCGGCATGGCGTTCAGCTCGCTCAAGGCCGCACCGATCGTCATGCTCATATTGGTACCTGTATCACCATCCGGCACAGGGAAAACGTTCAGCTCGTCCACGCGGGTACGTTGATTTGCAATATTGTTGGCGCCGGAAATGATGGCGTCGCGCAGTGTCTTACCAGTAATCATTCTAACAGTTGCACCTCATTGTAATTTTTGGGGAAACAAGCCGCCGGGGCAAATGCCAACCGGGGCCCCCGCCGCTTTATTCGTCAATGATATCATCAACAAACACATCAATGCGGGCCACTTTCAGGCCGGTTGCATGTTCAACTTCATCTTTAACGCGGTGGGTAATGCTTTGCGTGATGGAAGCGATGTTCAGGCCATACCCCACTTTGATGTGCAGGGTGATGACCAGCCGCCCTTCCTGCTGGCTTACGGTAACGCCTTTTTCGGGCAGGGAGCCGTTGCGCAGCGCTTCGCGCACTGTGCTGGCGGCAGAGCTTTGGCCCATGGCGGCAATACCGTAACAGTTTTTGGCAGCTTCGGCCACAAGGCCCGAGAAGTAATCATTCGTAAGCGAAATATGTCCCAAAGGATTCACTCGTGTGATCATTTGCGTTCCTCCCTATGGAATACAGATGAATTCCCAGCTTCGGGTTTAACCCTTTTGCCGGGTTCCATGTGCGTCAGTTACAGCTAACGCAATTCTATTATACACGATTTGTTTCGGTTTGAACAGAGCTTTTTGTAAAAAGCCCTGCCGAAAAGGGAACAAAATTTGCAGCCTAATTTTTTACATCGGTTTTAACAATCCATTCACAAAGTTCTCCCAAACGGCGCGTATACTTAATATTAGTAAAGGTCGTACTTTTAACGCCCGCCCCTGCAGTAGATGCGGGGAGCAGCAAAAGCCGCCGTACACAGTGCTTTCCCTTTCCATCAAGATAACCTGCAAAGGAGTTATTTTCCGCCATGAATCTGTTGTTCTTTTTAACGCCAAAACAGGACGTTTTATTTATCTATGAAGATTTTACCCTGCGCCAGACCCTTGAAAAATGGTCCAACCAGCGCTTTGCCACCATTCCGGTATTAAAACGCAACGGCGAATACCTGGGTACCATGACCGAGGGCGACATTTTATGGGGCATCAAAAGCATTCACGGGCTGGATATTGACGCCAGCGAGGATATCCCCATCGCCTCTTTCCCCCGCCGCCGGGATTACAAGGCAGTTCCCGTTACCACTGACATGCACGCTTTGCTGAACGCCGCCGTTGACCAGAATTTTGTTCCCGTGGTGGATGACCGCAACGTATTTATCGGCATTGTACGCCGTACCGCAATTTTGCAGCAGGTTGCCAAAGACTATGAGAGTCCAAAGGGCAATGTGTTCCCGGAAACCACTAAAAGCAAAGCCCGCAAGGAGGCGGCATTTGTG
>ULPV01069846.1_pt1 | contig 11271 bp, 9 predicted proteins | sample 1953831 | NCBI WGS metagenome assembly ULPV01 (sample SAMEA4835638, study PRJEB28245) | human gut metagenome | biome: gut microbiome; material: fecal sample | place: Denmark | collected 2008 | reverse complement strand
TGTCAGTAAGGAAATAAAAGAATATGGAATGATCAAAACATTTCTACCGGAAGCTACTACGTTAGAACGTGCGGTAACTTACCGGGATAAGAAAATCAAACCGTTATTCATTGAAATGAAAAATAAAATAGGTGCGATGGCTGCACAGGTGAAAGAACTTACCAGAGAAAGAGATAACTGGAAAAGTAAGTTTCAGAAGAAAAAGCAGGAGCATGAGAACACAAAAAAGGAACTGGCAGAAGTTAAGAAGGATTATCAGAAATTATCTGGTGAGAAAGAAATACTACAGGGGCTTGCGGACAGATATAACCGACTTTTACGTATGTTGGGGAAAGATATGGTAGAACGACTGGTGCGAGACGATATCCGAATGCAGACGGAACTTGAAGTGAAAAAACAGAAAGAGCAAATGCCGAAAAAAATAAGTGACCGCATACAATGGGCGAAAGAACGAAGTGAAGAACACAATGCACAGATAAAGAAGAACAAAACAAAATACAAAGGAATGGAGTTATAAGAATATGAAAAAACAGATTTATGATGAAAAGAACGGGCTGAACTACACATTGCGTGGAGATTATTATCTGCCGGATCTGGAAATCAATGAGGAAGAACCTACATATGGGAAATATGGAATAATGCGAAAGCAGTTTTTGAAGGAACACAGGAATGCCCGGTATCAGTATCTGGTACTGACCGGGAAACTGACGGAACATCTGAATCAGGTCGATAAAGAAGCAAGAGAAAAAGTCGAGATGCTGCTGGAACAGATGGCTGAACAGTGGGGCGTGACAGAAGAACTGAAGATGCAGGATCAGATGGAATGGGTGCGGAGGATGAACAATATTAAGAATGTTGCGGAAGAAATGGCAGAGAAGGAATTTCTATATAAATAAATACAAAATATCGCTAATAGCGATAAAATATCTTGACATAAAATGAGAAGTTGGGTATAATGAAACTACTTTAACGAAGGTATATCCATCCAGAAGATGTAATGTGAGCAGAAATGTTTGGAAGGTTGGACGACCTTAAATTAAACCCGGGCAATGTCGTAATGGTCTAGGAAGAGTAGATGATCTACTGTGATGCCAAGTAAATGTGTTACTGTGATACGAGGTTGCTACGTCTTAAGCGTGTGGATGGAACACGCTTTAATGATAGATTAGTCAGTGATTTGAAAAACTACCTTATTCATAATTCCTTTCTTGGATGGCGTCTTTGTTTACAAAGATGAGAAAGGAGGCAAAAGATATGTTTTGCAGAAAAGTTAAAGCGTTTTTCAAATCCGGTATTGAGAATGTTGTTGCATTTTGTAAGAAACATAAAAGTACAATTGCTAGATTGGCTGGTAAGTTTGTTATCTATGTATGCAAAACAGTTATCGAATATTTATTAGATAACTACTCTTAATACCAACTAATCTATTTTTTTTATTTACAGAAATGGAAGAGGATACAATGGGTGAAGCATTAAGATTATTAAGAATATTTAATGGATATAAATCAGCAGAATTAGCAAAAAAACTGGAATTATCACAGAGCTATGTGTCAGAATTGGAAAATGGGAAAAAACAGCCTACGATGGAGGTTTTAGACAAATATGCGAAAGTGTTTGAAATGAAGAAATCAACATTAATGCTATTTGCAGAATCTTTAGAAGGTGAAGAAATAAAAAATGATAAAAAACAAAGAATTGCTCGTGCCGGAATGAAATTGCTTAAAATATTGGAAAAGGTAGGGGAATTTGAAGATGAGTAAAACATACTCTATAGAATTTAGTCCATTATATAGAATGAGAAACAGAAGAAAGTTGGCCAGAGTACTGAAGCTGGATGAAAAATATTTTAAGCAAAATCATACATACAAATATAATCATTTTTCGGAACCAAAACCTAATGGTACTGGAACTCGAAATTTCACGGTCCCGGAAAAAGAATTAAAAAGTATTCAAAAAAGAATTTGTAAATTAATGAGTAGGATAGAAACACCTGAGTGGGTAATATCTGGAAAAAAGAAACATAGTTATATTTCAAATGCCAGAAATCATTGTAGAAATTATAATGTGAAAACAATGGATATTTCACAATTTTATGATTCGGCAAAAAGAAAATATGTATACAGTATGTTTAAAGAAAAGTTTTTAATGGCAGATGATATCGCTTGGATCATGACAGATCTAGTTATGTGTGGAGGAATGTTACCTACAGGAAGTCCAACGAGCCAACTTGTGGTATACTGGTCTTATAGTGATATGTTTGAAAATATATATGAAATTGCACGAAAATATAAATGTGAGTTTACGTTGTATGTAGATGATATGACTTTTTCATCGAATATTGGTATATCAAAACAGTTGAGAAAAGATGTTGAAGAACTTTTGAATAGTTATTGTTTACATGCAAAGGCGAAAAAAGATCATTACTATCAAAACAACGCGTTTAAGAAAGTGACAGGAGTAGGAATAAAAAAAGGAAAATTGCTTGTTCCAAATCAAAAAAGATATGAGATTATTGGAATGTATAAAACCTGCTTGAAGAATAAGGATATAGTTGAGATTGAAAAGCTAAGAGGGTTACTTATTTCTGCCAGACAAATAGAACCTGGTATATTTCCAGAAATTTATAGATTTGTAGAAAAATATAAAGATGATTTAAACTTGTTGGCGAGAAATCGTTATTATCGTAACATGAGAAAAAGGAAAAAAGTTCAAAGGCGTGAAGACGTAGCTTTTGTTTAGAAATAAAATAGATAGGTGGAAGTTGATGCTAGAACAAATTGTAGAGAAAACTAATCAATATATTGAAGAAATGCCCAAAAAAGAGAGAAAAAAATACGGACAGTTCTTTACGAGCATTGAAACAGCTAGATATATGGCTGGATTGTTTGTTATACCGGAGCAGACTACAGTAACGTTACTAGATGCTGGTGCGGGATCTGGAATTTTAACATGTGCCATGATCGAACGTTTAGATAAAATAGAGGATATTAAAGAGATTATTGTAACCTGTTATGAGAATGATGAGAATGTATTTCCATTATTGCAGGAAAATCTTCTTTATATGCAGGAATGTTCAAGTAAAAAAATAGATATAAAAATTATAACTGAGAATTATATAACCAGTCAGTATCTCGATTTTAATCATATGTTAGGTGGAAATTGGAATCCGGAAAAATATGACATGGTGATTGGAAATCCCCCATATATGAAAATATCAAAGGATGCTCCAGAAGCGACAGCAATGCCGTCAATTTGTTATGGAGCGCCTAATATGTATTTTATTTTTGCGTCAATGGGATTATTCAACTTAAAAGATGATGGGGAAATGGTTTATATAATTCCAAGGTCATGGACATCAGGAGCGTATTTTAAGAGGTTCAGAGAATATTTTTTGTCAGAAGGAAAGATCCTTCATATACATTTGTTTGGTAGCAGAAATAAAGTATTTGATAAAGAAAATGTTTTACAGGAAACTATTATAGTAAAAGTTAAAAAGACAAAGGTGCAGCCAGATAATGTTACTATTACATCTACGCATACAAATAAGGATTTTGACCAGTGTACCACATTAGTAGTTCCATATAATCTTGTTGTTTCTGGAAAAGAATTATATGTATATTTGGTTACAAATGAAGAAGAAGTTTCAGTATTGAAGAAGTTGCATCAGTGGGATAAAACGCTTCCGGATATAGGATTAAAAATGAAAACAGGATTGACTGTTGATTTCAGAAATCGAGATATTTTACGAGACGATGTAGAAGAGGGGGCGATACCTTTATTTTATTCACAACATATAAAAGATGGTGTAGTCCAGTTTCCTATTAAAAAGGAGCATGAATATGTTGTGACAGAGCAGAAGGGTTTAATGCAGGATAATCACAACTATTTGTTTGTAAAGAGATTCACAGCTAAGGAAGAACCGAGAAGATTGCAGTGTGGTGTATATTTGTCGAAAAAATTCCCACAGTATTCAAAGATAAGTACACAAAATAAGATTAATTTTATTGATGGGCTACTTACAAATATGTCTGAGTGCCTGGTGTATGGTTTGTATGTGCTGTTTAATTCAACAATTTATGATGAATATTACCGGATTTTGAATGGTTCAACGCAGGTTAATTCAACTGAAATTAATGCAATGCCAGTTCCTGATATTAATATTATTCAGGAAATGGGAAGGAAAATAATGAAAAGCAAAGATATGTCAGAAAAAAATTGTAATATGATATTGGAGGGGTACTGTGGATAAGATTGAAGAAGCACGCGAAATATTGAAATTTGTAGGAATGCCAAAAGCACAGCAGGCAGATATATGTTGTTATGTTTTATTATCGATGGCTGGAATAAAACCAGATATGTCATGGAAAAATGCAACAAATGAGTGGATTAGAATTCATGATATTATTCAGTTTACAAATTCAAATTATGGAAGCACTTACGCAGAAAATAGTAGAGAAACATTTAGAAAGCAAGCATTACACAGATTTAGAACAGCAGCATTAGTAGAAGATAATGGGAAAGCAACGAATAGTCCAAATTATCGTTATCGCTTAACTAATGAAACATTGGAATTGTTGAAACACTATCAAAGCGTTGGCTGGAACGAAATATCATCGAGATATATGATGTACCATGAAAGACTAGTTGACATTTATGCATCGAAAAAGGAAATGAAGATGATGCCTGTGAAAATAAATGGGGATGATTTTAAGTTTTCGCCGGGGAAACATAATGAACTACAGAAAGCAATTATAGAGGAGTTTGCACCGAGATTCGCTGAGAATGCAGAGTGTCTATATGTAGGAGATACGATAGAGAAAGATTTAGTGAAAAATATAGATAAACTGAAGAAATTGGGCTTTGAGATTACACTTCATGATAAAATGCCGGATGTCGTATTGTACAGGGAAGACAAAAATTGGATTTATTTTATTGAGTCAGTGACTTCAGTAGGTCCAATGGATCCAAAACGTATTCTGGAAATTACAGAAATGACAAAAGATGTAACCGCTGGAAAAATATTTGTTACGGCATTTTTGGATTTTAAAACGTATAAAAAGTTTTCGGAAGAGTTGGCATGGGATACAGAAGTATGGATAGCTGAAATGCCAGAGCATATGATACATTTGAATGGCGACAAATTTATGGGACCGAGATAAGGAGGAGAATAGATGTTACAAGATGAAATTAAAAAGAAATCAAGCGAAATATATAAGGAATCTTATCAAATGTCGATAGGGGAATTAGCAAATTTATATAGGGATGAAGAAATAGATGTTCATCCAGAGTTCCAGAGATTATACAGATGGTCTGATTATCAAAAAACAAAATTGATTGAATCAGTTATGTTGAATATACCTATTCCTCAAATTTATGTGAGTCAAAATGAGGAAGGAGTTTGGGATGTAATAGATGGTGTACAAAGATTATCTACTATTTTTCAATTTATGGGGATATTAAAAGATGATGAAGGGAAAAAAATTGAGCCATTAACTTTATTAGGAACTAAAGATCTGCCTTCGTTTGAGGGTATGAAATGGAAAAATAAAGAAAATAAGGATTTGGAGTTTACACGTGAACAACAGTTAGAATTTAAAAGATCACGTATAGATGTAACAATATTAAAGAAAGCAAGTGACTCAAAGGCCAAGTACGAATTGTTTCAGCGTTTAAATACGGGTGGCGCTTTTTTAAGTGATCAAGAAGTTAGAAATTGCCTGATTATTATGGAAAATAGAGAATTTTATAAATTTATTTGCCAGTTGGATAAACTGGAAAGCTATAGAAATTGTATTTCAATAAGTGATAGAAAAGCTGATGAACAATTTAGAATGGAATTGGTTGTTAGGTTATTAGTTGCACTTAATATTGAGTGGGAGAGAAGCAAAGGTTATAGAGAAATGTCAGAGTTATTGGATCAGGAAATATTACTATTATGTGATAATAAAGAATTAGATTTGGATTTAATAACTGAGAAGTTTAAAAAAACATTTGCCTTATTAAGTACAGCGTTAGGAGAAAATACTTTTAAAAAGTATAGAAAAACAGATGATAGATTTGTTGGAGCATTTTTGACGTCTGCGTATGAAGTGATTTCAATAGGAGTGTACACAAATATAGATACAATATTAGAAATGGAAAATCCGATAAAATGGATTAATGAAAAAGTGAAAAATATGTATGAAGAAGGTGTGTACATAGACAACTTAACACCAGGAACAAAAGTAATATCACGTTATAGAGCATTATCAGAATGGGGGAAAGAGTATTTTAAGAAATGAAAATTCGTACAATAGATGAACTACAAGATTATGTTGATAAAGAAATGTCTTGGAGAAGAAAGGAATTATCGGCAATAAAAAGTAATATTTTTGTGGCAAAAGAATTTGCAAAAAATACTGCTTTAAGATCTGGAATTGCAATACTCTATGCTCATTGGGAAGGAATGATAAAAAATATTGCAACAGCATATTTGTCATTTGTAGCAAATCAGAGATTACAGTATAAAGAACTAAAGAATAATTTTTGGTCAATAGCTGTAAAAAATGATTTGTTAGGATTTGATGAGACTAGAAAATCTTCAAGACATAATAAAATTATAAAGAATATTAGAAATATGGAAGATAAAAGGGCTCATATACCATACGAAGATGTAATAAAAACAAAAAGTAATTTAAATTCAGATGTTTTTATAGAAATAATGGAAACAATAGGTTTGGATTATTCTCAATATGAAGGGAATTTTAAGCTATTGGATGAAGTATTACTGAAGATGAGAAATGAAATTGCACATGGAGAAAAACCGGAATACATTGATTTGGATCAAGATAGATTTAATGAAGTCTATGATAAGATTGTAGACATGATGAATATGTTTTCAATACAAATAATGAATGCAGCGTGTTTGAAGGAATATAAACAGAAATTAAATTAAGTATAAGCTGTGTTGTGATAACACCATGATAACAAAATCCCCAAAAACCACACGGACACAATGGAAAATCCGGATTTTCCCACACAAATCACACGAAAAATCACCATTTGCACACCGCAATACATCGGTCTGGTATCGCGAAGGTGGACGTACTGTAGGATCAGGTCGTGTTGCTACAGTTATCGAATAATTGTAAATAATACAGTAAATTTAAGGCTTCCAGGATTTTCCCTGGGAGCCTTTTTGAATGTTGGAAGTATTGAATGAGCATGAAAATCCTTTTTCCGGTGCCCCAAAATAAACTCTAGTGAAATGTTTGCTATTCACAATTCATGATGTATCACATCTTCCACTGTATATAGGGAAGGTTCGCAGATGTAATTACAGATTAGTGCTTTTGACAACTCCTGTATCATATTTACCTTGTGTGCGCGATTGCCAATTCTATACTAATGGATTCGTACGTTGGATAAGCCTACAGCTTCACCAAGCTGTGCTTGCGTTAATTAGTGGCGTTATAGAAAGTTCCCTTGTGATATCAGTCAGCATGGCTGTATGAAAGAGTAAATATCTACTGTGCGAGAGAAAATTCCATCTTGGATTGGAATTTAAAATTTCATTTTAGGAATAGAAAAGAATAGGTAGAATAAGTAGAAATACGTATTGGACTTATGATATAATAAAGTAGATATTGACAACAGAACGTATGTTTGCTGTTCTGAACATATGAACTATACAAGGAGGATGTGTCAATGAAAAATAAGTTCTGCGATAATGGACAGCTGACCAATGAAGCATCTGTCGAGGCAACTTTTTTGATTCCGCTGATTTGGGATTTGGGCTATGAACATAAAGATGTGGCGTTTAAAGAATCTATTAGTGAAATTCCAATTGGAAAAGGAAGCAAAAAAATATTATATAAACCCGATTTTGTTTTGAAAGCGGATGGAATCCCTTATGTAGTAATTGATGCAAAATCTCCTACTGAAAATATTAATGAATGGACGTTACAATGTTCTTCATATTGTCTTGAGATTAATAAACTGTATGATTATAATCCAGTTCAGTATTATGCTATAACAAATGGAGAAAAATTTCAATTATATCGTTGGGACAAAAAGGATTGTATAATGGAGTTGTGCTTTAGCGACTTTAACGATGCAAAAGAAAAATATGAAGAATTAAAACATTTTATTTCAAAACAAAATGTTTTGCAAGATGCCAAAGAAATGTTACGGAAGATAGAGTCTGAAGACTTTGAATTTGGTGTTGTGGATTTGACAGAATTATCTGATGTTTTCAGCTCATTACATAATATGATTTGGCGTATAGAGAAAAAGAGCCCTAGTGCGGCTTTTTCGGAGCTTATAAAGATTATTTTTATCAAAATAGACAGAGATAAAAGAATTCATAATCAGTATGGAAAGAATCCTAAACCCAAGTATAGAGATGTTGTCTTTTCTACGCACTGGATTATGTCACAGACGGAAAATGAAAATCCATTAAATGACCCATTGTTTAAAAACTTACTTGCAAATTTAGAAAGAGAGATTAGTGAGAAGCATAAGAAAAGAATATTTGATTTGGGAGAGAAAATTAACCTTAGTCCAGAAACTGTGATTAAGGTCGTAAAGGCTCTAGAGCATATAGACGTATATGCTATGGAGGAGGATGTAAATGGTAGATTGTTTGAATCTTTTCTTGATGCAACTGCAAGAGGAAGAGATATTGGCCAATTTTTTACTCCGCGAGAAATTGTTGATTTAATGGTTGAACTTGCAGATATACAGATTTCTAAGGATTATGTTCCGAAAGTTTTAGATGCATGTTGCGGATCTGGCGGTTTCTTGATTTCTAGTATGGCCAAGATGATGAAGGAATTAGATGCACTTGCTGGGATAACAAATGTTGAAAGATCTGAGATTAGCAAGAAAATTAAAGAAGAGTCTATTTTTGGAATAGATGCAGGGAGTGAACCTGCAATGTATCGTATAGCTAGAATGAATATGTATTTGCATGGGGATGGAGGAAGTAAAATATATTGCGCAGATTCACTAGATAAAAACCTGGGAAAAATAGGTCCAGCAAGTATTGAAAATGATGCACAATTAGAAGAACTTAGAGATTATCTTGTCAATCAAAAGATTAAATTTGACGTAATACTGTCGAATCCTCCATTTTCATTACAGTATTCGAGGGATGATGCAGAACAGGCCGAGATACTAAACCAATATGACATGGCAGTAGATAGAGTTGGTGGGAAGATATATAACAAATTATTAAGTAGTGTTATGTTTATTGAACGTTATAAAGATTTGGTTAGTGAGAATGGACAGATTTTAGCAGTTATTGACGATTCAGTGTTAAGTGGTGATTCATACAAGTATATACGAGACTATATACGAGAAAAATTTATTATTAAGGCGATTATTTCGTTGCCAGGTGACGCATTTAAAAGATCTATGGCGAGAGTTAAAACATCAATTATTGTTTTGCGTTTAAAGAAAGAAAATGAGGAACAAACAGAGGTATTTATGTATTCTATTAAGTACCTTGGATTGGAATCTAAAATAGCAAAACGAATAGGAATTGATGTTGCAAGATTAAGTGAATTAAAAACAAATGAAAAGGCAAGGCTATTAAAGGCTTATAAAGATTTTCAAATTGGTAAAGTTACAAAGTATGCAATATCATCTCAATGTATTCAAAATAGGCTGGATGTAAAATATTGTATAAATGATCGAGGAAGATTACAGGAAAGGTGGATTGAAGAAGGATATAAAGTCACTAAGGTAGGAGCTGAATTAGAACTTCAGCAAGATAGAGAAATTGAGGTATTAGAAGATGAAAAATACCAATTATTGAAAGTGACGTATGAAGGAGATGTTTGTGAAGGTGAAATAAAAGATGGGGAAGACTGTTCATATAGTAAACTGTATAGTGTAAAAGCTTGGGATATTTTAGTTTCAAATATGGGTGTGGGACGTGGTGCTGTTGGAATAGTGCCACCATATCATAGCGGAAAGTATGTTTCGAATGAATACACTATATTAAATGCAAAGAGTAATGAAGAAGCTGTATTTTATGTTAATTTATTACGTACAAAGGAGATTTTAGCCGATATTCTATCTTCAACAACTGGCATGAATAGAGGAAGGATTAAATGGAATGTGATAAAAGATATTTCTGTACCGAAGTGTGAAAAAAAAGATTTAAAACTGACAAAGTTATCTAAAGAAATTGTATCATATTGGAAGGCAACAGAAAAATATATGCGTAATAAGCAGAAACATTCACATGATTTAGTAGAACTATTTGGTGTAGATGGTGATGCATCTAAAGAACGTTGGTTGGGATTTAAACCACCAGAATAAGTTTTGTACATATGGTAGCTAGCGGTGTCATTCCGGTGCCAAGAACTCTTACAAATAAAGATACTTCATTCAAAAAATGCATTTATGCTGTTTTCAACATCTTAAAACATACAATATATCTAGTGAAAGGGTATTCAAATACCGCGAAGGTGGACGTACTGTAGGATCAGGCCGTGTTGCTACAGTTATCGTATAATTGTAAATAATACAGTAAATTTAAGGCTTCCAGGGTTTCCCTGGGAGCCTTTTTATATTTTTCTATTTATTATTTAATGTCTTTCAAATCAGCTTTCCTTTCAGGATCAATATAATTTTTTTTAGCATTTTCGTATATTCAAAAAGATCCTGTTGTTTGATATATTATGAGTGTAGGGAATAAAAAGGAGTGCTATAACAATGAAGAAATTTTTGAAAATTATGCTATATATTATGAGTTCGTTTTTGGCGTTGTTCGTAGCATTTTGGTTTTGGATTTTGTATACGGTAAATTACAAGAAGACAACTTGTGATACATCTGTTTCGCCGGATGGAAAACACGAATTGGTACTTCAGGCAATTGGAGAACCAAAATTCCCTTTTGGTTCGGCAAGTGGAAGATTAGTTCTTATGAAAGGCAAAGATCAGATAGCTCAAGCAGATTTTGAATTGAGCAATGACGGTGGAAGTATTACAAGTAATTGCTGGAAAGTTACATGGTATGAGGACTATATGGAAGTGATTTTATCAGGGGAAGAACAATTTGATGAGCAGATTATTTTGGATTTTGATGGTACGGTAGATATGAAACAGTTGCCCGACACAGAAATTGCAGAGCAGGAAAATGATACATCTGTTGAATATGCCACGAAGCCTGAGAGCATTGATCTGGGAGAATCAAATCAAGCAAATATTACCGAGCAGGTAGATAAAGCGAAAAAAGCAGAAAGCTGGACAACGGATGAAAGTAATGGAACCATGTATTTC
>ULPV01038739.1_pt1 | contig 11315 bp, 7 predicted proteins | sample 1953831 | NCBI WGS metagenome assembly ULPV01 (sample SAMEA4835638, study PRJEB28245) | human gut metagenome | biome: gut microbiome; material: fecal sample | place: Denmark | collected 2008 | reverse complement strand
AAGTGAACTGTGTGCGCTTTGCGGTGAAAAATCTGCCGTGCCGCAAATCCGCTCAAATTTCCATCCGTGATGCCTTTATGGATTATCCCCCGCAAGGGGGCTATTTTAAACCTATAGCAGAAAAATAATCGTGAAAAACCGCTTAGTTAATCAACCCCACTCACACGTCGTCAAAATAGACCCTCAGAACTACACAAATCCCGCCCATAGTGGAGGGTATCTTCTACGGGTCAGGTAGATTGGTGCTTTTTAAAATTTTAAAAAAACTGGTAAAAGCCCGCTCTACGCACAAAGTTACCCCTACGAGCATCCGAGATAAAGATGTGGTACAGGCTAAAATCCCTAAAGTCTACCTTACGAGCGGTCTTTCGTTCGCGGTATAAGCCTATAGACCCATCAGGGTTGGTATGTACAGGCTGACATCTTCGAGGAAAGCTTCTACAAGTTCTATATATATATACGATCGTCTTACGCGCCGAAGGGCGCGTTTTTTTATTTATGTTTATCGCTATGCGCTAAGCTTCTACCCTCTACTTCTGTTAATAATTTATTCATAAATTTAACCTTCAGATTTTGGTAAATCAGCCAACCTCGGGTGTAAGGTATATACATAACATAGTGGTATAGGCTACGGCGTAAGCCGTTTCAAGGCAAATCCGAGGTGAGCGACACTAATAAGGCGAACGGAAACGGAGCGCAGCGCAGTTAAAGGCTTGCTGAGTTCGCCTCAAGATGGAGCGAACCGAGGATGCAGTCTTCCTTTAGAAATAAGGCGAAGCCTTCCACCCGCCTACGGAGATGTTTAGGGAGGCGTCAGCGGTATCTCCGAAGAGAAGTTAGCGAAGCTTGCGAAGAGAACTTCTCCCGAGGTGGTATAGCGTAGCCTCCCGCCTACTCCGTAGACGGAATTATGTGGCGAGCAAGGACACGTTAGTGGACTTGTGACCTTCACATAACATATATTGTTTTTATGACAAGGGGGTGCTCAGATGCCTTGATATACAAAGGGTGTAGAAATCTTTAAGACATTTGAAGTTTTAAAATCAAAAAATAGGGAGGAAAACATTATTAGCGTCAAAGTATGCGATGCGATTATGGGTGCTGGTAAAACCGAAGCTGCCATTACCTATATGAACGAACACAAGGAGAAGAAATTTATTTATGTAACGCCGTATCTGGCGGAGAGCAATCGTATTAAAGAGGGGTGTCCGGAGCTGCACTTCGTTGAACCGAGCAACAAGCTGGGTGAATACCATTTTAGAAAAACGGAGCATACGGCTGCTCTTGTTGAAAAGGGGTGCAATATTACCACTACTCATGTGGCTTTCAAGAGCTACTCCAGAGAGACCTTGGCTAAGATAAAGGAACTCGGGTATACCCTTATTATAGATGAGAGCTTAGAGGTTCTTGTTGAAAGCCAGTTGAAGCCTATTGATGTAAAAATGCTCAAGGCTACAGGCTTTTTGACGAATGACAATGGCGTATATTTGCCAACGGGTAAATGGTATGACGAGGGTAAATTCTCCGAAGAAATGAAGATGCTTCGTTCTCATAGCATTATAAGCCTCAACAATGGGTCAAAGGAGAAGCTTTATTATTGGGCGCTGTCGCCTGAGTTGCTTACCTCGTTTGATGAGGTGTTTATACTGACCTATCTGTTCGGCGGGCAAAGCCTTTGCTATTTTATGAAAGCCAATAAAATCCCCTATACCTATATAGGTGTGTCGCTAAGGGACGGAGTTTATCGCTTCTCGGACAGCGTTGATTATGTGCCGGAATACACTAAACACATCAAAGATCTTATACATATAATAGAGTCGCCAAAGCTCAACCGTATAGGCGACCCACCCCATGCGCTGTCTATGAACTGGTATCAAAGGCGCAAGGCTGGTGAGGACGGCGAACTTAAGACAGTAAAAGACCATATATTCAACTGCTACAACAATATATGGCGCGGGTGCAAGGCGGACGAGCGTATGTGGGGAACCTATAAGAGCGCTTGCAACAAGGTGAAAGGCAGAGGTTACACCAAGGGTTATGTCGTCTTCAACGAGAGGGCTACTAACTCATATATCAACAAGAGGTATCTCGCCTACGCCGTCAACCTGTTTATGAATGTCGCGGAGAGGCGTGTGTATGAGAAATTTGGTGTAGAGGTAGACCAAGATATGTACGCCCTTTCAACTATGTTACAGTGGATATGGAGATCGGCTATAAGGCGTGGAGAAGAGATATGGCTGTATGTGCCGAGCAGAAGAATGAGGACACTTTTAAAAGATTGGATGGAGAGGGTTCAGAATGGCGATAAAGACGAAGACGATTACGAGTAAGATATCTGTGAGTGAGCGAGAGACGCACATATATAGAAGTGGCGACGGCTGGGTAATGGACAGCACCGTTCCGAAAGACTTCAATGCCGCGCTGCGTAAGGGTTGGACACCTATAGAACAGACGGTTTACGACGACGGCACTGTGTGCGGGATGATTCTAAAGGCTATCCCTTCCGCAGTTACTATAAGAAAGAACGCCGCTCGAAGCATTTCCGAAGAACAGAAACGCAAGGCGACGGCGGCGTTAGCGAAGTACAGGGCAGAGAAGTGATGTGGGGCTGTTAGACAAAAATGTCAAATAGCTTCCCGGCAAAAATGTGGGTAACACCATCCCCCTGAATTAGGGTAGTGGTCTCAACTACAAGAGCAAAACGACGACTTATGTTAAAGCCGTGATTTATTAGTAAGGGTGTAACAAAATGTGACTCCCTATAATAAGGACTCATCAGAACACAGGGCGAGGTTATTTTTCGGGGTTGCGTGGGCTACGAAAATAAGCTGACTCGGCATTTCGCCGACTGTAGAGCTCTCGACTTAAGCAACCCTACAATAGCGACAAGCCGTCTCGACGAGGACGAGCGGGCTAAGTTCAACTTAGGGCGACAATGGGTCAAAAAAATACCGTCGTAAATCGCGACGGTATGCCACTATGGCAAGGGGTGTCCAAATCTGTCACCCCCTCAACTGCCGATACAGTACTTTAGCTCAAAAATGAGCAAAAGTCATACAAAAATATAGGGGGGGGTACGCAAATGTGACCCCCTGCAAATTTTAACATTATAAATAAGGAGAAAATGAAATGAATGAATTAATCAAAATCAACTATGAAAGCGACAGACCGACGGTCTTAGCGAGAGACCTGCACGAATTTCTTGAAGTCAAAACCGCCTACAAGGATTGGTTCCCGAGAATGTGCGAATACGGCTTTGCGGCAGGTGAGGATTTCAACCTGCTCAAAAATGAGCGGGTTCAGATCGAAGGTTCGAGAACTGTATCAAGAACAGTAGACGATGCACAGCTCACCATCGACATGGCAAAAGAAATCTGCATGCTTCAGCGCAACGAAAAAGGCAAGCAGGCGAGGCAGTATTTTTTACAAATCGAAAAAGCATGGAACGATCCAGATATGATAATGGCGAGAGCACTTAAATTTGCCGAAGGCAAACTTAGATTAGCGGAAGCCAAAATTTCTGGTCTGCAAAGCGAGCTCGATGTCGCCCAGCCAAAGGCGGATTTCTACGACACGTTTGTTAGCCCTAATAAATGCACGGGGCTTCGAGACACCGCCAAAGAACTTGGTATCTCTGAGCGTAAGTTCGTTAACTTTCTGATAGATGAAAAGTACCTGTACCGCACTCCGACCAAACAGCTTCGTCCTTACGCAAAGAAGAGCAACGAGGGCTTATTCGAGACAAAAGATTGGTACACTAAGTCGGATATCGTATCGGTAAGGGTGCTCTTTACGCCGCAGGGCAAGCAGTTCTTCCACAAGAAGCTTATAGAAAAGGGGTTTATCGGCGCACCTATGGTATGCGCGTGAAAGAACCAGTAAAGATAAGATGTTAGACTTGGGGCATAAACTACCCTACCGGGACACTTTAAACCGAAGTTTGTAATATATAGACAGCAAAACTCGGACGAAATGAGATATGGCTGATATTTAGGGAAGAGGTGTGAACGGCATTTTACAGAAAGGATTAGAGAAAGAAGTTGAATAGAGGGTTTTGTGAGGGTTGCCCGTGGATTAACCGCTGCGGCAACGACGACAACGACTACCCCTGCCACGGCAGTTGGGATGAGGTCGCTTACATAGACTATGGAAATCAAGCCATAAATACGGATATGGATGAGGAGAATTAACTATAGGTAATACAATATATATACCGGGTATCGACGCTAAGGATATATACATAACAAATGAGCTGTACCCCGACACAGGTTATTCGTTGGTGGATAAAGACGGCAAGGTCAATTATAGACGATACGCCAACACGCTCGATTACAGTTTAGATCAGATAAAACTGCGCGAGGTTTATGAGAAAGTGTACCGCCGCACTAACTTCAGCTTTTACGGAAGAAAGAAAGAGTATACCTCGCGTGTAATAAATGTAACCTTTAAATACTCGGTGGCGGAGTTTAATAAAGCCGGCAGAAATAGGTATATTCGCTTTGGATATAAAGACTCAGACCTTAACTTCAATGACTGCGTGGCTATAAAAGACGGCGAGCTGGTGGGAATAATACTTGGACAGCCTGTGGAATATCCGGTATCTGACGAGGTGCTCGGTAAATACTTCGGTTTTGAAGGTGGCGTATACACGCTTATCAAAACACCTAATACGCTGAAGAGCACAGCTGAGCTGCGTAGGTCACAGTATCCTGGGGCAGTGGATGTATGGAAACGGAATTTCAATCATGTAGAGCAGCTTTTCGATTACGGAAGTGCAGTAAGAAAAGTTATGTACACCACGAATGCTGTTGAAAGCATCAATTCCAGTTTCAGAAAGGTTACCAAAAAAGGTGCCTTTCCAAACGAAAACGCACTTCTTAAATTGCTCTATCTCAGAATTACCGAGCTCTACAAAAAATGGAATGGCAGTAAAGTGCAGAATTGGGCTATGGTCAGAAATCAGCTTGCGACCAACGACAAAATTAAAGCCCGTATTGAGAAATACGAGCACTTAATCTGACGCCGTTTTGACCGCCTTTTTCGTTTCGCTACGCTCCACTCCAAAGGCGGTCAAAAACATCATTTATCTGACTTCTTAAAAAACTTACACACTTTTATTGACAAAGCCGCTTAATCGGTCTTTCAATCATTAAGCCAAGTGTATGTTTGATTTCAAATCAAACTGCTATATGCCTAGCAGAGCCTTCACTGTGTAGTGAAGAGAAAAATATTCCCTCCTCGATTTCAGAAATTACAAATCCACATATTGCACCATTTAAGTTGATGGTCTTACTTTAGTCTACAACAGCTACCGTAGTAGGATCGCTAAAATAATGGGCAGCTTGGGTGGTAAACATTTTTTTATAAATTCCTGATTCTTTTGCCATAAGGCTCTGATGTGTTCCGTCTTCAAAAACGGTGCCATTATTTATTACGATAATTCTATCACAAAAATGTGTTGAAGAGAGCCTATGAGATATAATAATTGCAGTTTTATTTTCAACCAATTTTTCGAATCCTGCGTAAATTTCATATTCCGCAACAGCATCCAGCGAGGCGGTTGGTTCATCTAAAATAATAATAGGGGCATCTTTATAGCAGGCGCGTGCAATAGCTAGCTTTTGGCTTTCGCCTCCCGATAATTCAACGCCATTTTTATCAAACTCTTTGCTATACAAAGTATCAAGGCCATTATCTAAAGTTTTTAGTCTTTGAGAGAATCCACTTTTTTTCAAGGCTATATTTATGTCTTCAGGATTTTCAGTTTTGCCAAGTAAAATATTATCTTTCAAAGAGAATGAAAATAATTTGTAATCTTGAAACACGGCCGAAATAAATGAATTATATTCTTCCTCATTATATTCATATATATTTCTGCCGTTGAGAAGAATTTGTCCCTCATCTGGAATATAAAAACGACAAAGTAATTTTACAAGAGTGGTTTTTCCGGATCCATTCAACCCAACAATAGCAATTTTTTCCCCCGCATGAATCTTTAAACTGAAGTCTTGCAAGATATATTGTTCCTTGCCAGGGTATCGAAACGAAACATGGTCAAATACAATTTCCATGCGTGATTTATTTTCTGACAAGAAAGGTTTGTTTTGATTTTCAGCTTCTTTTTTTAGAGAAAGATTCACGCAAGTTCTGAAATCGGTAACAAACGTTCCACTCTTCATTAAATCAGAAAAGGCGTTCGAAAATTGTTCGGATATACTTGATAACGATACGGCTGCGGTGATAACAAGCACGGCTTCGTCAATCTGAATAATGTCTTTATAAATTACATATACAACAAACGAAGTCAAAAAAGAAAATAGAAGGAAATTAATTAGAATTGAGAATATGCTGAATTTTCTGCAACTTAGATCATATTTCTTTTTTGTTTTTAGATACTCCGTACAATTTTCTTCTGCTCTGTCATAGAGCCATTCCTGAATTGCATTAATGCGGACTTCTTTTCCGTATATGGGGTTTTTAAGTAGCCCCAAAACATAATTTGTTCGTCTGAGTGGTGGGATAACAAGGTTCTTCCATTTAGTCCAGTTTAAAGCCTTTACTTTTTCGGATAAAAGGATCAATACGATTGCGACAAGCAGAGGAACAATCAATATCTTGTCTACAGCAAGAATGGTTGCAGCAAGACCAATAATTGTAACAAATGTAGAAATGGAAACAATTACATTTTCAAGCACACCAACGAACTTTCCCGGATCTTGTGCCAGTTGAAGCAAATCTTTTGCAAACGGTTTCTCCATTTCAAAATAATCCATTTTTATGGCGGTCATGCCTACTTGCGTGAGAATCTGTTTTTCAAGCAAATCCATATCTTTTCTTAGAATAGGTTCTATCACGGACGAAAGAATTTGCGTGATTCCAAGAGAGACCACAAGCGCTCCAACAAATATAGCTGTCAGAGTCCAGTTCTTGTCTATAATAATGTACTGTACGATATATCGCAAAAAAATTACAGTAGTTAGACTTTGTGCGATATCCAACACCACTTTAAAGATATTCAACGCATAAATCCTCTTATTTATTTTCCATATAAACTTTAGCAAAAAAAACAAATTGGATAAGATGGGAGTTTTTTTCTTGCTCATAAAACTATGATTCCTTTCTCCTGAAAATTAAAAGGCAGCGACAATCACGTTTTATAGTACAGGGATTGCTTCATGAACATATCTTCATAAATTCCTTGTTTTTGTAGTAGCTTATCATGTCCACCAACAGAGTCAATCTTTCCTCCATCAAACACATAAATAGAATCACAGAATTTTGTTGAAGACATTCGGTGCGAGATAAAGATGGTGGTTTTATTTTTTGTGAGTTGACTGATTTGTTCATACATACGCTGTTCTGCAATTGCATCTACTGCTGCAGTTGGTTCATCCAAAATAACAATAGGTGAATTTTTATAAAGAACTCTGGCTAGTGCTAGTTTCTGACCCTCGCAACCTGAAAGCTCAATTCCATCTTCACTAAAATCTTTATTAATATAAGTCTCATATCTGTCAGGGAGTAAAGATATCTTATCTTCAAGACCGCTGTCTCGTGTTGCCTCATCTAGCTTTGCTATATCATCTTCACCAGAAAGTATAATGTTGTCCTTAAACGTGAAGGAAAAAATTTTATAATCCTGAAAAACGACAGATATGATTTTTGCATATTCAGAAGAAGAAATTTCATTTATGTCTGTTCCGTTTAGTAGTATTTTTCCAGTTGTCGGCTGATAAATTTTACATAAAAGCTTTACGAAGGTGGTTTTCCCCGATCCATTAAGGCCAATGAGCGCTACCTTTTCTCCAGTGCAAATTTTTAAGCTAATATTTTGCAATGCGAAGGTATTTGAATTTGGATACTTAAAACTTACATCTACAAACTCGATATCATAACTACCTTCTTTTTGGGATGAAGTTTGTGCAAGAAGCGATTTATTAGAAGAGGTTACGTTTTCTAGATATGTCTCGTAATCTTTTACATATACTGAAAACATGTTCAGACGATTTACACTTGCTAACAGTCCTTCAACAGCCTGAGCAAAAGCAAGCATTGTCCCAATATACATTGTCATTTGCCCAATTGAAATAGAGCCATTATATGCAAGATATACAACATATCCATACGAAACGGCATTAATTATCGCTAATAAAACTGTTTCAAAAAAGTTAAGCTGGCAGAGTTTTTTTGTATGTGCACTTAACTTTTGATTATATTCTTTTACCTCTTTATCAATTTTATCGCTTGCCCATTTAGATGCTTGATTGATACGCATTTCTTTTGCATATTGAAAATCAATGAGAATCTCAAAAAGATAGGTAAGCTTTCTCTGAGTCTTGGAGATATTTTGGTCATATTCGTATTTGTATCGTTCTCTTTTTTTCTCAAATTCATAATTGCATATTGCAATCACAAAGAAGACGAGATAGATTAGAACATGCAGCCTTACCATGATGAAAGAAAAGCCAATGACTAAAAACAGATTAATAAAAAATCCAGACAAATCATCTGCTACGAATCCATTTGCAGTTACATTGCGGCGCAGTTTTTCTTGTGTATTGCGAATTTCATCATTTTCCTGGTCTTTATACTCCATTTTCACATAATGAAATGCGTAATCCAAAGCTGTATTTGCATCACCTTGGTTATACGCCTTTAAAATATAAGGGGTAATAGCGGCTCTGAAAATCTGAATGCCAAAAATTGCAATTATTAATATGGCTAGATGAAACATAGTCTGTCTAATTGATGACCTGTTTGTAATATCATCAATAAAATATTGAGGGAGAAGGATTGAAGAAAAGGTTTTCGCGATTTCAAGAATAACAAGAAAAAATGTAGGCACAAATACTGCGGGATTTAATTTCTTGGTGTATTGTAGCATAAAACGAATTCCATGCCAAAAATTTTTAAATCGTTTTTTCATTATAAAATATATGTTGCATAGCAGCATAAGACTAATCGAGACGTTTGGTCTTGTGCAGACTATGCAATCACTCCTTTCTGTTGTTAAGAAGTGGTTTTGTGTAAATATTACGGTGTTTCTGTTATCTATGATTCTTGGGAAAAATATGAAATAATCTCATTTGTTAAGTCCATCATCTGGGCTTCTTCTCCCAAAAGAAATGTAGGTAAATTAAAATGATCATATAGATCTTTTTTACATTCTGGAATGATTCTTTTGAAATAATATTGCTTGGACCCACGGGTCCCGCCCAGTCAAAGGTCTGTACCACGGGAAAAAGGCAAAGTGCAATTACTTCACATTCAACGGTTGATTCAAGAAATGAGATCGTTTTTTCAATATATTCATAAGTATCATTCAAACTGTCAATGAAAACAAACAGTTCAAAAAATAAAAGTAGAAAACCATGAGTACAATCAAAATCAATATTTCGAAAATAAGTACCACTGTGGCGTAATGACGGTGCCAGTGATACCGCCTTGTCCTAATACTCATTTAAAATACGAATGACTGCGAGGGCTTTTTGCAATTCAAAGCATTGCTCAATTTGCCGCACCTAGAAACAATCATAGGAATTGATTTTGATGCCTATTTTGCTCTCTTTTTGAAAAACTCTTGACTTTTCTTTTAATCATTGTCATCTCTTCTAAAACCACTAAAATTTTAATAGTTGTAATTATAATTTTATATTTATTATATCATTTATCGATTTTTTGTAAATCGTCAATTGTTATAACTTTTCCAATTAAATATTGTAAATTATCAACAAAATCGAAAAGATTTATTGTGCTTTTATAAAAATACCTTAAAAGATAATAAATTTAAAACTGGACCATGAAAAGCTGTTACATTTACATGAAAGTGCTCAGCTGATTTATGAACCCAATATACTTATCTCGGACTACTTAGACCAGTGGCTCACGGAGACTAAGCCGTTTATAGATACTGTAACTTGGGACGGTTATAAGGTTATAGTTGATTCTCATGTTCAACCGTATTTTGAGGAACACAAGATAAAATTAGTGGATACCGACCTTGACAATATACAGCAATATTTTGGCTATAAGGCGACCCACGGCAGAAAAGATGGGAATGGCGGTCTATCACCTAAAACCCTTCGTCTGCACAAGAATGTTCTTCAGCTTGCCTTTAAGGAGGCTATGCGGCATAAGCTCATAAGGTCTAATCCCTGTGAACTCGTGAGGCTCCCAAAACTTGAGAGACGGGAGTATGAGTGGTATAATGCCAGTGAAATTAACACTCTGCTTGAGACCATAAAGGACGAGCCTTTGCATCCGCTCATCCAAACTACAGTCATGTATGGACTGCGGCGCAGTGAGGTTTTGGGTCTACAGTGGCAAAGCATTGATTTTGACACAAATACTATCCTTATACGCCACACGGTCTCTATGTCAACCAAGGTTGTCGAGAAAGACAAAACCAAAAACAAATCAAGTTATCGGTCGTTTCCGCTGTTTCCTGAAATTAGAGAGCTACTGCTTCAGCTCAAAGAAGAGGAACAGAAGAACAGAGAGTTCTTTGGAGACACCTATGTGGAGAATGATTATATCTTCAAATGGGCGAATGGCGCAATGTATGACCCGTCATATATATCGCACAAATTCGGAGACCTATTGAGAAAATATAATCTCCCGCATATAAGATTCCACGATCTAAGACATAGTTGTGCGAGCCTTCTTCTCGCCAAAGGTTGTTCGCTCAAGGACGTCCAAGATTGGATGGGTCACGCCGATATAAAGATGACTTGTAATATATATGGACACCTTGATTTGTCGAGGAAAAAGATGACCTCTGAAATTATTCGCGAAACTTTAGCTCGGGCGTGTTAGACAAAATGTTAGACACACGGAGATTTCGAGATGTTTTAAAAAATGAAAAAGCCCTGAACCCGTTGAGGTTCAAGGCTTCTGCGCTGGCTCCCCCTGTTGGACTCGAACCAACGACCCTGCGGTTAACAGCCGCATGCTCTACCGACTGAGCTAAGGAGGAATGTTACTACCGCCCAGTATTAGTGGGCGGTAATTTGTGTCGGCGTCGACTTATCTTCCCGGGAGGCTGCCCTCCGAGTATTGTCAGCACGAGTGAGCTTAACTACCGTGTTCGGAATGGGAACGGGTGGACCCTCATCGTTATAGGCACCGACTCTATCTTTAACGCTTTTAACGTTAAATCCATATATATTCTACATCGCTTTCGCGCTGTTTTCTTTGGTGACCCGTACGGGATTCGAACCCATGTTGCCGGCGTGAGAGGCCGGAGTCTTAGGCCACTTGACCAACGGGCCGTATGGTACACCTTCAGGGACTCGAACCCTGGACACCCTGATTAA
>ULPV01038948.1_pt1 | contig 11324 bp, 8 predicted proteins | sample 1953831 | NCBI WGS metagenome assembly ULPV01 (sample SAMEA4835638, study PRJEB28245) | human gut metagenome | biome: gut microbiome; material: fecal sample | place: Denmark | collected 2008 | reverse complement strand
TGACGTTCACCGTGATGTCGTTCTGGCGCGTGTGCTCGCCGATGACCTGACCCTCGTAGACCTGGTCCATCGGGCTGATGAAGAAGCGTCCGCGGTCCTGCAGCTTGTCGATCGAGTAGGCGTAGGCCGTGCCGGTCTCGCCGGAGATGATCGAGCCGTTGGTGCGCATCTCGATCTCGCCGACCCACGGCTCGAAATCCTTCAGGCGGTGCGTCATGATCGCCTCGCCGGCCGTGGCCGTGAGCATGTTCGAGCGCAGTCCGATGATGCCGCGCGAGGGGATCGTGAACTCCAGCCGCACGCGGTCGCCGTTCGACTCCATGTTCGTGAGCGTGCCCTTGCGGCGCGTCGTCATCTCGATGACCGTGCCGGAGTACTCCTCGGGGCAGTCGACGGTCATCTCCTCGATCGGCTCGCACTTCTTGCCGTCGATCTCCTTGACGATGACGCGGGGCTGTCCGACCTGCAGCTCGTAGCCTTCGCGGCGTATCGTCTCGATGAGCACCGAGAGGTGCAGCACGCCGCGGCCGAAGACGTTGAACGAGTCGGCCGAGGGGCCCGGCGTCACGCGCAGCGCGAGGTTCTTCTCCAGCTCGCGGTCCAGGCGCTCCTTGATGTGGCGCGAGGTGACGTACTTGCCGTCCTTGCCGAAGAAGGGCGAGTTGTTGATCGTGAAGAGCATCGACATCGTCGGCTCGTCGATGGCGATCGGCGGCAGCGGCTCGGGGTTGTCGTAGTCGCAGATCGTGTCGCCGATCTCGAATCCCTCGATGCCCATGATGGCGCAGATCTCGCCGCAGGGCACCTCGTCGACCTTCTTCTTGCCGAGCCCCTCGAAGACCATCAGGTCCCTGATCTTGGTCTTCTGCATCGTCACGCCGTCGCGCTTGGCCAGCGTGACGTTCTGTCCGGCGCGCAGCGTGCCGCGCGTGAGTTTGCCCACGGCGATACGGCCCGTGTAGGAGGAGTATTCGAGCGACGTGATGAGCATCTGCGGCGTGCCCTCGACCTGGGCCGGCTCGGGAATCTCGTCGATGATCGTGTCGAGCAGCGGGACGATCGAGTCGGTGCGCTCGTTCCACTTGTGGGACATCCATCCCTGCTTGGCCGAGCCGTAGATGGTCTTGTAGTCGAGTTGGTCCTCGGTGGCGTTGAGCGAGAACATCAGGTCGAAGACCTGCTCGTTGACCACTTCGGGACGGCAGTTGGGCTTGTCGACCTTGTTGATGACGACGATGGGCTTCTTCCCGAGCGCCAGGGCCTTCTGCAGCACGAAGCGCGTCTGGGGCATCGTGCCCTCGAAGGCGTCGACGAGCAGCAGCACGCCGTCGCACATGTTCAGCACGCGCTCGACCTCGCCGCCGAAGTCGGCGTGGCCCGGGGTGTCGATGATGTTGATCTTGTAATCCTTGTAGATGACCGAGACGTTCTTCGAGAGGATCGTGATGCCCCGTTCGCGTTCGAGGTCGTTGTTGTCGAGAATGAGTTCGCCGGCGGGCTTGTTGTCGCGCAGGACGTGGCCTGCCAGAATCATCTTGTCTCCGAGTGTGGTCTTACCGTGGTCCACATGGGCAATAATGGCGATATTGCGCAGTTTTTGCATAGAACAGAATCGAATTTTGTGCTGCAAAGGTAACAAATTCTCCGGAAAAATACTATTTTTGTCTCTTCCCGAATGAAAAACATCCCTGCATGAAACCTGCGTTCAATGTCGGTGGCCGGAGCGACATTTACATCGGCCCGGCGGAGGAGCTGCTCGGCGGCGTGCTGCCCGCAGGACGCATCGTCGCGCTCTCCGATACGACGGTCGCCCGCTGCTGCGGGGAGCTGCTGGCTCCCTACGAGTGCGTACTCATCGGCACGGGCGAACGGAACAAGACGCTCCGCACCGTCGAGACGGTCTACCGCCGCTTCATCGAACTGGGCGTCGACCGCCGGACCTTCGTCCTGGCCGTCGGCGGAGGCATCGTCACCGACGTGGCGGGCTTCGCCGCGGCGACCTACATGCGCGGCGTGGCCTTCGGCTTCGTGCCGACGACCCTGCTCGGGCAGGTCGACGCCGCCGTGGGGGGCAAGAACGGCGTGAATGTCGACGGCTACAAGAACATGGCCGGGACCTTCACGCAGCCGCGTTTCGTCATCTGCGATCCGGCGCTGCTGCGAACGCTTCCCGACCGCGAGTTCCGAGCCGGACTGGCCGAGGTGGTCAAGGCGGCCGTCATCGCCGATGCCGACCTCTTCGCCAGCATCGCGCAGAGCACCTTCGGGCAGCTGCGCAGCGACGCGGAGCTGCTTGCGGACGTCGTGGCGGCGGCGGTCCGCGTCAAGACCGACATCGTCGGGCGTGACGAGCGCGAACGGGGCGAACGGCGCAAGCTCAACCTCGGCCACACGCTGGCCCATGCCATCGAGAAGTGCTCGCCCGCGATGAACCACGGCGAGGCCGTGGCTGTCGGTACGGCCCTCATCGCCGATGCCGCTGTGCGGCTGGGCGTGCTTTCGGATGCCGGCCGGGTGCGCATCCGGGAGCTGCTCGCCCGCCTGGGCTTCGATCTGACGCCGCCCGTGGCGATGCCGCTCCTGCTCAAGGAGGTCGTCAGGGACAAGAAGAGCGAGGACGGCCTGCTGCATGTCGTCCTGCCCGTGGGCATCGGCGACTGCACCGTGCGTCCGATGACCCCCGAGGCCTTTGCCGCCCTCTTCGACTGACCGTCCGCCGGTCGGCACCCGCTTTCGGAATGTCTCTTTTGCTGCCGGTCCATGCCATCTGCCGGCCGGCGCCCGTTGCGGGGTGGTCCCATCTGCCGGCCGGTGCCCGTTTTCAAGTTGTCTCTTCTGCCGGCCGGCATCTTCTATTCGGCCGGCACCCGCTGCCGGTTAAAACCTGCTGCCGGGTGGCTCGTGCCGTGCATCCGTGGTCGCCCGCGGATCAGCGGCGGCCCGCCTGCGAGCGGTAGCGCGTGGGGGAGAGTCCGTTCCGTGCGCGGAAGAACTTGCCGAAGGCCGACTGGTCGGAGAATCCCAACCGGTCGGCAATCTCCCGGATATCGAGGTCCGTACACTCCATATAGCGCCGTGCGTCGGCGCAGAGCAGCTCCGCGAGGTGCGTGTAAACGGTATGTCCCGTCACGCGTTTGACGATGCGCGACAGGTAGGTCGTCGAGATGTTCAGCCGGTCGGCGTAGAAGGCCGCATCGTGGTGTGTGCGGTAGTGTTCGACGGCCGCCTGCTTGAAGAGCCGGAGGATTTCGTCGGCCCGGCCGACGTAGGCCGGGCCCGTGCCGCCGGTCCGGTGCAGCAGTTCGGTCACCTGCAGCAGAAACAGACTGCACAGGTGGCGGACGATGCCCCGGCGGTAGGTGACCCACGGAACAAGCCCTCCGGCGAAGAGTGCGGCGGTGCTGCGCAGCGCGGCGAAGCCGTCGGGGTCGGGGTGGAGGATCGGCGGGCGGAATCCGTCGGGCAGGCGGGTCAGCCGGGCGTACATCGGCTGGCCGTCGGGCAGCGTGTCGAAGTAGTCGGCGTGGATGCCCACGATCTCGAGGCGGAAGTCGCGGCTGCGGTGGCGGAGTGCGGCGCTCCGGCTCGGCGAGAGGATCAGCAGATCGCCCGGACGGAGCGTGCGGCTCCCCTCGGCGTCCGATGCGGCGGCTGTGCCGTCTGAAACCAGTCCGAAAAGAAACCAGCGCGCCGGGAATTGAATCTCGTCATCCGGCGTGTCGTGTGTTATGCTTCTGAAAGATACGTTGTTGCGGATGTTTGCTTCTGCCTGCACGGCGTGTTTCCCGGTGGTCGGTGCGTTCTTCATGAGGCGGTGCTTGAGGAGGTCAAAGATAGGTTTTGTTTCGGATTTTACCAACTTCGGTTGTTCATTTCAGCGCGGAAACGGAAGAAAAAGGCGAATTTTGCACGATTCATTTTGCTTTGTCGCATGAAAAACTACCTCGTCAGACGCTACCTGCTCTTCGTCGTCTCGCTGTTCATCAATGCGTTCGGCATCGCCCTGATCACGAAGGCCCTGCTCGGCACGTCGCCCATCACGAGCGTCACCTACGTGTTGAGCATGTTCACCCCGATGACCATGGGCGAGTGGACCATCGTCGTGAACCTGCTGTTCGTTGTGCTGGAGCTCCCCCTGATGACGCGCGCCCAGCTGAAGGAGGACCTGCGCATCTTCCTGCTCCAGATTCCCATCTCGCTTGGCTTCGGCTGCTTCATCGACTGGTCGATGGCCGCGCTCGGTTGGCTCAATCCCGGAAACTACGCCGGGCAGATCGCCAGCCTGCTTGTCGGGTGCGTCGTGCTGGCCGTCGGCATCGCGCTGGAGGTCAAGGTCAATATCGCCATGGCGGCCGGCGAGTACTTCGTGCGGGTTATCTCGCGGCGGTTTCACGGCGAATTCGGCTACGTGAAGCTCGGGTTCGACCTGACGCTGGTGACGCTGGCCTGCCTGCTTTCGCTCTGGGCGCTGTCGTGCATCCGCGGCGTGCGCGAGGGCACCGTGGTCGCGGCGCTGGCCGTAGGGCCGATCGTCCACTTCATCAGCCCCTTCTACCGGCGTCTCGACCGCTGGATCGGACTCGGCCGGCAGCAGGCGGACGAGCAGGCGGACGAGCACCCCGACGATGCCGGCCGCCTGGTGGTCACCATCGCCCGCGAGTTCGGCAGCGGTGGACACCGCCTCGGCGAGATGCTCTCCCGCACGCTCGGCATTCCCCTCTACGACCGCGAGTTCATCCACCTGGCCGCACAGGCGAGCGGCATGGACGAGGCGTACATCCGCCGCAACGAGCAGTCCATTCCCTCGTTCTGGCTCAAGTGCATCTTCGCCCAGAGCAACGGCGCCCGCATGGACCGCAACCTTTCGCCCGACGACGTGCTCTTCGTGGCCGAGAGCCGCATCGTGCAGCAGCTGGCCGCAAAGGGCTCCTGCATCATCGTGGGCCGCTGTGCCGATTTCGTGTTGGGCGACGATCCCCGCCTCGTGCGCATCTTCTGCTGCACGGATCCCGACGATGCGCGGCGGCGCTGTGTCGCCGAGTACGGCATTGCGGAGTCGGAGGCCGATGCTGAAATCCGCCGCGTGAACCGTAACCGGCGGACTCACTACGAATACTATACCGGCGAACGGTGGGGCGATCCGCACCGTTACGATCTGGTGGTCGATACGGGCCGCATGACCCTCGAAGGGGCCTGCGAAGCCGTCGCCGCACTCTGCCGCGAGCGGCTCCGCGAAGGGGCCGGAAAACCGGTTCCGCGCACCTCCGCAGCGGCCGAAAAGAAGGCATAGATCCGCATCCACGCATCCGTCCGTCCCCGCCCGTCCGCATCCGGCATTGCCTCACCCGGCATTTCCGTCCCGGTTTTTTCGCGTCCGGGGCGCATCCGTCCGTCCCTGCTCGTCCGCATCCGATGCGGTGCCGTCAAACGGAAAGGGCCCGCCGATTGTCGGCGGGCCCTTTCGCTTGTTGCGCTTCCGGACTACTGGCGTGTCAGGGCGTCGAGCCGGGCGGCATAGGCCTCCCAGTCGTCGATCGGCTGCCGGGCCACGCCCGACTCCATGGCCGCCCGGGCGACGGCGGGCGCCACGACCCGCATCAGCCGCGGGTCGAGCGGTTTCGGAATGAGGTAGCTGCGGCCGAATTCGAGCGAGTCGATGCCGTAGGCGCGCAGCACGGGTTTGGGAACCTCCTCGCGGGCAAGGCCCGCCAGGGCGTGCGCTGCGGCGAGTTTCATCGTGTCGTTGATCTCCGAGGCCCGCACGTCGAGCGCTCCGCGGAAGATGTAGGGGAAGCCCAGCACGTTGTTGACCTGGTTGGGGTAGTCCGAGCGGCCCGTGGCGAAGATGATGTCGGGGCGCGAGATCATGGCCTGCTGGTAGGAGATCTCGGGGTCGGGGTTGGCCAGCGCCATGACGATCGGATTCCCGGCCATCGTGCGCAGCATGTCGGGCGTCAGTACGTCGGCCTTCGAGACGCCGAGGAAGACGTCGGCGCCGTGCAGCGCCTCGGCCAGGGTCGTGATGCGGCGCGTGGTGGCGAACTCCCGCTTTTGCGGGTTGAGGTCCTCGCGGTAGGTCGTGACGACACCCCGGCTGTCGCACAGGATCATCTGCTCGCGCCGGATGCCCACGACGAGGAAGAGTCGGGCGCAGGCCAGTGCCGCGGCTCCGGCGCCGTTGATGACCACGCGCAGGTCGTGCAGCTCCTTTCCGGCGATCTTCGCGGCGTTGAGCAGGGCTGCCGAGGTGATGATCGCCGTGCCGTGCTGGTCGTCGTGCATGACGGGGATGTCGAGCTCCTCGCGCAGGCGTGCCTCGATCTCGAAGCACTCGGGTGCCTTGATGTCCTCGAGGTTGATGCCGCCGAAGGTCGGGGCGATGGCCTTGACCGTGCGGACGAACGCCTCGGGATCGGTCTCGGCGACCTCGATGTCGAAGGCGTCGATGCCCGCGAAGGTCTTGAAGAGCATGCTCTTGCCCTCCATGACGGGCTTCGAGGCGAGGGCCCCGATGTTGCCCAGTCCCAGAACGGCCGTGCCGTTCGAGATGACGGCCACGAGGTTGCCGCGGTTCGTGTAGCGGTAGACGTCGTCCGGCGTGCGGGCGATGGCGAGCGACGGCGCGGCCACGCCGGGCGAGTAGGCCAGGGCGAGGTCGTGCTGCGTGTGGTGGGGTTTTGTCGGCATAACGCCTATCTTGCCCGGGCGCCCTTCGCTGTGGTAGCGCAGGGCGGCTTCGTCAAGTTTGCTGTTCTTTTCCATGGTTTCGATCCGTTATTTTCCGTGTGATTTGTACGAACGTCCGGACGCCTGCAAATATTGCGCCCGGACGATAAAAAACAAAACGATGCGTCGGTGTGTCGTGCCGCAGGGAATGGCAGCGGTGCGGGTACGCTTCAGAAGAGCGAGGCGTCGTCGCGTGGCGGGGTGTAGCCCAGATGACGGTAGGCCAGCTCGGTGGCTTCGCGGCCGCGGGGCGTGCGCTTGAGGAATCCCTCCTTGATGAGGAAGGGTTCGTAGACCTCTTCGATCGTCCCGGCATCCTCGCCGACGGCCGTGGCCACGGTGTTCAGCCCCACGGGGCCGCCCTTGAACTTCTCGATGATCGTCGAGAGAATCCGGTTGTCCATGCGGTCGAGACCGCGCGAGTCGATGTTCAGTGCCGTGAGGGCCGTGCGGGTGATCGGCAGGTCGATGTGTCCGCCCCCCTTGACCATGGCAAAGTCCCTGACGCGCCGCAGCAGGGCGTTGGCGATGCGTGGCGTGCCGCGCGAACGGAGCGCCACCTCGCGGGCCGCCTCGTCGTCGATCGGCACGTCCAGAATGCGGGCCGAGCGCCGGACGATCTGTGCCAGCACCCCGGCGTCGTAATACTCCAGGTGGCACTGGATGCCGAACCGTGCGCGCAGGGGCGAGGTGAGCAGGCCGCTGCGCGTCGTGGCGCCGATGAGCGTGAAGGGTGCCAGCTCGATCTGGATCGAACGGGCCGAAGGGCCCTTGTCGAGGACGATGTCGATCTTGTAGTCCTCCATCGCCGAGTAGAGATACTCCTCGACGATGGGGCTCAGACGGTGGATCTCGTCGATGAAGAGCACGTCGCCCGGATTGAGGTTCGTGAGCAGTCCGGCCAGGTCGCCCGGCTTGTCCAGCACGGGGCCCGACGTCACGCGCAGCTGCGCTCCCATCTCGTTGGCGATGATGTTCGCCAGCGTCGTCTTGCCCAGTCCCGGAGGCCCGTGCAGCAGCACGTGGTCGAGCGAGTCGCCGCGCATGAGCGCTGCCTTGATGAAGATGCGGAGGTTCTCGACGATCTTGTCCTGCCCGGAGAAGTTTTCCAGCTCCTGGGGGCGGATCTTGTTCTCGAAGTCGAGATCGCTTTCTGTGTTGCGGATGATAGACATGTTGCAAAGATAACGCTTTTTCGGGGGATTTGCCCGGCACGGCGGGAAAAACTGCGGGGCGGGTCCCGTTTTGCCGGGCGGAACCGGGCGCGTGACCCGATGCGGAGGGGCGGATGCCGGACCGTGGGCCGGATGCCGGACGGAGGGGAGCCGGACGGGAGAGTTGGACGGAGGGGACGGGAGAGCCAGGCGGGGCGGATGTCGGACCGGGGCGGCCTGTCCGGGTCCTGTGCGGGTCGGATCAGAAACCGTAAAAAGGGTTGTTTTTCCCGGAATCCGTCTACCTGCCGGAGGGCCCTTTCTCCCTAATTTTGCATCGTAAAACAATTCGTGAGATCATGAACGATATTCTGGAACGCATGCGCGCCGGGGAGCTGATTCTCGAAACGGACCCCGATTACCCGGCGCTGTACCGTCTCTTCGAGGAGACGATGAGCCTGGTGGGCGAACTCAATACGGGCTACCATACGGCCGACGGGGTGCGGGCCCTGCTCGAACGCATCTGGGGGCAGCCGCGTTATTGTCCGAGTCGTCGTCACTACAGCCTACCATCACCATGGCCAGGCCGGCGAGTAAAAGATAGTAGAATCGTTTCATAGGGAAAAAGTTAAGGATTAATAAAAAAAGTTAAGTAAAACAGTAAGTCAAGTGAAACAAACAATTGCGTTCGGCGGTCCGGCATGTATGCGGAAAGTCTCGTTAGGCCGCCTGGAAAATGGGGTTCTTGCAAGAACTGTTTTTACAAATGTAAACATAATATTTCATAATGCAACACGTTTGGCGGTTTTTTTGTAATAATTTTTATTATCTCCCTTTTCGGAGCATTCGGAAGGGTTCTGTACGCCTCTTCTTTGAGCCGTTGGAACTTGTTTAACTTTAATGTAATATATTGTATATCAATGTAATGTTGCTTAATGGAAATGGAAGGATCCGATGCCTGAAGGCCGAAAGGAGGCCTTTCCCGAAGGAAGAAAAAGGCTCGGAAAATCGCGTTTTTCTATGAATTTATTGCTGTTTTAACCGATGCTGGTTACAAATTGTAATGGGATTTGCCCGATCGGCTTCCGATCGTATGCGTATGACCTGTTTGAATGCCGGGACCGAAGACCCCGGCACGATGAAAATAAACTGCCGCAAAAAAGATGAAAAACATGAAATGTGACGTTATGAAGAAAATCTGTGCTGTCGTTGCACTGGGGCTGCTGCTGAACGGGGCGGCCGGTGTGACGCAGGCAAAGGGACAAACGAATCCACAAAACGAGAAAGGTATGGAAAAACTGGAACTGACAGCCGAGTGGGACAAGGTTTTCCCGCAAAGCAACCGTGTCGAGCACCGCAAGGTGACCTTCCGCAACCGCTACGGCATCACGCTCGCGGCGGACCTCTACAAACCCGCGGGTGCGACGGGCCGTCTGGCGGCCATCGCCGTCTGCGGACCCTTCGGCGCCGTGAAGGAGCAGGCGTCGGGCCTCTATGCGCAGACGCTCGCCGAGCGGGGCTTTCTGACGATCGCCTTCGACCCTTCGTTTACGGGGGAGAGCGGCGGCGAGCCCCGCTATGTCGCCTCGCCCGACATCAACACGGAGGATTTCTGCGCCGCGGTCGATTACCTGGCGACGAGCGACGAGGTTGATCCCGAACGGATCGGCATCCTGGGCATCTGCGGCTGGGGCGGCATGGCACTCAACGCCGCTGCCATCGACACGCGCATCAAGGCGACGGTCTCCTCGACGATGTACGACATGAGCCGGGTGACGGCCCACGGCTATTTCGACTCGCTGGATGCCGACGGTCGCCAGACGCTCCGCTGCGAGCTCAACGAGCAGCGCACACGCGACGCCCGAAGCGGCACCTTTGCGACGGCCGGCGGCGTGGTCGACCCGCTGCCCGACGACGCGCCGCAGTTCGTCAGGGACTACCACGCCTACTACAAGACGCCGCGCGGCTACCACAAGCGGTCGCTCAATTCGAACAACGGCTGGAACCGCACCTCGGCGTTGTCGTTTCTCAACATGCCGCTGCTCGCCTACAGCGACGAGATCCGCAGCGCCGTGCTGATGATCCACGGCGAGAAGGCCCATTCGCGCTACTTCAGCGAGGATGCCTTCAAACGGCTGCGGGGAACGAACAAGGAGCTGCTCATCATCCCCGGGGCAAGCCACGTGGACCTCTACGACAATCTCGAGGTGATTCCCTTCGACCGCATTGTCGGCTTCTATCGCCAGTACCTGAAGTAGCCCGTCTGCCACGGACGCGAAAAGGCCCGGACAGCACGAGTGGCTGTCCGGGCCTTTTTCCGCCTTGGCGGGTCCGCTATTGCGCCGCGGAGCCGGGATTCCGCTCCAGACGCAGGTACTTGGTGCCGTTCTGCTGGGTCTTGATCTTCAGCGTCACGCCCTGCTTGCCCTCGAGCAGCGGGGCGATCGGCGTCAGGTCGAACGAGACGTAGTACCACTGCGTGTAGCCCGCCAGGTCGCTGCCGGGGTTGTGGCGCAGTTCGACGTCGAGGTAGCCTTCGTGGCTCTCCTCCGGCGCTTCGACCCGGTTGACGATCAGCGTGAAGTCGTGCTTCGAGTTATCCATGACGGGGTAGCCCAGGTAGAGCGTGAGCCACTCGTCGCTCAGGTTGCAGTAGGCGGGCGTGATGCTCGCGGGACTGTCGCCCAGCTCTTCGAGGCGGGCCGGCGTATCGACCTCCTCCGATGTGCCGGTGTAGATCTCCTGCACGGCGTAGAGGGCGATGTTGTAGTCGTAGCCCTGAATCCCCTGCAGGAGGTTGAACCAGATGACGGCCCGCTGCCGGTCCGTGGCCCGGTAGGCCGCCACGCGGCTCTTGTCGCTCGGGTAGAGCGTCTGGCCGTTGTCGCGCTGGAAGTAGTAGTCGCTGCCGCTGGCGTCGATCGTGCGGACGGTAGTGATCAGCGGGGTGTAGCGCGGGTAGTCCCCGTCGTCGTCGTTGCATGCGCTGAGGAGCGCCGCCAGCGCCGGAATCAGAAACAAACCGAGTTTTTTCATATTTCTGTGATTTTGTGTTACCTTGTCGCCGGTTAAACGCACTGCGGCGGAAAATACTGCGTGCGGATAAAAATTTTTCCGGAGCGTGCAGTCTTTTCGGCTGCGGCCCGTTTATAGGAGGACTTCAAGGATGCAGATGGATGAACGGATACTGGCCGAAGGGTGCAGGAAGGGCGAAGAGACGGCCCGTCGTGCACTCTACGAGAGCTTTGCGGGCCGGTTGCTGGGCATCTGCCTCCGCTATGCGGGCGATCGGATGACGGCCGAGGATCTGATGCACGACGCTTTTCTGAAGATCTACGGGGCGTTCGACCGGTTCGCCTACCGGGGGCCGGGGTCGCTGCGGGCGTGGATCGAACGCATCACGGTGAACGTGGCGCTCGAATGGCTCCGCAGCCGCAACCGCCT
>ULPV01041710.1_pt1 | contig 11416 bp, 9 predicted proteins | sample 1953831 | NCBI WGS metagenome assembly ULPV01 (sample SAMEA4835638, study PRJEB28245) | human gut metagenome | biome: gut microbiome; material: fecal sample | place: Denmark | collected 2008 | reverse complement strand
AAAAAGAACTATCGGTAGCTTGCTATCGTAGGCAAAGCTGAATGATATAACAGAAGCGCATCTAATACAAGACTTTTTCTACAATCTGAAAGCTGCGGCGAAACATACATTTCGTCGCAGCTTTAAATTCAAATCCGATCTCAATATTTCCGTACATTCTGTACAGCCATCATTGCGAGCACCGCAACAGTATTATAAAGTGTGATAACACTGGGCGTAAGCAGGGTCATTTCTCTCAGCAGTACCATTACAAGCACCAGAAGAAGTCCGAGTGCGGACGAACCGAGCATGATCGCCTTTGACAGCGAGAAATCACGGATAAGATTCTTTGCCGCCATAATTGCTCTTGCAAACGAGGTGAATGTACCCGAGCAGGAAAGTCCGCCGTTTCCTCTTGAGGTGTACTTAGTGCTTTCGCTGTATTCCTCGTGTGCCTCGTGAGGAAGCACCTTTACGAGTGACGGGTCAAGCTCGAATATATCCGCAAGGCTTTCTGCCGTTACAAGAGAATCGGTAGTATGAACAAGCACCGTTATGCCTCTTGACTGAAGTGTCTTCAGCGTTGACTGTATTTCGGGATTTGCCGTCATGCCCACAACGAACATTGCAACTATATCACCGCTTACCGCAAGATATACAGGCTCAAGACCTTCCGGACAGTATTTGCGTTCATTCTTCTTGTTCGGCAGATCTATGTTGTGCATTTCCATAAGTGCCCTGCCGCCGAGCATAACACGCTTTGTTCCTATCCAGCCCGTAACACCGCAGTTATCCTCGTAAATGCAGTTATCAACCTTCTTGAGAAGTTCCTTGTTGCCAAGAGTCATATCATAGAACGGATATGACAGTATACCGTCTGTGTGTATCGCAAGGCTTGCCGCCATAAGTATAGCCTCGTCAACGCTGGTCTTGATGATTGAGTTCTTCTTCTGCCAGCGCTTCAGCTTTTTGATCTGTACGCTTCCTGCCGGAAACAGCGTCTTTGCGTCTGTCATTACCGTGTTTACATCGGAAAATTCGATTGCCGCATCATATCCCAGCAGTGCCGCATTGCATTCGCTGAGTTTTTTTGAGGCACGGGAAAGAGGTCTGTTCACAACGAATAAAAGCGAGAACGGCGTTACTGTCAATATGGTGGCAATAGCCGCAGAGATTGCCCAGTAAAGCGGATTTTCGGCTCCCGATGTGGCAAATTCACTGCCAAACGGATTTATGAACGCCAGTATTCCTGCCACAAGTCCCGCAACAAGCGAGGCTATTATCAGCTTTATCGACATTCTGTCCGCCTCGTCGTCGCAGTAGCTCGATTTCAGAAAGTCCGTCAGAAATTCGGTTTTACGCATTGCCGCAATCACAGGAATCTTTTCGCCTGCCGCTCTTGTGAGTGCGGAGGCACGTTCCTCACCGTCGATTACCTGCGCATAATATTTCTGGCTGTCGCCCGATATGAATTTGAAGTTACGCTTTGCACGGGAAATCATATATATCTTTCCGATTGTGTTGAACATAAGACCGACCAGTGCGGTTGAAAGATATATGAACGAGTGACCGAGTTTGAACGTCTGTACGTCAACAAGCGAGATAACTCCGCCGATCAGCGACAGTACCGATGTAAAAGCACATACCGAGTCGCAGTCGGCTTTTCCGGTCACCAGTTTCACAGCGCCGTTGCTTATTGCTGTAGAGCATATCGCAAAGCCGAGTACGCCAAGCACAAGATAAATGTATATCAGCGAGTTTACATCGCCGGTCGTACCGTTTATGAAATTGAATGCAGAGCCGAGTCCCAGCTTTGCGAACAGGCTGAAATCGTTCATTGCGGCGATAATGACGCTTATCATCGTTATGACCGTAAGCATACCGAGCCTTACCTTAAGCCCCTTGTGGCTTGCACAGAGATCCGCCCATATCTGACCTGTGCTGTCATAGTCCTCGAATTCTTCCTCAGGCTCTGCCTGTTCTTCGGCTTCGGGTACCTCGTCCTCAAGCACAAAGTCCTTCAGCTTGTGCTTCTTTGCCGCCGCAAGCTCGGCCTGCTTTTCCTCCTCCACAGCGGGATTTTCTGTCGGAATAGTGCCTGTTGCCTCGATTATCTGCTTCTGATAGTCTATGTTCAGCGGATGCGGAAGCGTGGTCCTGTCGCCGTTTATTGTGTTGAGCGTTATCGTGCGGTATGCCTTGACATTTTCCTTGCGTTGCTGTGCAAGATTCCTGTTCAGCTTCTCTATAAGATTATCGGTCGATTTCTTTCCATGATATTCCTTTACGGGAGCGTCGTCGCTTTTCGTATCCGAAACCGCTTTTTCCGAAACGTCAGCGGTATCGCTTATTTTTTCGGCAAGAGAGGTTTTCTGCGGTGCTATGGCTTTCAGATCGTCGCCTGCGATGCCCTGCGTGTTGCCTGCGTACATACCGCTCAGCTCCGCAACGGAAACAAGCTCCTTTTCCTTTACCTGCTCGTTTACCTTTTCCTTGACCTCAAGAGGATTTACAAGCGCCAGCATATCGTCGGGGTCGGAGTTCTCACGCTCCTTTTCAAGCATCATTCTGCGTTTTTCCTCGTCGCTGACGATCTCCTTGCGGATTTCATGAACAGGCTCGGTAGCTTTTTCGGCTTCTGCCGGCTTTGCCTGCACGGTTTTTTCGTTTTCCGCCAAAACCTTTGCTTTATGCTCGTCAATATCTATCTCACTGCTTGCGTCCGCTATCACGAAATTATCGGTTTCGCCAAGCACTTTATCGACATCGCTCTGTTCGCCGGTTATTTTGTCTATATCGGAGTTATCCGTACTGACGTTATCTTTCCTGCTCTCATAAGACGTTGCTTTTGATGCTTCCCCTGAGTCGTCCTGCGCTTCGTTTATATATTCTGCGTCAACATTTTCCGTGTCGCCGTCCTTTTCACGCAGATATACGCCGTCCTCGCTTCCGTCAAGTCCTTCTATTATTGCGGTTGCGCTTATGTCGTGATGACGTGGGGGCGTATCATCTCCGTATGATCTGCCGGTATTGTCAGAGTTGCCGCTTTTCTTTGCGTCAAGCTCTGCCAGAATATCGTCTATTGAATAATCAGCCATATCATGAGCGTCCTTTCGTTTCTTATTTTCCGGTCGTGCCTTTATCTGTATTTGACCGCCTCGTACATCAGTATGCCTGCGCAGACCGAAGCGTTGAGCGAATTAACCTTGCCGAACATCGGCAGCGACAGCACAACGTCACAGTTTTCCCTTACGAGTTTTCCGAGTCCGAAGCCCTCGCTTCCGATAACGAGTGCCAGAGCGCCCGACAGATCTGCCTTGTCTATGGGAGTTCCGTCCGCCTCCGCACCGTATACCCAGACTCCGTGCTTTTTGAGCGTTTTTATTGTATCAACAAGATTTGATACCCTTGCTATCTTTATCCATGCCGCCGCACCTGCCGATGTTTTGAAAACGGTAGGATTGACGGTAGCACTGCGTCTTTTCGGAATGATAACTCCGTCTGCACCTGCCGCCTCGGCTGTACGGATTATCGCACCCAGATTATGCGGATCCTGTATCTCGTCACATATTATTATAAAAGGCGGCTTGCTCTTGCTTTCGGCATTTGCGAGAATATCCTCTACCGTGCAGTATGAAACTGCCGATAATGCCGCCGCAACGCCGCCGTGCTTGTCGCCGCACAAGGCTTTCAGCTTATCCTCGCCTGCGTCCTTTACGACTATGCCCTGCTTTTTGGCAAGTGCGATGATCTGATTCATTCCCTGCGCACTCTTAAGCACAAAGACGGTGTCTATCGGCTTTTCGGCTTTGAGAGCCTCCGTTACCGCATTTTTACCGTATATAATTTCTTCGTTTGAAGCTGTTCCCATTATGATACCTCTGTAATTTTCTTGTATCTGCATACAGATATGCAGATTAAGTATAACACAAACCGACCTTTTTTGCAAGCAAAATAAAGGCTTGGAGCGACCTTTCACGAATTTTTCACAACTTATTATCGCAAATCGACCGACAAACGCTTGCAGAAATTAGCTTTGTTATTTTCCGTTCAGGCGGCGATAATATTATTGTCGGATATTTTCCGACAGCCGAAAGGAGAAGAATAATGGATTTTAAACGTGATGAATCGTTGCAGAAAAGAAAAAACACGGGCTACAGCGACACAGCAAGGATAATGAGAAGGGCGCTCGGAGTAACGGCGATGAGAGGCTCGGATTTCGATCCCGACGGAAGCTATACCGGCGTATGCGACAATATTTACGAAAAACCCGTGCAGGATGCCGACGATTTATAATTAACGCTTGAAATAAGCCTTCCGTTGTGGTATGATATTTCTGTCCATCACTAAAATTATTATCACAACGGAAGGTGTTTATTTGTTACATACTGAGCAGGACAAAAAGCAGATAAAGATAATTACGCTCGGTGAGCTTAATCGCCGTGCGGAAGATATTGATACATTCATCAAAACCTCCGAAAAGCAGTATTCGGATAAAATAGCGGCGGCGGCAGACAGCATAGCGCAGTGCCACAAACAAAAGCCGCTGGTGCTTTTGTCGGGACCGTCCGGTTCGGGCAAAACCACAACGGCATATCGCATAGCGGATGCGCTTGTGAAAAAGGGCATTAAGGCGATAGTCATATCTATGGATGATTATTTCGTGCCGGGAGTTATACCGCCTGATGAAAACGGCAGGGTAGACCTTGAAGCGCCTGCAAGGGTCGATTGCGAGCTTCTGAAAAAAGATCTGCGTACTCTGGCGGCAGGCGGCGAGGTAAGACTGCCTAAATTCAATTTTGCCGATAAATCAAGACAGTACGGCAACGCAATACGATGCGACGGCAACACGGTAGTTATAATAGAAGGCATCCATGCGCTCAATCCCGATGTTACGGGCAAGATGCACGACAGCGCAACGTTTATCTATGTCAGCGTCCGTACAAGAATAGCCGATGAAAAGGGCGGACTTCTCCACCCGTCAAAGATACGCCTTATCCGCAGGCTCTCCCGTGACAAGCTGTTCAGAGGAAGGGATTATCACAGGACGATAGAGCAGTTCCCCAGCGTACAGCGTGGCGAAAGCCTTTATATAATGCCGTATAAGCACCTTGCGGATTTTGATATAGATACATTCTTCCCGTATGAGCTTTCGGTATACAGAAGCGTGCTTGCAAAGCTCTGCGACAATGATTTTGACGAATGTATAAGACAGGTCAACCGCTACAGCGAGTTACCCAGATTCCTGTCGCTGATAAAAGAGGTTCCGCCGGAGGCAGTCCCCGAAAATTCGCTTATAAAGGAATTTATAGGCTGAAAAGCGGCAGTGTGTACTTGTGCAAAATCACAAATCCAACCTCAAAACTTGGTTGTTTTTAACTAAAAATCAAACTCATCTATTTACTTTTTTGTGGATATGGTGTATAATAAAAATCGGTTCAAGATTAGAATGGCAACGGAAGGTGTATATTATGGCAGCTTACAGTGCAAATGATACCGGCATACTGCTTGAAAGCGGTACTAACGAGCTGGAACTTTTAGAATTTAACGTATGCGGAAATTCCTATGGCATAAACATTGCCAAGGTCCGTGAAATAATGATGGAACAGGAGCTTGTCCCGATGCCTCAGGCACCCGATGAGATAGAGGGCGTATTTATGCCCCGTGACAAGCTGATCACCGTTATCGACTTACATAAGGTGTTAGGCACCGAAAAGCCGGAGAACGCAAGAGGATTATTCATAATCTGCGAGTTCAACGGAATGGATGTAGGCTTTCACGTTACGGCAGTGCAGGGCATACAGCGTATAGGCTGGACAGCTATCGAAAAGCCCCCTCAGGTTTCGGGCGATTCGACTACCGGCATAGCTACCGGTATAGCAAAGGTCGACGGAAAGATTCTTGTTATCCTTGACTTTGAGAAGATAGTAAGCGATATAAACAAGGCGGCAGGACTTGATCTCAAGGGTGCCGAAAATGCAAAGGCTACGGCAGTGACAGCTGAAAAGCATATCGTAATAGTCGAGGATTCGCAGTTTCTCAACAAGATGATAGTAAACAGCCTTTCGGATATAGGCTTTAAGGAGATCCGCTCTTTCCCTAACGGAAAAGAGGCGTGGGACTATATATCTCAGTTTTCGGGCTACAACGGCGATGTTACAAATTGCGTAGCCGCAGTTATAACCGATATTGAGATGCCCCAGATGGACGGACACCACCTTACAAAGCTCATAAAATCCGACCCCACACTTAAAAAGATACCCGTTTTCCTGTTCTCCTCGCTCATAAACGAGCAGATGTATCAGAAGGGACTTTCAGTAGGTGCGGACGAACAGTTCTCAAAGCCTCAGATAGGTATGCTTATCGAGCGGCTTATGCAGATACTGAGCTGATAATTTTTTGCTTATTCGCTGTTTGCCTTTTTTTGCTACCGGCAACAGTTGAATATCTGATTTTCATTTTTATTCCTTACTTAAGTTTGTTTCGTTTTATTTGAATTTTACCGGCAGAAGTAACATTCTGCCGTCATTTTTTTGTTCTGCGGCTTTATATGCTTGAAGTTAAGACGGATATGTGATAATATATATTAATAAGATTACGATTGCAGAGAAAGGAATGACGCTTTTGAGGATAGTATCTCTGTCCGACGATGAAACAGCCGATTCAAAGCTGTTTTCCGAGTACGGAATATGCCTTTATATCGAACACGGCAGGAACATAATTCTTTTCGGTACGGGAGCGTCTGCTCTGTATCTCAGCAACGCAGAGCGTCTTGGCATACCTGCGGATAAGGCGGATACGCTTATAATCCCCGTAAATACCGATGATTGCACGGGCGGCGTTGAAACAGCGGTGCGAAAGAACAGAAATATACGCATTTTTATAAGAGAGGACGAAGCGGCCGATTGTGCCGTGAAGGAAAAACTGCTCAGAGTACGAAGCGGACTTCCTCAATCGTTCTACAGAAGCGACAGATACAACACGTTCCGTTTTGAACGCTTCACAGAGGTATGCAAGGACTTCTATCTTGTCGCCGCAGAAAAGAAGGATAAGGCCGCCGAAGCCGACAGGCATTTTTATATAAGGAAAAAGGGCTTTTATGTGCCGGACGATTTTTCGGGAGAATGCTTTGCCGTATGCTTCCCCGGCAGAAGACGTGACGGCTTCGTGCTGATAACGGGCGGTGCGTATACGGGCATCGCAGGTATGATAAATACGGCGAAAAGGCTGTGGGACGCTCCGGTTTTGTCTGTAGTCGGCTGCTTTGCCTATACAAACAGGCTCGGAAAACAGACCGTACAGCAAAGCCATATAGCAAAGTCGGCAGATGAGCTGTCAGGGCTTCGCACAGGCAGTATATACACCTGCCATAACACAGGAAGAAAAGGATATGAAACAATGAAGGATATACTCGGTGACAGGTTGCAGTACCTGCGTGCCGGAGAGGAGTTGAATTTTTAATGAACGTACTGGTAGTCGGTTGCGGTAAGGTAGGCTCACGTCTTGCAAACACGCTGTGCGATGAGGGCATAGACGTTTCGGTAATAGCAAGGACGGCGGCGGAAGCGGATAAAATGCTTGAGCCTGATTTCAAGGGCAGTCTTTTATGCGGTGTGCCGATAGATCAGGATAATCTCAAAAAGGCGGGCATTGAAAGCTGTGATGTCGTATGCGCCGTTACGGACGATGACAACACCAACATAATGGTGTCACAGCTTGCAAAAGAGGTTTACGGAGTAAAGAAGGTCGTCAGCCGTATCCTTGACCCCGAAAGAGGAGATATATTTGCCCATTTCGGACTTGAAACGGTCTGCCCGACAAAGCTCACAGTTGAAGCGATATGCTCTGCGATAAAGCCTATGCTGGAAGAAAAATACGTCAGCTTCGGCTCGCATATGGTGCGTTTCACCACAATGGAGATACCTAAGGAGTTTATCGGTATGACCCCCGTTGACATAGAATATGAGGAGAACGAAACGCTGTATGCGATAATCAGGGCAGACAGCACGATTGAAATAGTGAATAATTATAACGTTGTTATGAGAGAGGGCGACAAGCTGATATTCTCAAAAGCCATCTGACATAAACGACAGAAAGGATCTGTAAAATGCACTCGCTTATAATAGGCGGCGGAAAGATAGGCTACTATCTGACCAAAGTTCTTATTGAAAAGGGATACGATGTATCCGTTGTTGAAAAGGAAAAGGAAGCCTGCCAGAAGTTTGCAAACGACCTTAACATAACCGTAATAAAGGGTGACGGCACAAGCGTTTCCGTGCTTGAACAGGCGGGAGTTGCCGATGCCGACAGCGTTATTGCCGTGACAGGACGTGACGAGGATAACCTTGTTGCCTGCCAGCTTGCAAAAAGGCTCTATCAGGTGAAAAAGACCATAGCAAAGGTAAACAACCCCAAAAACGTTGAGGCACTGAAGAAACTCGGCGTAGATATAGTTGTAAGCTCTACCGATAACATTACAGGTCAGCTTGAGCGTGAGATAGACAGCGGCAAGATAAAGGAGCTTCTTCCTCTCGGCGCAGGAAATGCCGGTGTTTTCGAGATAGTGCTTGATAACAGCTTCACGCTTCAGAACGTTCCGCTTATGGAAATGGAAATACCGCTGACGCTCAATATTATTTCTATTATCCGCAATGAAACCGAGCTGATAATCCCAAGAGGTCACACCACTCTTGAGATAGGCGACAAGCTGATGATATTGTCCAAAATCAAGGACAAAAACGACATTTTCAAGGCGTTTAAGATAAAGGCGTGACGTGTATGTAACACGCATTTTGTCAATTATCAGTAAATAAATCCTACATAGGAAAAATTTTATCGTGAAATTGCATAAAATCGGCAATCGGTTTTAGTGCAATTTCACCTTATTATTTACAAAATATTTTATTCAGCCTTGAATAAGGATAACGTATGTTGTATAATTAGACTGTAAGAAAATCGGACCGGAAGAAAGGGAAAAATTTATATGACTTCACCATTTACAGAAAATGAAATAACCCGTAAGCTGACGGAGGTGCTGGAGTACGACTTCAGAGTATCCCCCGCAGAAGCAACTCACACCCAGATTTACAAGGCTTTATCAAAGATAGTGGTAAACTACCTTAAGGAAAAGCGCTCGATGTTCATGACCGACTGCAACTCAAAGGGCAGAAAGCAGGTCTACTATCTTTCAATGGAATTCCTTATGGGACGTTCGTTAAAGACAAACCTCTACAACCTCGGTATGCAGGACGAAGTGGCAAAGGCACTCAAGAAGCTTGATGTAAAGATTGAACATATCTATGAGGAAGAACCCGATGCAGGACTCGGTAACGGCGGTCTTGGCAGACTTGCCGCCTGCTACCTTGACGGACTTGCAACCTGCGCATTCCCCGCAACAGGCTACTCTATCCTTTACGAATACGGTATCTTCAAGCAGAGGATCATAGACGGCTGGCAGACAGAGCTTCCTGATGACTGGCTGCCCGGCGGCAGAGCGTGGCTCGTACCCGTACCCGATCAGGCTATAGAGGTTCATTTTGACGGCGAGATCTACGAGAAGTGGGAGCAGAACTACCACAGCGTAAGTCACGTTAACTATAAGACAGTAAACGCAGTACCCTATGATATGTATGTATCGGGCTATGACAGCAAGGGCGTTTCAAAGCTCCGTCTTTGGAGCGCAGAGAGTATGTCGTTTGATATGAATATGTTCAATCAGGGCGACTATGCAAAGGCTATCGGTGCAAATAATATCGCACACTCACTGACAAAGGTACTTTACCCCAACGATAATCATCTTGAGGGTAAGGCTCTGCGTCTGCGTCAGCAGTATTTTATGAGCGCCGCTTCCGTAGGCGATATTGTAATGCGTCACATGAACGTTTACGGTACTCTTGAAAATCTTCACGAAAAGGTAGCTATCCATATAAACGATACCCATCCCACCCTCGCTATCCCCGAGCTTATGAGAATACTGCTCGATGACTGCGGTTATGACTGGGATAAGGCGTGGAACATCATCACAAATACATTCGATTATACAAACCATACGGTTATGGCAGAAGCACTTGAAACGTGGGATGTCGATCTTATGCAGAGAATACTCCCCAGAATCTACGCTATCATAGTTGAAATAAACAACCGTTATTGCGCTCATCTTATGGAAGTAACAGGCGGCGACAGCGAGAAGGTAACAAGAATGTCCATCATTCTTGACAACCGTGTAAAGATGGCTAACCTCTGCTGTGCGGCAAGCAGCTCTGTAAACGGCGTTTCTAAGCTTCACTCCGAAATCATCAAGGACAGCGTATTCCACGATCAGTACACTGTTACTCCCGATGCCTTCAAGAACGTTACAAACGGTATCGCATACCGCCGTTGGTTACTCTCAAGCAATCAGGGACTTACAAACCTCCTTACCGAGTGCATAGGCGACGGCTTCAAGAAGGATGCGTCAAAGCTTGCAGATTTCAAGAAGTTTGCAACGGATAAGTCGGTTCTTGATAAATTAGCCGCTGTAAAGTTAGCTAACAAGCAGGCTTTTGCGAAGTATGTATACAACACCACAGGCACTAAGCTCAACTGCAACGGTATTTTCGATGTACAGGTAAAGCGTCTGCACGAATACAAGCGTCAGCAGTTAAATGCAATGAACATTATCGCAGATTACCTTTATCTGCTCAACAATCCCGATGCGGACTTTGTGCCCAAGACCTATATCTTCGCTTCAAAGGCAGCACCCGGCTATTATATGGCAAAGCAGATAATCAAGATGATATGGTGCATAGGCGAAGAGCTCAAGAAGAACCCCAAGCTGAACGAAAAGCTTGCTGTTGTATTCCTTGAAGATTACAAGGTAACACTGTCAGAGATTCTTATGCCCGCAAGTGAAATTTCAGAGCAGATCTCTCTCGCAGGAACAGAGGCTTCCGGTACAGGTAATATGAAGCTGATGCTCAACGGCGCTCTTACAATGGGTACCTATGACGGTGCGAATGTTGAGATACACGAAGCGGTAGGCGATGACAACATCTTCATCTTCGGTATGTCAACTCCCGAGGTAAATCAGCTCAAGGCTGAGGGATATGACCCCGAAAAGATATACAACTCACACGCAGTTATCAAGAGCGTCCTCGAAAAGATGTACAAGGGTATAAACGGTGCAACATTCGAGGAGGTAGCAAATTCACTGCGTCACGCAGACAGATATATGTGCTTTGCCGATTTCGACAGCTACAGAGGAACACAGGCAAAGGCAAGCGAAACCTATAAGGATAAGTACCTCTGGAACAAGATGTCGCTTATAAATATCGCATCTGCAGGCATATTCTCGGCTGACCGTGCCGTTACAGACTATGCCCGTGACATCTGGAAGTTAATTTAACAGACAGTAGCCCGAGATAATAAAAAAAGTCCGTTGCAACCAACGGACTTTCAA
>ULPV01023429.1_pt1 | contig 11513 bp, 20 predicted proteins | sample 1953831 | NCBI WGS metagenome assembly ULPV01 (sample SAMEA4835638, study PRJEB28245) | human gut metagenome | biome: gut microbiome; material: fecal sample | place: Denmark | collected 2008 | reverse complement strand
TATCTTTCCCATTGGTTTTTACTTTCAAATTTGTTATCAGACTTCAATGTTTTTTTAGTTGACTTATCCATAAATCCTCTACACAAATACGTATATATGTCTCTTTCTTGTTTATCATTAAATCCATAATAATAAACTCCCAAATTATTAAGATTTCTTTTTATTCTCATTTTATACTCCAATCATAATGTGATAATTAAATTATATCACTCATGTCATTATAATTCAATTATACGTATATATTACTAACTTTGCCTCCCTGTAATCTCCGCTTTTATTCTATTATTTTCTTCCTGCAAGACCATGTTCTGCTCTTTCAAATCCTTTATTTTCCTTAATGTCTCCATCATTTTGCACTCAGTTTCATATTCACACTGTGTGTCAGGCATATACTCTGTACACATTTCACATATTTCTTCTCTGTCCATCCTCTGCTCCATGCGGTCCTGTTTATACTGTATCTGCTGCCCTATTTCTGTATCATCAATGTCATAAATGTCTTTCAGCATTTCAAGGCATATTGCTACGTCCGCCATTTCTTCAATAAGGTTTTCTTTACTTCCTATACCTCTTATCTGCTTGCTTACTGCCTGTATCAGTTCTGAACATTCTTCCATGCATATAACGCTCTGTGTTATTCTGCCATATTCTTTAATGGATCTTTCGATTATGTCCTTATTCATTCCCGTACCTCCCGATTATGTCTTTTTCTTTGTAAATCATGTATTCTGCTGAATTTCCCTGTACGGCATATTCTATACTGCCGTCTTCACGAACAGCTATACGCCGTATCCTTGCTTTTATTAACACTTCATCATCAATGTTATACTTAGTTTCCATTCTTCTCCTTTCCCCCGGAAGCCGAAGCCTCCGGGTATGCAGTCAATTTTGTGATATATATTTGACTTTAAATTAATAGGTACCGCTTTTTACTCTGTGACAAACTTATGCCAAAAACTTATTTATAAAATACTGCTGCCCTTTACCGGTTACTTTGGTCGTTCTGTTTATACGGACCGAGCCGTCTGGATTATTTACCGTGCTTTCTTTAACCTCAAACAGGTTCATTTCCATGCTCTTCTGCGTTGGCATATTGTAATCTGAACCATTACGTTTTATTAAGTACCCATTTTCACGCAACCACAAAAACAATCTCTTCTGCCCCATATCAACACCATTCTGCTTAATCAGTTTGGCTAAATCACCAATCAATATTGATGTTGTGCTTGTTGCTACCGCATCAGCAAATATTTCTTTTGGCTTCATTCTGCTGTTATCTTCTATCAGTTTTGAATTATCCACCTTTAGGCTGTCTATGGTCTTATTGGCTAATTTCAACGCTCTAGCCATAACCTGTTCTGGTGTGTTCCACGCCTTTTCTAAATCAATTAAATACTGACGGCACTTCTTCCCTTTTTCTGTTCTACTTATTAAGCAGATATGTTTTGCCATATCAACTGTCATGTTATAGTCTTGCAAATCTCTTATTTGCACTCCACCATTGTTTTGAACCTCCGTACTTTTAAGTACACTGGTAAAATCTTCTCCTTCAACAAATCCTTGAGAGTTAGAATCAAACCAAACTGAAAATCTCTTGCTAATTTCAAGGGCTTTGTAAAGTTCTCTCGCTGACACTGTCTGTACTTCATCATTTACTGTTATTAGATTATTCATAAATTTAAAGTCTCCTTTGTATTAATTTTCCATAAAATCAAACAGTGTCGGTGCGTCAATCTCGTTTTCTGCTGCCTGTAAATATCCAACGCCATCCCTGAAATAATCATGATTTAATTCTATTCCATAACCATAACGTCCCATTTTTACAGCGGTCATTGGCACTGTCATAAGTCCGCCAAACGGGTCGAGTACAACATCACCTTTATTACTGTATCTGTTTATGATTCTTTCGACTATTTCTATCTGCAAAGGGCATACATGAAGCTGTGCCCTGCGGCGGCTCTGTGTCGTGTTAAGTGTTTTCATTCGGTTTATATCATCCCACACCTCAAGTGTGTTCCAAGAACCGGGTGCAACCACCATAAACGTAGCCGGTAATTTGCCGTCCTTATCAAGTTCCTCCGCAAGTTTTACATGCTCACTGTAGCTGTATATATTTTCACGGCTGTATTTCCTATATGCCTGCTGCAGCTTCTCAACAGGAAAATCTTTTAATTCTTCCTTGCTGACAAGCCTGTCTCCCGAACATCTCCAGTAGCCATGTGCATCTATCTGCCACTGTGCCCTTGTATATTCTTCTTTTGACTTTATAACAGGATCATCTGCATATGCTGTGCTTCTGTCAGTCGGTAATTTACGAAAAAGCAGAATATATTCAGGACAGCCTACGCCCATTTTTGAACCATCTTTACACTGTTCAGTCCAGCCCAGCCTGTACGTCTGGTTATTTTCCCTTACTACATCCGTTACAACTGTAATCATTCCGAAATACTGAAATCCATGCTTCATATAGTGGTTTGTACATAATGCATGAAACGGCTCTATTGTAGGCATGCCAGTACCTGTAGCATTTCCAAACAGCACCCTGTCTTTTACATGTATGGCTGCAACCCTGCCTGGTTTTAATATTCTTAATAACTCAGGTGTAAGAAAGTCCATCTGTTCAAAAAACCTATCCGTGTCCTGATTATGTCCAAAATCATTATAATTGGCACTGTATTCGTAATGATTTCCAAATGGTATTGATGTATGTATCAAATCAACTGAATTATCCTGCATATACCTTGTTTCTTCCACACAGTCACCATATACGGCAGTATAGTGATTTCCTTTAACTGTTCTTTCTTCCCTGCTTCCTGTAACTCCCATTTTACGCTCCAGCCTTTCCGTTTTGCTTTCTGAATTAAGTCCGTATTTTTTTACTATTCCTATCATTTTTTCAACCATCCTGTCGTGGTTTTTCCATTTCTCAAGCAGTGCCTCTTTTATCTGACGTTCATTTTCCATGTAAATTATGTCAATAATAACTGTTTCTTTCTGCAAAAATCTGTAACAGCGGTGTACTGCCTGTATAAAATCATTGAATTCATAATCAATACCGGCAAATATCTCCCTGTGACAGTATTTCTGAAAATTACAGCCCGAACCCGAAAGCGATTTCTTTGTTGCAAACAGTCTCGTCTTTCCATCTGCAAAATCAACCACTCTCTTCTCACGCAGTTCATAATCCTGTGAGCCGTATATATCCACTGTCTCCGGCAGTGCCTTTTTTATTGCATGTCGTTCACTTTCAAGATCATGCCATAATATAAAATGCTCGTCCGGGGATTCTTCAACAATCTGTTTCATTACCTCAACACGTTTTTCTATGCTTTCACGTTTAACCTGTGCAGCTTCTTTCAACCCTTCTGCTGCCTCTCGGAAAAGCTGCATCTGCCCGTCTTTATCTGCAGCATCTCCATAATGTACCGGAATCTCATGCCAGCGTATGTCAAGCGGCGGCAAATCATAACCGGCATCATAATAGTTTTCGTTTAAATCTGAAGGTTTTGTTATAAACAACGCCCATGACGAAACCCACATCCAAAACTCGTCTTCCATATTCGGGTACAGCGTAAGATTATTGGCCTTAGTGCTGTCTCTCTGAAAGAATCTTGTAAGAGCCTGACCTGTGTCCATGACTTCAAGATAGCCAGCATAGTGAACAAGCTCTTTATATTTATTGGGTGAAGGTGTTGCAGTTGCCACCAGCTTATATTTCACATTTCTGAATTTATCAAGAAATGTCTGATATGTTTTGCTGCCAAAAGACCTTAATACACTTGCTTCGTCTAGTGATGTCGCAACAAAATAATCCGGTTTAATATCTCCATCCCTTACTCTCTCATAATTCGTTATGACAATCTCACTTGTACTGTTTTCTACTTCTTCCATGTTCCGGCAGTATTCAGGCTTTTCGTATCCTAATACCTCAACAGCATCCCTTGTAAACTCCTGTTTTACTCCAAGTGGAAGCACTATCAACGCCCTGCCGCCGTCATGTTTTGCCGCAAGATGGCAGAATTCTATCTCCTGTACTGTCTTTCCAAGACCGAAAGATTCAAACAATGCACGTCTGCCGCCTTTTAATGCCCACATCACAGCGTCACGCTGATGCGGTTTTAATGCCTTGTTTACCTCTCCAGGTTCAACTTCAAATCCACTGTTTTGTGCAAGTATAATCTTGCTTTCCAAAAATTCTTTATATGTCATTTTTCAAAGGAACCCGATATATCGTTGCCCCGGCCGGAGGTTCGGCTCCCTTCTGTCATTTTTCGTCTGCTCGCATGTGTGTATACGAACAGTAGTTATATGTGTATCTGCCCTTTTTCAGTTTCCAAGCCCACGTCTGGGCGTTATGTGATAAAAACGGCAGATATTTGCCGCAGATGCGGCATGTTGTTAATCCGTCACCCTTGTATTCAATATTTTTATGCTCTTTTTTTGCGGATGTTACTGGGTGTATTGATTGCTTCAAGCTCCGCCTCGAGCTGTTTTATCTTGTTGTCAACGCTGAAATTTATAATATTTTTAACTTCTTTCGTGACATCTTTGCCGAAACATTCATCAAGCGGCAGACTGCTGCCGCTGTAATCTGTAACTGCAATCGTAGCCTTGCCATTTGTAATGTCTGACGCATATGCTCTTGCTGTATCTATGTCAGAGCATATCTTTATAGCCTGTTTTGCCTTTTTAATGACCTCTTCTGTGTTTATCATCTTAACCTCCGTTAAATTAAATATAATTTTTCATGAATACGCTCATCCATTCCTCATGACTGTGTATTTCCTCAAAACGCCGTTGTCCTGCACGTATAAGTATCAGGTCAGTTTCACGGCAGTTATGTACTGCTTTTTTCCCTGTCCTGTGATGTTCGGCACAAAGCCATACTTTCAGACCGTAATGCTCTGCTAACTTTCTGTTTGCCGTGCCATGCATTACATGATGTTCTTCAAGCGGTACATCCCTCGGTCTTCCAATTATGCCCTCATCTTCAATTTTTTTTCGGCACAGGTAACATTCTTTCCTGTCCTGCATAATGCTTCTGCTCATTGATTCCTCTCTTTCATCCTGTTTAATTCAAATTCCATCCAGCTTGTAAATTCATGTGTTCCGTCCATGTATGTAACAACATGCATCTTCGTGAGGTTTAACACCTGCTGCCACAATTCTGCATTGGCAACCGGAAGTCCTCTCTTCTTTACCCAGCCGTCTTTTTCCCACTGGTATGGCCAACCATTATTTATCGAATGCAGAATGTGTTCGCATTCTGTAAATATGCGGATTCTGCACCCTCTGTTAAATCTTTCAAGTGCCTTTACAAGCACCGTCAGCTCGGCTTTATTCTCTGCCATGTCGGAGAGTTCGCCGTATGCTCTTTTTATGTATTCTTTCTGCTGTGTCTTCATCTGTATCACGTAAACAAAATATACTGTTTTCCTCTTTGCAGGACCTCTTGCAGTCGTCTTGATATATACATTTACATCCTGCATGTTTACCGCCTCCCTTCATGCTCCAAATTCTGTGTTTTTCTGAATTTACATTCGTAATACTTAAATCCGAATATGGTATATCCCTCATATTCTTCATCAGTCACAAATGTGAATCCGTTACGCTGATATTTTGATATTGTGCTTTTTCTTACCTTCGTGCTGAAGGTGTTCGAGTTGACAACTTTTTTAATAATTTGAGGCTTACACAGATTTTTTGAAGAGTTCCAGCGTCGCCCGACAAGGCATCCTTCTGTCTCTTCTGTCTTCTGCGTGTATTTAATAAAATATCTCGCAATGTTTGTATAATCGCCATCGCTCCACAGAGGATCTATACGTACATAGCCGCTTGTCCAGCAGTCTCGTAAAATGCGTACATCACACGCACTCATGAGCATGTGTATGTGTGCTCCGCCTTTTTTGCCAAGCTCCTTGACGTAAATATATTTAAGCGGCATGTCCAGCTTTTTAAACTGCGTCCGTAGCTTTTTTAAAAACTGCCGCATGTCTTTCTGCATGACATCTGATGTTGGCGGCCGTAAATCTTTTTTATATGTGAATGTCACAAGCATCCCTGTGTCATCCGTAAAATTGGAATTCATCAGGGCGGCAAGGTTACGCTCCGCAATTCTGATATTTACTTTTTTCTGTGCCTCACTTGTAAGGTGTGAACGCTTTTCCCTCTTCTCACCTTTACAGTTGTGCCTGAATGTATAATATTTACGGATTGTAACAACACTCCCTGCTATACACTTCTCCTCTATGTATGCCATTTACTTTTTCTACTCCTGTGGGTCTATAGTTAATAACTTAATCAAGTCGTAAAAGAGGACGTAAGCCCTCTTTTGCAATCCTGAATCTTCTTTTGTCTGTTGACATTTTTTCAATGCCGCTGTATCATACAAGTGAGTTATTTTTTCAACTCACTGTGGTTTTGGAGCTGTGTCAGCAGCTCCTTTTTTTATTCCTTATTGTCATCTGTAACTGACCTGTCTTGTACGCTCGTTGAAACTTATAAACAGCTGCCCATCTGCTGCCGTTTTGAATTTAAAGTGCTGCTTTTTCTTCTCTTCCTCGCAATCACACTTCTCACCCGGGTCTAGATGACCGCCGCATTTACTGCATATATACTGATACATCTTATTTACTCACTTCCGTTGTATTTCTTAATCGAAAATCGCCTATATTGACCTTCTCCCTATGCTCCAGCCTGTGCAGCCTTAACAGCCACCTTGAAGCATCTATAATTCTTCTTTCCTCAATAGCCGCATTAATACGCTTATTAAGGAATATTATTTCCCCTGCTGTTTTCATCTGTTTACCCTTTCTGTCTGTTTCTGCCTTGCCTTTTCAAACTCGACAGTATCAAAAAACAGTTTTGTTTTGAACCCTTCAAGCCGCACACAGTATTTTTGTCCTTTCCGGTGTGCCATTTTATAAAGGTACTCTCTTGAAAATCCCATATTTACAAGTTCCGTGACGCTCATTATAGGTTTGGGATATTGAAGCATATCAATCACTCCTTTCTGTGTATTTGATTCTGCCGCGTGTCTAAATTACTGTTTTTTACATGTTATAAAACTGCTTGCTTAATGCCATATCTACTCCTATACTTTAATTACAGGCTATGCCAGTAGCCGAGTAATTAAGAAAGGATTTTTACTTATGGAATTAACAAAAATAACTAACAAATTTGCTGTTACTTTGTATAAACAATACTTAGAAAGTATTAAATCTGGTATTCCCAGAACCACTGCAATCGAATTTAATAATTTATCGCTTCCCGATTTTTCTGATGACGATATTGATTATTGTATTGATGAAATGAAAAAACATAGGTATATAAAAGTTGACATTTTAGGAAACATAACTCTACAGCCAAATTTTATATATGACATGGAAAACCGCTTTAAATCCGATTTAAGTGAAGTCGTTAATTTTTTAGCAAATATAGCATCAAATATTATTTAAAATATTCAGCTAGTGTCTTTTGATACTAGCTGATTTTTTCTCCTGCTCTATTATATGTACTGACCTCTTTCATCACTGTCACTTCACATTTCATGGTAACTATCCACTTAATTCCATCAAAATTAATCTGTATATAATCAATTCCTTCTCCTATTGGTTTTCCATTAAGAAGAAATATCTTGTTCTGTGCATCCACATATAAAGTTTCTAATTTATCAGGAATTTTTGTTATTGGTTCTGTTTTCACTCTCTCGCCTCCTTGAATATTGTTTTTCATAATTTTTGTATTGCTTTTCGATATAACCCCATTTATCATAGATATGTAGCTTGATTATCTATAACAAAGCGAATGGCGGTGTTATCTTGAAAAGACTTGTTTACTCTAAGTACCTCGTTGATAAATGGATTAAATTAGGTTATAAGATTGTTGCCATATCTTTTTCCCAAACAATCATAGTGGCTTCACTTATTACACCTGTAATCCGTAAACAAATACAAAAAATGTAATCCATACACATATCAATACAGTCCATACAACATAAATGTAATATTCTTTGTTGTCGGACTGTATTTTTCTCATTACCAAAATACATATACCAGCTAGTACATATAAAATTATCAGCGGTATCCACGCACTCACGCTCTCACCTCCTCGTTTAAAAGATTTTCTTGAACTTATGTTCAATTCTTGTTACTATTAATTTGTCCTTATCGGGCAGGAAAGGAGTTTTTATATGTCACTTATAAAAAAACTTATCTGCCCTGTTCTTTTTAATTAAGGTTGCAATTGTGGTCACTCAAAACACACTAAACTGAGGTTAAATGTAATAATTAGTATGGCGTAAAACTCAATAGAGTTACGAGTTGGACTCGGTTAAAAAATCCTCACCATACCAAATGTTCCTTGATTTCCACCAGCTAATGGGCAGGTAATTAATGCTGAACTAAAACAGCATAAGTGGTGGAATACTTGATAGAAACATTTAGCGTTATTAGATGTGATGAAAATCTGCAAAGTATAAAAAGTAAAAAAATTTAGCACGAAACTGTTAGAGATAACGCCTCTGACAGTTTTTTGTTTTGTTAAGAACATTTTGCAAAAAAATACTTTGCTATATCCTTATCTTCTATCTTCAATAACTCTTTTGCTCTGTATATTTCACCCTGCGTCCATTGTCTTGCACCTGTAAGTTTTAGGGATATGCTTCTTTCTGATAATCCCATATCCTTTGCAAAACTAATTTGATTTCCATATACCTCTTTAATTCGATTTTTCAAATTTTGATTATCGAATTTCACACTCTCGCCTCCTTGCCTTTGCTATTCTCGCTTTTAGCGAGTTCGTTTGCCAAAAAAAATACAGTCTATCGGTATATGATAAACTTCAGAAAGCTTTTTTATCTCATCAAAATTAGGTACTTTTTTATTTTTTTCCCAACGTCTGATAGTTGAGCGATCAACATTCATTATTTCTGCAACTTGACTTTGTGTTAATTCAGCATTGACTCTTGCAGCTGCTAAGCTAATTTGTAATTTTTCCATTTATTTCTACAAAATCCTTTCTCCCCGTATAGCCGTTAGGGCAGCTGTATTTGTTATTTCATTTTTTCTTCTTTAACAAGCATAAATAACAACAATACTGTTGCAAATCCAAGCAATACCTGCATTACATCTAATATCATAATTTTTCACCTCTTTTCGCATTATATATATATTGACTTTAAATTTATATTAAGGTAAGCTGTTATTAAGGTTGGGGGATTTCTCCCCCTTAACCTTAAATTTGCAAGATTGCTCTTAGTAGCTTTATAAGCTCTATCAGCAAATCTAACGAAGCGGTTGCAAGTGCTAACTTTGCTAGGGTCAGCTTGTAATCGCTTTCTTTTTTTCTCTTACCTTTTTTACTCATCTTTTTTACTCCTTTCATTTGATGAATTTATTATATCTCGCCTTTAGCGAGTTGTCAACCCTTTCAGCGAGATTTTTATAACATTTTGTTGCTTTTTTCTCGCTTTAGTGGTATTGTGTATATGCAAGGAGGTGCAGATAATGTCTGAAAATGAATATAGGAAAATTTTTTCTAAAAATTTAAGATACTACATGAATAAATATAACAAGAAACAAAGCGATTTAATTAATGATTTAGGATTAAGCTCATCAACTATATCCAACTGGTGTACTGGTGAAAAACTTCCTCGAATGGATAAAGTTCAGATTTTGGCTGATTATTTTCATATAAACAAATCTGACTTAATAGAAGAAAAAGAACAACAGGACGATACACCTAAAATCATGCAATTTTATAACAAGCTCAACGACTTAGGCAAAAAAGAAGCCACAAAAAGAGTTGAAGAATTAACATATTTTCCCCAATATACAGATTCACAGCTTCTTAATGCCGCACATGCTTACGAGGGCAAATCAGAAGAGGATAAAAAGCATGATGATGATATTATGGATAATGATGATGAGTGGACATAGTAATATTTTTATTGCGGAGAATTTAGAATGTTATTTGATAACTTTTTTAACAGGAATATATCCAAACCCGATAGCAGAACGCCTTGGAATCCCAGCAATGTAGACCCGAATACAGGCACTTATGACTTAATACATCTTTCAAAATCTGATAAACAATATATCAACGACTGTATTAAAGAAGCCAATCAATACCCACGTAAATTACGTGCTTTAAGATTAGCTGAATGTGCCGATACAACAATTTATGCACCAAGATATATATTAAATCGTTACATAACTATCAAATACGAATTATCAAATAAACCATTTGATTATTTGGCTGTTGCTATTGCTTATAAAAATTTAGGTTCATTGGAACGTCAAAACGCAATAACGTATTTTGAAAAATACTTAAACTGTTTAAATCATCTGAACACAAACAGCTATGTTTTCACCACAAAACATGCTTTTTCAGATTTCTATATATACCGCAACCTTTCTGATTTATATGAACATGAATATGAATTAAATAAGGCTTATGATTTAAGGCTAAAAATTATAGAACTTCACAATGGTACCATTGATTTTGGTGATGTTATGTCAATAGGGAATATTCTTCGCAAAATTGATATAAATAAATGTGTTTCATTTTATGAACAATATATTAATCTTCCAAAGATTCAAGGTTATCGAAAAGAACTAGACAAAGCTTACCAAGATGCCTTAATAAAGCAGTCAAAAGGCTATGTATATAAACCTCGCCCAAAACCGCCCGATGAACATCATCTTTATTGTCAACGCATGGAAATAAAGGGAACAATGAAATTCATAATTCGACATATTTTTAGCTAAGTTATACAGCAAAACTACTTGAAAGAGGGGATTTATTTGAATTACGAAGATTTACTTATTGAAGCTGATAACAATAATCTGATTACAAAAGAAAAGCCTCTTGCTGCAAATGCAGGAAGAATAAAAGGTAATCGTATTGCTATCAACAAAGATATACCTACACAGAAAGAAAAGGCATGTGTCCTCGCCGAAGAACTCGGTCATTTTTATACATCCACAGGTGATATTTTAGATTTAACTGATACTTCTAACCGAAAACAGGAAGCAAAAGCAAGATTTTGGGCTTACAACCACCTTACCGGTTTACATGGCATAATAGCTTGTTACAAAGCAAATCACCTGTTAATTAATGAAATGGCTGAATATTTAGATGTAACTGAAAAATTCTTAAAAGAAGCTCTTGAATGTTATCGTTCTAAATATGGAACTGCTGTGAGATTTGATAATTACATCATTGGTTTTGAACCGAGGCTGTACGTTATGGAATTGTTTCAATGACTGTTTCACATTTTGCCGGCAACAATATTAAAAACACAAACTTTTTATTTCGTTGAAATATTTGCACATAGATTATAAATTACAATATAACTCTATAAATTAAAATTTATTGGAATACTTGACAAGATTTTTGGATATGATATAATGTCACTTGTTAATAGTGAATGACTGCTGGGCGGTCGCAAAAGAGTCTTGGGATTATATTCCAAGGCTCTTTTTGCATATAAGGAGAATACATATGACTGA
>ULPV01040609.1_pt1 | contig 11797 bp, 9 predicted proteins | sample 1953831 | NCBI WGS metagenome assembly ULPV01 (sample SAMEA4835638, study PRJEB28245) | human gut metagenome | biome: gut microbiome; material: fecal sample | place: Denmark | collected 2008 | reverse complement strand
CCCCTTCCGTGGGCAACAAAGAAGGGCCCGCATAAGCGGGCCCTTCGCAATAGATAAGGTTTTGCTTATTCCTCGGTTGCCTTCAGCAAGCCGTAGCCACCATGCTCGCGGCGATACAGGATGTTCACTGCGTTGGTGTCGCGGTCGATATAGGCGAAGAAGTCGTGGCCCAGAAGGTCGATCTGGATCAATGCTTCTTCCTCGGTGAGAGGCTCAAGCACCAGTTCCTTTACGCGTACTACCTCGTCGTCGGCGGAAAGCTCCTTCATCAGACCATCGATATCGAGCTCGGCGCCCGTCTTTGCGGGAGCGCTGGCGATCTTCTTGTCGATAACGCGGGTCTTGAACTTGCGCAGCTGGCGAAGGACCTTAGCGGCCGCAACGTCGATTGCGGCGTACATGCTTTCCTCGCACTCTTCTACGCGGATAACATGGCCGCGTGCGCGCATGGTTACCTCGCACTTGGCGGGGGTGGGGTTGGCCGGGTTCTTCTCAACCTGCAGGACAACCTCGGCGGTAAGGGGGTCGATGTCCATGACCTTCATGGAGTTGCCGATTTTTTCCTCGGCATAGGAGCGGATTGCATCCGTGATGGGCATCTTGCGGCCGGTGATGGTGATTTCCATGATTTCACCTCTCAAACTGAAACGAACTTCGCGGTTTTTCGAGGGGCCCCTCATGAAACTGGAACGTCTGAAACGACGAATCGTACCGTTTGGGAAGCGTGTTCGATGCGCCCCAACGGCACCTTCTATGATGGGAAGCGGTTTCGTATTTCCCCTCGTCAACCGTCTTCGGTTATTAGTCTAGCGCACTTCCCTTCGATTTCATCAATAAAAATGAACTTGTTCTAAAACGTTGTATAAACGTTGAGATTGCTAAGACATTTTGAATGATTTGCTCTGTTATCGTGGAACGCTAGAAGGCAAGGCAAGGAACGCATTATGGCCCACAAACCGCATAAGGAAACTGGCATTTTCATCAACGAGGTATCGTCGCATCAGCGCCGCTACCATAAAGTGCTCGAGCTAACCCATTCAACCACCAAGGCGGCCGGCGTGATGCTTTTGGCCGCCATCGTGGCGCTGGTGGCGGCAAACACTGCCGCGCATGGGGCGTTCACGGAGTTCTGGCATACCGAAGTGGTGCTTGGCTTCGGTGAAAACCATGCGGAAATGTCGCTTGCGCACTTCATCAACGACGTGCTTATGGCGGTGTTCTTCCTGTTGGTCGGCCTGGAGATAAAGTACGAGATGACGGTGGGCGAGCTTACCGACATCCGCCAGGCCATCCTGCCCGTTGCCGCAGCCATCGGCGGCGTGCTTATGCCGGTGGGCATCTACCTTTTGTTCAACGCTGGCAACCCTGAAACGGTTATGGGGTGGGGCGTGCCCACGGCAACCGACATCGCCTTTGCGCTTGGCATCTTGGCGCTGCTGGGGTCGCGCGTGCCGGCAGGCCTGCGTGTGTTCCTCAGCACCCTTGCCGTTGCCGACGACATCGTGGCTATTCTCGTGATCGCCGTCTTCTACGGGCAGAGTCCGTCGCTTGCCTGGCTTGCGGCTGCGGCGGTGGTGCTGGCGGTGCTCGTTGTGCTGAACCGAACCCATGTGTACTCGTTGGTGCCGTATTTGCTGGTGGGAGCCGTGCTGTGGTACTGCATATTTATGTCGGGCGTGCACTCCACCATTGCTGGCGTTCTTCTGGCCTTCACCATCCCCTCCGGCTCGCATGTGAAGCTGAAGAGCTTCGCCGGCTGGTCGGGCCAACGCGTGAAGGAGGCCGAAGAGCGCTTCGTCCCCGATGAGCCGGTAATCGGGCAAACCGACTACCTTGCCAGCGTAACGCGTTTGGCCCGCGTTTCGCGCCAGGTGGTGCCGCCGGCAACGCGCCTGGAGCGCAAGCTCTATCCGTGGGTGTACTTCGCCATCTTGCCGCTGTTTGCGCTCACCAACGCCGATGTGGCGTTTATGCAGGTGCCTGCCAGCGACATTTTCACCAGCCCCATTTTCCTCGGCGTGTTCTTCGGCTTGGTGGTGGGCAAGCCGGCGGGAATCATGCTCATGAGCTTCATCATCGTGAAGACGAAGCTCTCCTCTTTGCCCGAAAACGTGAACTGGGCCCATATGCTGGGTGCGGCGCTTCTTGGCGGCGTGGGCTTCACCATGTCCATCTTCGTGGCGAACCTGGCCTTCGCCGATGCTGCCTATGTGATGGTTGCAAAGGTTGCCATTCTGGCGGCTTCGCTTGTAGCGGGCGTGCTGGGCTTCGTGTTCCTGTTTTTCCAGGCGCGAGCAGCCGAGCGCAAGGGTCAGCGCTTCGAGATGGAGCTGCCTTCTGCCAACAACCGACAGTCGCATGCGGCGCACGAGGCCGCTCGCCGTTCCAAGCGTGAGCATGATCGGGTGCAAGAAAAATAGCAGTATCTCGTTGAGCTGGCGTTATGAAGCGCGCCTTCACATATCTTTGCGTTGCACAACATGGGTTTGCTACCATTGTCGAAGCTGAATTCTTGCGCTAGGGATACGTCCCAAGTATGCGCAAGGTCAACGCGAAAGCGCTAGGAGGCTCTTTCATATGACTAAACAGATGTGCGCTTCCAAGTCGAAGGTGGCCCTGAACGCAGCGTTCGCTGCTGTTCTTGCCGTTGGCTTGTCGGTGCCCGCAGCAAACGCATTCGCTGCTCCTTCTGACGATAAGCAGGCGGAAGCCCAGGCTGCTCTGCAGAAGCTCAACCAGTACCAGGACGAGCTCGATCAGGCTACCGCCAACTACGAAACGGCTCATCAGGAGCAGATCGACGCTCAGAACCGTGTAGACGAGGCTCAGAAGCAGATTGAAGAGAAGTCCGCTCAGATCGAAGAGGACCAGAGCCGTCTTTCCGACCGCGCTCGTGACATGTACCGCTCCGGCGACACCAACTTCCTCGATGTGATCCTGGGGGCTTCTTCCTTCGAACAGTTCGCCACCACCTGGAACATGCTGGAAACCCTGAACGGCAACGACGCTCAGCTGGTTTCCGAAACCAAGACCGCTCGTGAAGAGCTGCAGTCTGCCAAGCAGGAGGCAGAAGAGCAGGCCAAGGTAGCATCCGATAAGGCTGCAGAAGCCAAGTCCGTTGCCGAAACGGCCGACCAAAAGGCTTCCGAGATGCAGTCCACCTACAACAGCCTTTCCGCTGAGGCTCAGGAGCTTATCAGCCAGGAACGTGCTGCTCAGGAAGCCCAGCAGCAGGCAGCTGCTGCCGCTGCAGAGCAGAACGGCACGGCGGGCGACAATGCTGCTGCGGCAGCCACCGCCAACAACAACAGCAGCAACAACAACAGCTCGAAAAGCAGCCACAGCAACGCATCGAGCAACAATTCCAGCAGCAACAACAGCAGCTCGAATAGCAACAAGAACAACAGCAGCAACAAGAACAATTCCAGCGCGAACAACAACAAGCAGCAGACGGTTTCCGGCAACAGCGTGGTAAACCGTGCGTACTCCCAGCTGGGCAAGCCTTACGCCTGGGGCGCCGTTGGCCCTAACTCGTTCGACTGCTCTGGTTTGGTAAGCTACTGCCTTACCGGCAGCTACAGCCGTCTGGGCACCACGGGCACCTTCATGGGCTGGACGCGCGTTTCCAACCCTCAGCCTGGTGATATCTGCGTAAACGATCATCACTGCGGCATCTACATCGGCGGCGGCCAGATGATCCATGCTCCCCAAACGGGCGATGTGGTTAAGATCAGCTCTGTGCATAGCAACATGATCTACGTTCGTTACTAACGAATCGCTCTGATTCTTCAAGAACCCGCTTCGGCGGGTTCTTTTTTTTGTGTCCGAAAGGCGCCACGGGGATGGCCCTTGTTGGGCGCAAAGGGGCAGCCCCTTCTTGGGTATTCAATGCTTTGCGGGCAGTTCACAATTCAAGCGCAAAATGTCCATATGCGTCTGAGCTGGTATTATGCGCATTGAACAGGCATTGAAAGGCCGAAAACGGTACAGTGGCATTGCGGTGAAAACAACGCGTTGATACAATGAATCAACTATCGCTTAATCACACCACTACACCACCAGGGGGAAACTCACGATGGGTATTTCAATCGCAAAACATAAGCGAGCACTTACCTCGGCCGCAATGGCCGTTGTCCTTACCGCTGGCTTGGCCGTTCCTACAACCATGGCCATGGCCGATCCTACCGCCGCCGAAAAGCAGGCAGAGGCTCAACAGGCGCTCAACAAGCTCAACGAGATGCAAGATCAGCTCGATGAGGCCTCGAACAATTACTACGCTGCCGTCGACGAGCAGAAGGCTGCCGAACAGAAGGTAGAAGAAGCTCAGGAAAAGGTAGACCAGAAAACCAAGGAAATCGAAGGCTACCAGGAAAAGCTGGGAACCCGTGCGCGTGACATGTACCGTTCGGGCAACACCGGCTTCATCGATGTGATCTTGGGCGCCTCTTCCTTCGAGCAGTTTGCCACCACCTGGAATACGCTCGAGATGCTCAATGAAAACGATGCGGAGCTGGTGTCTGAAACCAAGAGCGCACGCGAAGAGCTGGAGAGCGCCAAGCAGGAAGCTCAAGACCAGGCCCAGGTTGCTGCGGACAAGGCCGCTGAAGCCAAGTCAGTGAAGGAGCAGGCCGAGGCGACCACGGCCCAGATGCAGCAGACCTACGACAGCCTTTCCGCCGAAGCGCAGGAATTGATGCGCAAGGAAGAGGAGGCTGCGGAAAAGGCCCGCCAGGAAGCAGCCGCTCGTGAGGCCGCTCAGGCGGCTGCCGCTGCCGAGGGTGCTGCAAAGTCCAGCAAAAGCAGCAGCAACGTCGACAACAGCGCTGCCCAAACCGTAACGGGCAACACGGTGGTCGATCGCGCCTATGCGCAGCTTGGCAAGCCTTATGTATGGGGCGCTGCGGGCCCGAACGCCTTCGACTGCTCCGGCTTGGTTGGCTACTGCATCACCGGCAAGATGGGCAATCACTGGTGCACCACCTACACCATGGCAAGCTGGAAGCGCGTTACCAACCCGCAGCCTGGCGATTTCTGCCTGAACAGCCACCATACGGGCGTCTACATCGGCAACGGCCAGATGATCCATGCGCCTCGCACGGGCGATGTGGTTAAGATCAGCGCCGTGCATTCTGGAATGTGGTACGTCAGATATTAGCGGTTACGCTGTTCTACGAACAGCGTAACGTACGCGGGAGACGTTATGACGTTGCGCGGGGTTCTAGCGGCGCAGCTAGCGTTCCAAGCAGGCTGGACGTGCGAAGCGCGCCTGGCACCTGCTTTCACGCTATCTGCACTCGCTAGAACCCCGCTCGCTGTTTCGTCCAAATAAAGGGCATTTGTGAAGGGGGATCATGTGCCCTCTTTTCTTTTGCGGGAAGTGTGGTACTATAGCACCCGCTAATCACAACAGCGGGATGTGGCTCAGCTTGGTAGAGCGCTGCGTTCGGGACGCAGAGGTCGCAGGTTCGAATCCTGTCATCCCGACCATTACAACCACTGAGGGGTATCCTGAAAAGGGTACCGTTCTTTTTTGTTAGAGTATTTTTCATGTACTCGCAGTAAGAAGCCGGGGCTTGCATTGGCGCCGGCTCGCCACCACGGAGGTGTTTCATGAAGATTGGGCCTTTCGGTCCCCTTGAGATCGTCATCATCCTCGTAGTTATCCTCGTCCTCTTCGGACCTAAGAACCTTCCCAAGCTTGGTACCGCTATCGGCAAGGCAGTTAAGAACCTGCGCGAAGGCCTAGGCGGCGGCAAGAAGGTTGAAAAGGCTGAAGAGCCTGCTCCTAAGGCAGCAGATGCCAAGGAAGAAATCGAAGTTGAGGTTATCGACAAGCCTGAGCCCGGCAAGAAGGCCGAGGCGGCTGAAGAGGCTAAAAAAGAAGAAGCATAAAGCTAACCGCTTCGCTTCACACTGGTATGCAAAGGGCACGCTTCTTTACTGAGGCGCGCCCTTTTCGCGAGTATAGGAAAGGAAGATTGGCCCGCGAAAGCAGGGCCGAGGGGTGTAACACCATGGACAACAACTACGTTCTTACTCAAGAAGGCAAGGAAAAGCTCGAGCAGGAGCTTCATTTCCTGGAAACTGAAAAGCGCGCAGAGATTGGCGATCGCATCCGCGTAGCTCGCGAATTCGGCGACATCTCCGAGAACTCCGAGTACGACGACGCGAAGAACGAGCAGGCTGCAAACGAGGCCCGCATCGCGGAGATCACCCGCATCCTGGGCGAGGCAACCATCGTAGAGGCTCCCACCGAATCGGGCCGCGTTAACATCGGCAGCCGCGTAACGGTGAACATGGGTGGCCGCGAGCGCGTGTTCACCATCGTGGGCGGCGCTGAGGCAAACTCCGCTGAGGGCAAGATCTCCAACGAGTCCCCGGTAGGTGCGGCTCTTCTGGGCCACAAGCAGGGCGAAAACGTCGAGGCTCAGGGTCCCACCGGCCGCGTTATCAAGATGAGCATTTTGGCAATCGAGCGCTAAGAACCGTTAAGGAATTCACATGGCAGAAGAAAACAACGAGCAAGTAATCGAAGACGATCCTATCGAGGTGCGTCGCGCCAAGCGCGAGGCGCTCTATGCTGCAGGCAAGAACCCTTATGGCCATGCGGCTTTCGAGTATTCCCACCATATTGCCGAGCTGGACGAAAAGTACGCTGAGCTCGCCGATGGCGAAAACACCGAAGATGCCGTTTCCATCGCGGGCCGCATCATGGCCAAGCGCGTGCAGGGCAAGATCATCTTCTTCGAGCTGCAGGACGCCACTGGTCGCATCCAGCTCTTCTGCCGCATCAACGCGCTCGGCGAAGAGGCCTTCGCCGAGATGAAGGATCTGGACCTGGGCGACTGGATCGGTGCTCACGGCCTTATGATGCGCACGCGTCGCGGCCAGCTCTCCGTTGCCGTCGACTCTTTCCAGCTCCTTTCCAAGGCGCTGCGCCCGCTGCCCGAGAAGTTCCATGGCCTGAACGACAAGGAAACCCGCTATCGTCAGCGCTACGTTGACCTTATCGTGAACGACGAGGTGCGCGATACCTTCCAGAAGCGCTCGAAGATTCTCTCGGCTTTCCGCCGTTATATGGAGGCCGACGGTTACTACGAGGTTGAAACGCCTATCCTGCAAACCATCCAGGGCGGTGCGACGGCAAAGCCGTTCATCACGCACTTCAATGCGCTGAATCAGGAGAACTACCTGCGCATCGCCACCGAGCTGCACTTGAAGCGCCTTTTGGTAGGCGGTTTCGAGCGCGTGTTCGAGATCGGCCGCATCTTCCGCAACGAGGGCATGGACCCGACGCACAACCCCGAGTTCACCACCATGGAAGCTTACTGCGCCTTCAACGACCTTCAGGGTATGAAGAAGCTTGCTCAGGGCGTTATCAAGGCTGCGAACGCTGCCGTAAACAGCTCCGAGCAGCTTGAGTACCAGGGCCAGACCATCGATATCTCGGGCGATTGGCCCTCCGTCCCCATGACCGAGGTTGTTTCCAAGGCCCTAAACGAAGAGGTAACCCTCGATACGCCGGTAGAGCATCTGGCCGAGCTTGCCAAGAAGAACGGCATTGAGGTGAAGCCCGAGTGGACCGCCGGCAAGCTCATTGCCGAGCTGTACGACGAGATCGGCGAGCCCACCATCGTGAACCCCACGTTCGTGTGCGACTACCCGGTTGAGGTAAGCCCGCTGGCGAAGCGCTTCGAGGACGATCCGCGCCTTACCGACCGCTTCGAGCTGGTTATCGCCGGCCACGAGTACGCAAACGCCTTTGCAGAGCTGAACGACCCGGTTGATCAGGCTGAGCGCTTCCAGAAGCAGATGGAGGAAAAGGCCTCTGGCGACGATGAGGCCATGGAGTACGACACCGACTACATTCGCGCGCTTGAGTACGGCATGCCTCCTGCTGGCGGCATCGGCATCGGCATCGACCGCGTGGTGATGCTGCTGACGAACCAGCCGAGCATTCGCGACGTGCTGCTGTTCCCCCATATGCGCCCCGAAGCCAAATAGGGTCGTAGCTGGCTAGGTAATGCATGCTGCTTGAGGAACAGCAGCACTCCAGTTCGCTGCTTTGTCCGAAAATGGGAGTTTACTAAAGGCGCTCTTTTGAGCGCCTTTTTCGTTTAACCTATAAATCGTTCTGTCCAAACACTTACCCTGGCTGCAGATTACTGCCCGAAGAGGCATCCTCGCAGGGCGCATCCGTATCACAGATTGTTAACGGCTTAGCACTCGTTGGTAATGAGTGCTAGCATGATTCAGAATTAAAATACTTGCCAGGAGAATCGAGGATTACATGTCCTTCGACAAGTTTACCGACAAGGCCAGGAAGGTTCTGGTGCTTGCCCAGGAAGAGGCGCGTGCCCTGCACCAGCCTTATGTGGGCACCGAGCACGTGCTTTTGGCCTTGTTGAAGGAAAAAGAGGGCTTGGCCGCCCAGACGCTCGATCATTTGGGCGTTACCTACGAAGCCACGCTTGAGTGCGTGCGTCAGCTGGTTAAAGGCGACGAGTCGGCCGATGTTTCGGGTCATTTGAGCTTTACCCCGCGTGTGAAGCGCGTGCTGGAAAATTCCTTGCGCGAAGCCATGCAGATGGGCAAGAGCTACATCTCTACCGAGCATCTGCTGCTGGGCATCGTGCGCGAAGGCGAGGGCACGGCAATCGATGTGCTGCGCAACCTGGGCGTGGAAGGCGATGCCATCCGCGCTTCGCTGAACGACATGGTGGGTCAGTCTGCGGTGTTCGCAGGCACCACCAACTTCGACCCCAGCTCCAGCTCATCGGACAGCATGCTGAAGGAATTCGGCACCGACCTCACCAAGAAGGCGAAGGACGGCAAGCTCGACCCGGTTATCGGCCGCGCAGGCGAAATCGAGCGCGTGATGCAGATCCTCTCGCGCCGCCAGAAGAACAACCCGCTGCTTATCGGCGAGCCCGGCGTGGGCAAAACCGCCATCGCCGAAGGCTTGGCGCAGCTTATCGTGGCCGACCAGGTGCCGGACATCATCCGCAACATGCGCATCGTCACGCTTGACGTCTCTGCGCTGGTTGCCGGCTCCAAGTACCGCGGTGAATTCGAAGAGCGCCTGAAGAAGTGCATCAAGGAAGTTGAGCAGGCAGGCGACATCATCCTGTTCATCGACGAGCTCCATACCCTTATCGGCGCCGGCGCTGCGGAGGGCTCCATCGATGCGGCCGCCATCCTGAAGCCGCCCCTGTCGCGCGGCGAGATCCAGATCATCGGCGCCACCACGCTCGACGAGTACCGCAAGCACTTGGAGAAGGATTCCGCCTTCGAGCGCCGCTTCCAAACCGTATTGGTGAAGGAGCCCAGCGAAGAGCAGGCCGTGCGCATCCTAGAGGGCTTGCGCGATCGCTACGAGGCGCACCATCACGTGCACTTCACCGACGAGGCCATCCAAGCGGCGGTAAGCCTTTCCGACCGCTACATTCAGGATCGCTTCCTGCCCGACAAGGCCATCGATGTGCTCGACGAGGCCGGCGCCCGCATGCGCATCCGCAACATGGTGCTGCCCGAAGAGGTGCAGAAGATCGCCGACGAGCTTCGCAGCGTCCGCTCCCAAAAGGACGATGCCATCGCCAAGCAGGACTTCAAGCGTGCCGATACGCTGCACGAAAAGGAAGTCGAGCTTGCCGCCAAGCGCGACGAGGCTCAGAAGGCGTGGGAGGAAAAGAACAGCAACGCGGTGCACGAAGTGGCCGTGGAAGATGTGGCCGATGTGGTTTCGATGACCACGGGCGTGCCCGTTTCCAGCCTCACCGAGGCCGAAACCGAGAAGCTGCTGCGCATGGAGCAGGTGCTGCATGAGCGCGTAATCGGCCAAGATGAAGCGGTAACCGCGCTCTCGAAGGCCATCCGCCGTTCGCGCTCGGGCCTGAAAGACCCGAAGCGCCCCGCCGGCTCGTTCATTTTCCTGGGCCCTTCGGGCGTGGGCAAAACCGAGCTTTCCAAGGCGTTGGCCGAGTTCCTCTTCAATTCCGAAGACGCGCTTATCTCCTTTGACATGTCGGAGTACATGGAGAAGCACTCCGTCTCGCGCCTGGTTGGTTCGCCTCCGGGCTATGTGGGCTACGACGAGGGCGGCCAGCTTACCAAGGCGGTGCGCCAGCGCCCGTACTCGGTGGTGCTGTTTGATGAAATCGAGAAGGCCCATCCCGACGTGTTCAACATCCTGCTCCAGATCTTGGAGGAAGGCCGCCTTACCGACTCGCAGGGCCGCGTGGTCGATTTCCGCAACACGGTTATCATCATGACCTCGAACGTCGGCGCGCGCGAGATCACGGCCACCACGCCGCTGGGCTTCACCTCGAACGCCAACGGCGGCATGGACGACAAGGAAATGAAGCAGCGTGTGATGGCAGAGGTGAAGAAGACCTTCCGCCCCGAGTTCCTGAACCGCATCGACGAGATCATCGTGTTCAAGAGCCTCACCGAAGATGAGATCGTGAAGATCGTCGACCTGATGGTTTCCGATTTGCGCGAGCGTCTTATCGAGCAGAACATGACCATCAACCTGACGCCTGCGGCAAGCCGCTTCGTCGCCAAGGAAGGCACCGACCTTTCCTATGGCGCACGTCCGCTGCGTCGCGCCATCCAGCGCCTTATCGAGGATCCGCTTTCCGAGCAGCTTCTTGAGGGTCGCTGGACCAGCGGCTCGGTAATCGATGTGGATGTGGAAGACGGCAAGCTCGTGTTCAACGCGGGCTCTGGCTCTATCCCGGCACCGCGCAAGCGTGATACCATAGCTGCCGAGGCTGAATTGCTTCTTGCCGGCTATGATCTTGGTCACGCGGGTACTTCCTCGCGCGGCGGCTCTTCTGCAGGAGGCCAGGCAGCCGACTGAGCCCGAAGTGCACCAGCGCTGCGGCTCTGATTCCGCACCAGGTGTACAGGAGCTACCATGACTGAAAAGACCATCGATCCGATTTTCGCCCCTTCCGTGCTAGAGCACGCCATGGCGATGTTCGATGATGTCAACTTCGATGCCCTCAAGGCGGAACCCCGCCTTGAGGGTGTCGTTGATAAGAACCCTAAAACTGCCGCCATCATCCTGGCAGGCGGCAGCGGCGAGCGCTTTGGCCGCGAAGGCGGCAAGCAGCTCGTGGAGATTGCCGGCAAACCTATTCTTACCCGCTCCGCCGAAGTGTTTGATGCGGTGGGCGATGTGGGCCTTATCGTTATCGTGTGCCCCGAAGACCGCATGAGCGAGTATCTTGCCAAGGCCATCGACCCGTTCCCGTTCGTGACGCCTATCGTTATGGCGCCAGCGGGCTCTATCCGTCAGGAATCCGCCTTCTCGGGCCTGGAGCTGGTTCCCGAAGAGTACGAGTTCGTCATGCTGCACGACGGCGCTCGCCCCCTTATCACCAAGGAGCTTATCGAGCACACCATCAGCACCATCAAAGGCAACATCGATTGCGACGGTGCGCTGGTGGGCCATCCTTCCATCGACACGCTTAAGGTCGTGGAAAACGGCGTTGTGGTGGGAACGCCCGACCGCTCGGTGTTCTGGAACGCGCAGACCCCGCAGATCTTCCGTGCGGGCATTTACCGCCGCGCCCACGCCTCTGCTCTCTCCGACGGCTTTGTGGGCACCGACGACTCCTCGCTTATCGAGCGTTTGGGCGGTCGCGTGCTGATGGTCGAGGGCAAGCGCGACAACATCAAGCTTACCGTTCCCGAAGACTATCTGATAATCTCTGCCGCGATTCGCGCCGCAATCGAAGATCGCCGAGAGGAGTAGTACGCACGTGACTGAGCAAAACCAGGCCTCACCTAT
>ULPV01044960.1_pt1 | contig 11884 bp, 10 predicted proteins | sample 1953831 | NCBI WGS metagenome assembly ULPV01 (sample SAMEA4835638, study PRJEB28245) | human gut metagenome | biome: gut microbiome; material: fecal sample | place: Denmark | collected 2008 | reverse complement strand
GCTCGCGCGCGAAAGTGTGCGGTAAGCGCACACTTTATTTTATTGCGGATGAAAATGGACGCTGTGCCTGCATGGAAAAACTTGAAAAAAAACTGGCATAGCGGTATTATAATAAAGGCGTTTTCTGCCATAAATGAGGAAGGAAACAGGAGGATGAAGTATGTTTAAAAAATATGAGGGTAGGAAGGTTGCAGCACTTGTGGCAGCAGTGTTTACAGTGTGCGCAGTACTCTTTCTGCTGTTGCTGTACGGAATGAACCAGCGGGTAAAAGTGATCGATGTTTCCGGTTGTGAAACAGACAATGGAACGATCGTATATCAGATAGAAGAGGTTGGAAATTTCTACAATTATGTTTCGGTGCAGGGGTATGCATATCTCCCGGGGGAAGATATTAATGTATCCTGTATGCGGGTGCTCATGTATGATGAAGCAAAAAATATCTATTATGCGCTCCCGACGGAGACGGTGGAACGTGAGGAGATCACCGGGAATGTGGATGACGGGCATAATTATGACTACTGCGGCTTTAAGAGCGCGGTTTATAAAAAGAAGGCGGAAGGAAAACTGATGCTCTTGTATGAATGCAATGGAAGACGGATCCTGATCGATCCGGATCAGGAGGTGGAGTAAGGAAATATGGAACGTTTAAAGACATTATTTAAGAAACTTACGAAAAAGGAATATCTTCCGTTCTGGTTTTTTGCCGGGGTTCAGCTCATCTATCACTGGATGATGCGGGAAGGTCCGGGAACGGATGCCATGTGGTTTTTCAGAAACCAGCTCGATGCCTATTCCTTGAAGGATTATCTTACGATCCGCTATCATGGCTGGAGCTCGAGACTGGTGATCGAGGCGGCACTGGTATATGTTTCCAGACATATGCGCCTGTATAAGCTCCTTGACTGGGGCATGTGGATGCTGCTCGCGTGTTCACTTTCCGCAGTCTTTGGAAAAACAAAAGACAAAGCGCGCACGAACTGGGTCCTGGTCGGTCTGCTTTTGATCTATCCGCTCGCGGAACTTGGCGGCGCGGGCTGGATCGCGACAACAACAAATTATATCTGGCCGCTTGCGCTCGGAGTGTTTGTGCTTACAGGGACGGCGCGTGTACTCCGCGGTGAGCGGGTGGCATGGTGGATGCACATCCTGTATCTTCCGGCGATGATCTATGCGGCAAATGCCGAGCAGATGTGCGCGGTTTTACTTGGAATAGAGGGCTTATGCTTCCTGTGGATCCTCTTTGTGAAAAAGCAGGGAAAACAGGTGCTTGTGCTGGCGCCGTATCTGTTGATTGGGCTTGCGGAATTTTTATTCATTCTGAAATGCCCGGGAAACGCGGCGCGAAAGAATGAGGAGATTGCAAATTATCTGCAGAATTATGAAATGTACAATCTGGTCGACAAGGCGGATCTTGGATTTGTGGATACCATGAAACACCTGATCTCTTCGGGAAATCTTCTGTTTTTTGCATTCACACTTGTGTTGGCCGTCCTGGTATTTTTGCGTATGAAGGGATTTATGGAGCGTTTCGTGTCCCTGATCCCGGTATGTATCACGGCAGTGCTCACATTTTTTGGAGATTCGTTTAGTGAGCATTATGCAAAACTCGCAAGCGTACTGGAGAAAAATGAGATCATAAACGGATATAATTATGTATGGGGATATTCTTATCTGCCGTTCGTATTATATCTGCTTGTTTTACTGTGCATCCTGGTATCGCTCGCATGGGTGGCGGGATCCTGGGAAGAATTTCTGTTTTGCTTCTTCCTGCTTGCGATCGGACTTGCGTCCCGCGTGGTCATGGGATTTTCTCCGACCATCTTTGTGTCGGAATCGCGTACATTTTTATATCTGTATATGACGATCGCTGTGACGGCGGCGGCACTGATCGAGTGGCATGATACCGAGTGGAAAGAACATCCGAAGGCGGCGCAGGCAATCGGACTTGCGGGCGCATGTATGCTTGTGATCTCCCTGTTTGGAGGATTTATGGCGGCATCCGCGATCTAGGGGATGTCCGGTGAGAAAGGAAGGAGAACGGTTTGAAAAAGTTTTTATACGCGATGATTGAATATGTCGCGAAGATACATAATTATATCATGGGGCTGAATGATAAATATGAATATGATTTTTCAGATAAGCAGCTTCATTTTCTGGTGATCGGCGCGATCGGCATGTTACTGATCTTTATTGTATACCCGCTGTTTAAGTGGCTGGCAAGAACCGGGCATGTCATGGTGATCGCATGGATCTATGTATTTACGGTGATACTGGTGATCACATTCGCGATCGAGATCGGGCAGAAGGTCACGAATACCGGAAATATGGAATTCGCGGATATCGTGTTTGGTGTGGTCGGATTTTTTGTGATGTTTTTCATATTTGCGCTGGTGCGTAGTATCTATCATGGGATCTTAAGCCTGATCCATCACTGGAACGACCGTTGATAAATAGCAATACAAAAGCTGTGTGAGCAGGAAGGAAACAGATGAAACGTTTGGTCGTAGGAATACTGGCACATGTAGATGCCGGGAAAACAACGCTGTCAGAGGGGATGCTCTATACGGGCGGGAGCATCCGCAAAGTGGGAAGAGTAGATAACGGAGATGCCTTTTTGGATACCTATGCGCTGGAAAAAAAGCGCGGGATCACGATCTTTTCCAAACAGGCGCTCTTAAAGATGGAAGATCTCAGTATCACGCTTTTGGATACACCGGGGCATGTGGATTTTTCCGCGGAAATGGAGCGCACGCTTCAGGTGCTCGATTATGCCATTCTTGTGATAAGCGGCGCGGACGGAGTACAGGGGCATACGCAGACACTCTTTCGTCTGCTGCAAAAATACCGGATCCCGGTCTTTTTGTTTATCAATAAAATGGATCAGCCGGGAACGGATCGTGAAGCGCGCATGGAGGAACTAAAGGACTGCTTTGGGGATGGCTGTGTGGACTTTACGGACGATCAGAGTGAAGCTTTTTTTGAAAATATCGCGATGTGCGAGGAAACTGCGCTGGATGAATTTTTAGTGGAGAACCGGGTATCCGAGGAGAAGATCTGCGCGATGATCGCGCGGCGGAAGGTATTTCCGTGTTTCTTTGGTTCCGCCTTGAAGTTAGAGGGCGTGCAGGAGTTTTTGGATGGCATAAGAAAATACGCGTGTGTGCCGGAGTCCCCGGAGGACTTTGGCGCACGCGTTTTTAAGATCATGCGGGACGAGACGGGAAAACGGCTTACGTTTTTAAAAGTGACCGGAGGAAGCCTTCCGGTGAAGACTGTGTTCCCGGAACTTGAGGAAAAGGCAGATCAGATCCGTATTTATTCCGGCGACCGGTACGAGACGGTGGATGAGGCCAAGGCTGGAATGGTCTGTGCAGTGACCGGGCTCACAAAAACCGTGCCGGGAATGGGACTTGGAACACAAAAAGGAAAGATCGTGCCGGTCTTAGAGCCGGTGCTGACGTACCGGCTGATCCTGCCGGAGGAAGTGGACGCGGCGGTCATGCTGAAAAAACTGCGGCTGCTCGAGGAGGAAGAACCGGAGTTACATGTGGGATGGAATGAAAAGACAAAGGACATCCTCATAAAAGTTATGGGGGAGGTGCAGATCGAGGTCTTAAAAACGAGGATCGAGGAACGCTTTGGGGTGTCGGTCGATTTTGGCACCGGACATATCGTGTACCGTGAGACGATCGCGGATACCGTGGAGGGTGTGGGACATTTTGAGCCGTTACGCCATTACGCGGAGGTGCATCTGCGCCTGGAGCCGGGAGAAGAGGGCAGCGGTCTTTCGTTTTTTACAGAATGCAGTGAAGATATGCTGGCAAAGAACTGGCAGCGGTTAGTCCTGACACACTTAAAGGAAAAAGAACATGTGGGAGTTTTGACCGGATCCGCGATCACGGATATGAAGATCACGCTGGTCGCGGGACGCGCGCATGTGAAGCACACCGAGGGCGGAGACTTCAGGCAGGCGACTTACCGGGCGCTCAGGCAGGGGCTCATGCAGGCAAAAAGCGTGCTCTTGGAGCCATGGTATGATTTTAGGCTGGAGATCCCGGAAGAGCTGATCGGGCGGGCGATGACGGACATTAACCGCAGGTACGGCACGATGCAGCCGCCGGAAACAAAAGACGGGAAAGCGTATTTAAGCGGCAGCGCGCCGGTAGCGACTATGCAGGATTACGCAAAGGATGTAACCGCATACACCAGAGGACGCGGAAGATTATCGCTTACCCTGGCGGGGTATCGCCCCTGCCATAATGCCGAGAAAGTGATCGGGCAGATCGGCTATGATCCGGAGGCGGATCTGCTAAATCCGACGGGATCCGTATTCTGCGCGCACGGAGCAGGATTTATCGTGCCCTGGCAGGAAGTAAAAAATTACATGCATATCGAAGGTCAGGAAGAGGAAAACCACTCTTTGGAACCGTCCTTTGATGGAAGCACGGGCAGGGAACGGCCGGTCTATGCGGAGGAAGAATGGCTGGATCCGGAGGAGATCGACGCGATATTGGACCGTACCTATCACGCGAATAAAAAAGAAAGCGGCAGTACCAGAAAATGGAGCAGACCCAAAACCAGACCGGTCTATGCGGATCCGGTGGTGCGCAGTGCCGCGAAAAAAGTACAGGAAAAGGAATACCTGCTGGTTGATGGTTATAATGTGATCTTTGCCTGGGACGAGTTAAATGAACTTGCAAAGGTAAATCTCGACGGGGCGCGGGGAAAGCTTTTAGATATCCTCTGTGATTATCAGGGCATCCGCGGCTGCGAGCTGATCGTGGTCTTTGATGCCTACCGGGTTGCGGGACATCCGACCGAGATCTCGGACTACCACAACATCCATGTGGTGTTTACGAAAGAGGCGGAGACAGCGGATCAGTTCATCGAGAAGTTTGCGCATGAAAACGGCCGCAGATACCGCGTTACGGTGGCAACCTCGGATGGACTGGAACAGATCATCATACGGGGAGCCGGCTGCGCGCTGATCTCATCGCGGGAACTGGAAGCGGAGATCGCGGACGCGAAAAAACGCATGAATGAGAATTATGTAAACCATAAGGCGGCGCAGGTTCAGGAAAAAACGAAAACCTATCTTTTAGACGATCTGGACGAGAAGATGGCGGAGCAGATAAAAAAGATCCGGGAAGACGGGGACTTGTCATTCTGACCAAGGAAAGTTATGATAGAAGACAGGATAAAGAAGATGGAGGACATTGGAATGGAAAAAAGAATTTCAGGACATACAGGACTTTTGGCGTTGATCGGTTCACCGGTCGGACATTCCGGCTCACCGGCAATGTACAATTACAGCTTTGAGAAACTCGGACTGGACTATGCCTATGTGGCATTTGATATTAAAGAAAATGAAGTGGCGGACGCGCTTTCCGCAATGAAGCTTTTTAAGATGCGCGGGATGAATGTGACGATGCCATGCAAGACAGAGGCAGCAAAACACATGGATGAACTGTCACCTGCGGCACGCATCATCGGTGCAGTCAATACGATCGTAAACAATGATGGAAAGCTGACCGGTTACATCACGGACGGAGAAGGCTTTGTCAACAATTTAAAGGATCATGGCATTGACATCAAAGGGAAAAAGATCACAGTAGCCGGCGGCGGCGGAGCTGCGACCGCGATCCAGGTGCAGTGTGCCCTAGATGGCGCAAGAGAGATCACGATCTTTAACATCAAGGACAAATTTTTTGAAAGAACATTAGAGACGGCGGAAAAGATCAAAAAAGAGGTGCCGGGCATCGTGGTCAATGTCTATGACATCGCGGATGTCGCAAAGATGACCGAGGAAATTAAGAGCAGTGATATATTTGCCAATGCGACGATCGTCGGCATGAAACCGATGGAAAATGAGAGCGTGGTCAAGGATCTTACGGCGTTCCGCCCGGGACTGGTCGTTGCGGATGCGGTATACAATCCGGAAGAGACCAGACTGTTAAGAGAGGCAAAAGAGGCGGGATGCACCTGTATCGGAGGAAAAGGAATGCTTCTGTGGCAGGGCGTTGCGGCATTTAAGCTCTATACCGGATGCGATATGCCGGTCAAAGAGGTCAAAGAGTTATATTTCAGCTAAACGCGAGAGGAAAAGAAATGGCAGATTATATAGAAGTCCGCGGAGTAAAGATCGGAGCGGGCATACCAAAGATCTGTGTTCCGGTCGTCGGAACGACGGAGGCGGAGATCAAAGCTGCGGCAGAAGCGGCAGAGGCGGTAAAACCGGATGTCGTGGAGTGGCGCGCGGACTGGTTTTTAGATGTGGAAGATGAAGATAAGGTGTGCGCGGTCTTAAAAGAACTGCGGAAGATACTGGGTGAGATCCCGCTTTTATTTACGTTCCGGACGAAAGGCGAGGGCGGCGAGCGCGCGCTTGATAAGGAGGCGTATGTCCGTTTAAATCAGAGGGCGGCGGAAAGTGGCCTGGTTGATCTGATCGATGCAGAGCTTTTCACCGGAGAGGATACGTTAAAAGAGCTGGTCGTGTGTGCGCATGCGGCGGGTGTGAAAGTCATTGCGTCCAACCATGATTTTAAGAAGACGCCGGAGCAGGAAGTCATCACAGAGCGGCTGCTTCGTATGAAAGCGCTTGGAGCGGATATCCCGAAGATCGCGGTGATGCCGGAAAAGAAAGCGGATGTACTGACGTTGCTTTTGGCGACTGTGAAAGCCAAGGAAGAGATAAGCGGCCCCATCATCACCATGTCCATGGCGGGGACGGGATTGATAAGCCGTATCAGCGGAGAGGCTTTTGGCTCGGCACTGACCTTTGGAACCGCGGGAAAGGCATCCGCGCCTGGGCAGATGGATGCGAAGGAGCTGCGGCAGGTACTGACACTTTTGCATGAAAATATGGCATAGTAGGAGAGGATTATGAAAAAACTGGAAGAAAATATATTTTTGATCGGCTTTATGGGCGCCGGAAAAAGCACGGTTGCGGCAGAGTTAGAGCGTCAGCTCCATATCCCGCGCGCAGAGATGGACGCGCTCATTGTGGAGCGTGAGGGGATGGCAATCTCCGATATTTTTGCGGAAAAAGGAGAGACATATTTCCGTGACGCGGAGACCGCGCTGTTAAAAGATCTGACGGAAAAAAAGGGGATCATCATTTCCTGTGGCGGCGGAGCGGTCATGCGTGATGAAAACGCGGCACTGATGAAACAGTGCGGAAAGATCGTACTGCTCACCGCGACACCGGAGACGATCTATGAGCGTGTGAAGGACAGCACAGACCGTCCGATCTTAAACGGTAACATGAATGTGGACTATATCCGTGAGCTGATGGAAAAACGAAAAGATCGTTACCTTGCGGTGGCGGATGTGGTCGTTGCGACAGATCAGAAGAGCGCGGAAGAGATCACACGGGAAATTTTGGCAGCATTTGCATAAAAATGCGCAGGGGAATCTATGAGAAGAAAAAATAATATTGGCATGCTGTTCATCTGTGGGATGGCGGCAGTTACAGTCAGTGGGTGCGGTTCAAAAAATGTGACCAACTGCGAGGTGCTTTCCGTGGATGGAAGTGTCAGCGGAAGTACCTATCTGTGTGAAAACGGCAGCAGTACCTATGTGTATGAAAACGATGCGATCCGTGACGCGGACACGGGAGAGACGCTTACTCACGCAGACGATCTTGCTTTTATGGCGTGTACGGAAAGCGAATTGCTTTTTTATACCACAGAGTATGGCGGAAGTCTGTATGCTTACCGCTTCAAAGAGGAAAAGACAGAAGAACTGTCACAGGATTATTATGTGACCGGAATGAAAGCGCACGGAGACGAGATCTTTGTCAATGCGCGCCGGAAAGATTATAAAAACAATAAGGAAGAGACGTATGCCTATGCGCTTTTCGTCTGTGAGGATGACGGCACTGTGGAAGATCTGACCGAATGGGTAAAAACGCAGGAGCCGGAGGAAGAAAATGAGCATTACGCGGTCTACCGGTACGGGGATTATCTGCTGACGACAGATCTCACGCTTGCGCAGGAGACACCGCAGCTCGTCTGTGTGGAGGAGGAAACGTCCGGCTTTGTGTACTCCTGTCTGCCGTACAATACCTATGTCAGAATGGATGGAGAGATGGTCTGTCTGGAAAAATATGCGCCGGAGATTTTGGAGATCAGCAGCGGAAAGGGCGGTACTTCACCGGAACTTACCGGTGTCTCAGGCGATTGTTTTTATTTCCTGTCCCAGTATGCAAGAGGGGGATGGGGGTATCAGAAAAATCCGTCCATCGATTTTAAGGTGAGGGACTGCTATTACAGATACGATCCGGCAGACAAGCGGTGCGAACTGCTCTATGAAGCAGGAAAAGGGGAGCAGATCGCCGGTTTCTCGATCAGCGGAAACATCGTATATCTGCAGAAAAAAAGCGGCGTTTACGCGCATGATCTGACTACCGGGAAAGAGCGCTTTCTTGCGAAAGATCCGGAAAGCGGGAACCAATATGGAACGATGTTTTTTTTACAGGAAAAAGACGGGCTTCATATCTTTTCGCAGGCGTTCGGTGTGGACAGTCCGATGCTTCCGGTTGATTGTGGTAAATGATAAAAATTGTAAAAAAAGGATCTGGGTACTTGACAAAGTGCCCGGATTGTTTTATATATAATACATACCCCGTGGGGGTATATGAAAGGGGGATGTGATATGGCATGTGAACACTGCTGCGGCAGCGACGATGATGCGGTAAAGCACAAACATCGGGAGATGCAGGAAAAAAAGAGCCTGATGACCCGCTTAAATAAAATCGAGGGACAGGTTCGCGGTATCCGCACGATGGTGGATGACGACCGTTACTGTGTGGATATTTTAACGCAGGTGTCTGCGGTGCAGGCGGCGTTAAACAGTTTTAACAAGGAACTGCTGGCGAGACACATAAAAACCTGTGTTTCGGAGGATATTAAAGAAGGAAATGAAGAGGCAGTGGATGAATTGTGCGAATTGTTGAAAAAACTGATGAAATAAGGGGAGAAAGGAGCAAAAGATGAGATTATGAAGGAAAATTTTGATGTTACGGGAATGTCCTGTTCGGCATGCTCCTCCCATGTGGAGAAGAGTGTCAGCAAGGTAGACGGCGTGACAAAAGTAAGTGTCAACCTGCTCACCAACAGCATGCAGGTGGAGTTTGATGAGAAGACCACAGACACCGGCATGATCATAAAAGCGGTGGAAGACGCAGGATACGGCGCAGCGGTCAAGCAGGAGCACAGTGCGGCGAAAGGAAATGCAGAAAAAGAGACCGGAGTTAAGAAAGATCCGGTGCTTGCGATGAAAAGACGGCTGATCATATCCATTATATTTTGGATCCCGTTAATGTATGTTTCCATGGGGCATATGCTTTACGAAGCGCTCGGCATCGCGGGACCGGTATTTGAGCAGAAGTACCTCTACGGGGATGAGAACGCGATCACTTATGCGTTTACCCAGATCCTGCTTCTGGTGCCGATATTGATCGCAAACCAGAAATATTTTAAGAACGGATTTAAGACACTGGCGAAAAAGGCGCCGAATATGGATACGCTGGTGGCGCTCGGCGCAACGGCGGCGATCGTTTACGGGGTGTTCGCGATTTACCGGATCGGCTACGGACTCGGGCACGGAGATATGATGGTAGTCATGCAGTACCGTCATGATCTGTATTTTGAATCGGCGGGAACGATCCTGACGCTGATCACGGTCGGAAAATATCTGGAGACCAAATCCAAGGGAAAGACCAGCGAGGCGATCACAAAGCTCATGAATCTGGCGCCAAAGACCGTGACAGTCGTGCGGGATGAAAAAGAAACCGTGATCCCGGCAGCGGATGTCGTACTCGGTGACATTTTTCTCATTAAGCCCGGCGAGGCGGTTGCCGTAGACGGCGTTGTGATCGAGGGAGAATCCTCATTCGATGAATCCGCGATCACCGGAGAGAGTATGCCGGTATCCAAAAAGGCAGGGGATAAGCTGGTCTCCGCATCGATCAACAAATCCGGATTTATCCGGGCGCGGGCAACCAAAGTCGGAGAGGACACTACGATCGAACAGATCATCCGGCTGGTCGAGGAGGCATCTTCCAGTAAGGCGCCGATCGCGAGACTGGCGGATAAGATCGCGGGAATCTTTGTCCCAGTGGTCATTTCGATCGCGGTCGTGACAGCGATCATCTGGCTGCTCTGCGGAACCGGCGTGGAGGCGGCGCTTTCCAGCGCGATCGCGGTACTTGTTATTTCCTGCCCGTGCGCGCTCGGACTTGCGACACCGGTGGCTATCATGGTCGGAACCGGAAAAGGCGCGGAGAACGGCATTCTGATCAAATCCGGGGAGGCGCTTGAGACGGCGCATCTCGTAGATACGGTAGTGCTGGATAAGACCGGAACGATCACGGAGGGAAGACCGGTCGTCACGGACGTGGCGCTCTTTGGAGAAGTGCCAGAGCGGGAACTGCTCGCGGTGGCGGGAAGCCTGGAAAAGGGCAGCGAACATCCGCTTGCGGAGGCTGTGGTAAAATACTGTGAAGAAAATGAGATCACCGTGCAGCCGGTAGAACAGTTTGAGGCAGTCTTTGGAAAGGGCGTCCGGGGAAAAGTGGGTGGAACCCTGTATTTCGCCGGAAACGAAAAGATGATGGAAGAAAACGGGATCCCGCTTAAGGCAGATCACAAAGCAAGGATCGAAGCATTCGCGGGCGAGGGAAAGACACCGCTCTTATTTGCGAAGGAAAAGACGCTGATCGGTATCCTTGCCGTTGCGGATGTGGTCAAAGCGACCAGCCGGGATGCGATCGGAGCGCTGCGTGAGGCTGGCATTCGAACGATCATGCTGACCGGGGACAACGAAGTGACTGCGCGCGCGATCCAGAAAAAAGTCGGCGTGGACGAAGTCATTGCAGGTGTGCTTCCGGCGCAGAAAGAGGAAAAAGTCGCGCAGTTCAAAGAAGGCGGACACACGGTTGCCATGGTCGGCGACGGGATTAACGATGCTCCGGCGCTTGCGCGTGCCGAGGTCGGTATCGCGATCGGCGCGGGAACGGATGTGGCGATCGAGAGCGCGGATGTGGTGCTTATGAAAAACGATCTGTTTGATGTCGTGCGCGCGATCCGTTTAAGCAAGGCGGTCATCCGCAATATCAAGCAGAACCTGTTCTGGGCGTTCTTTTACAACAGCATCGGGATCCCGCTTGCGGCAGGCGTGCTTTATCCGGCGTTTGGCATAAAATTAAATCCGATGTTCGGGGCGGCGGCAATGAGCTTAAGCAGTATCTGCGTGGTCAGCAACGCGCTCCGCTTAAAGGGCGTAAAGCTCTCCGGGAAAGCAGAAGCGAAAACAGAACCGGAACCGGTAGAAAAAGAGATCATAAGAAAGGAAGAAAAAGGAATGAAAGAAACAACGATCAGTATTGAAGGAATGATGTGCTCACACTGCACAGGAACCGTAGAAAAGGCACTTGCAGGCATTGATGGGGTAAAGGAAGTCTCCGTAAGCCTGGAAAATAAAAACGCGGTCGTAAAGGCAGAAGAATCCGTAACAGCAGAGGTCTTAAAGAAAGCAGTGACCGATGCGGGATATGAAGTAAAGGGCATTCAGTAAAAGAAAAATCAGGAACCGGCAGAAGAAATCCGCATAAGATATAGGCAGGAGGATGGAAAGATGAAACAATTTCGTTTCCTTGTCTATGGAAAAGATGAGAGACAGCGCTGTTTAAAAGAAATTCTCGAAAACAGAGGGCATGTCGCAAAAAACGCGGAGGAGTCTTCTGCCGGTTTTTTTGATGCCATTTTGCTGCCGCTGCCGGAGACAGAGACTTTTTTTGGAAAGATCAAAGAGGAGCTTGTGCCGGGGCAGATTGTTTTCGGCGCAAATTTCGGGCAGAGTGTGGCGTGTCAGGCGAAA
>ULPV01068717.1_pt1 | contig 11916 bp, 10 predicted proteins | sample 1953831 | NCBI WGS metagenome assembly ULPV01 (sample SAMEA4835638, study PRJEB28245) | human gut metagenome | biome: gut microbiome; material: fecal sample | place: Denmark | collected 2008 | reverse complement strand
CCCTGCCACGCCATTGTGGAGGCGCTGGCCAAAAAGCTGGAGGAACTGTTGGCGAACCGCAGGATCTTTTGCCCGGCAAACGGAGGACAACTGGGCTGCTGATGTGCCGGAAAGGGGTGAGTCCATGTCCAAACTATCACAGGAGGAAGTACAATCCCTTCGCAGCAGGATTGATCGCGGAGAGCCGGAGCTGATTGCCTCCCTGACGCGGGAGCAGTTCTTTGCCCTGCTGTCTCACGACTATGATACCGGCTTCGCGGCCGGCAAGGCCTCCGCGCAGAAGGAGATTCTCTGTATGCTGGCGGCGGACGGGATGCCCCCGGAGAAGATCGCCCTCCTGCTGCGGATGGAGGTGGAGACGGTGCGGGAGATCATGGCCGCCAAGCGGTCCCACATTGAGAAATGCAAAAAGAGACTGGAACAGGCGGTGAAGCCATGAAAGACCTTTTTCAATACGGAAACCGGCGGGAGGACGAATGGGAGATTCTGCCCTGGATTTCCGACCCGCGCCCGCCTTTCAAAATATGGGTCAGGCCGGAGCAGATCGCGCCATTCTTTCTCATTCCCCACCACCCCTACGCGATCTCCCTCCTGCTGAGGATCAGGGACGGGTTCCGGGCGGAGGAATTCTGCCGGCTGGGACTGACCGGAAGCAGTGGAGACTGGGAGCGGCTGGCCCGGGGCGTGATCCGGGAGTTTGAGGAAAACAACAGCGGCAAAGATCTGTTTCACTTCGACTCTGACGAGGATGTATTCTGCGTGTACTCCCAGTACATCGACGATTTGATGATGCTGGCCAAAATCATCCGGGCGGCCTGTGCTGATGAAAAAACGATGGGGATGTATCTGAACATGAGTGAGGCAGCGAAAGTATGAAAGAGTTGACCACTCAAACAGGGATCATCGTAAAATGCAGGAAAACGGCCATTGAATTTTTCCAAAATGCTCAGTCAGTGGATTCCTTTTCTGTGCTGAAGATCCCGGAGAGCTTCCAAGACATAGCAGTTGAGTTTTATGATTTGGTTATGGAAAACGGTCACCCCACGGCCCTGCTGGGCTGTCGCGGTGATTACGATATTGCGATCCAGATCGATGAGGCCACCGGCGCCATGACGGGGTGGCATTGGGTCAAATGAGGGAAATGGAATGATTGAGTACATCAAGCTCTTTTGGGAGGGCGCGCCGGAGGGAGAGCCGACCATCATCCTCTATGAAGTGGATGCCGGAAATGAGCGGCTGGTTCTCCGCTCCATCGACATCTTCACGGACGGCCGCACCCGCAATATCCCCGACCTTTACGACGGCGCCATCGAGATCACGCCGATCCCCACCGTGGAGGAGTTGAACGCCCATGTCTGGGGCGAGGAGCTCCGCGCCTGTATCATAGAGAAAATGGAATTTGAGGCTATCTGGGAAACTCACACCTATGATGGAGCGTTAAAGTAGCCAGGAGGAGACGCTATGAACCAACCTATAAAAGCCAAAAATCTGCCGCTGTTCTCCATCATGGACCTGGACGAGTTTCGCCGGGACACCCATCTGGAGGATGCGGTGTTGTCTGACTTCTCCGTGGGCTGGGATCTGAAGATTTATTTGTTATTCAAGCAGACGGCAGAATTCCAAGACAAAATTACCGCAAAGACCCCCGCTGACTACACAGTGGTGGAGCTAAAGATGGACTGGGCAGGGGGAGAAATTCTGGACATGGCGGTATTTCCGCTGGGGCGTCTCAAATTTCAGTTTCATTACCTGCGGGCCATCGGGGAGGACTTCCTGCTGTTTCGGGCCCGGTGCGCCTACCGGGAAAACGGTCCCGAGCAAAACGCCTGGACTGTCAGCCGGAATGGAGCCGTGCTGTCCCGTTTCTGCCTGGGGGATGGCATTCAAGACTGCGTGGTAAAAAAGATGGCACCATCATTACCAGCTACTTTGACGAAGGTGTATTTGGTAATTACGGTTGGGATGAACCTCTGGGCGCTTGCGGCCTGATTGCATGGTCATCGGAGGGAACTCCTCTCTGGAAGAACGAAAAGTATCCCATCTACGACTGCTACGCTATCAGCCTGGATGAGGAAGAAAACCTGTGGTTCTATTATTACGATGAGTTCCGGCTGGTGCGGACGAATTTCAAAGAGGACGCTGTGTTTGAGCTGCCAATCGAAGGAAGCGGAGCTTTTTCTGTCGCCCCGTCTGGTGATACCTTTCTGTTCCAGGGCGGGTACCAGAGGCAAACCAGATTCTACTTCCTGACCGCCCAGGGCGGCCGCCTCGGGCAGAAACAGAAGGCCGTTCCCACCTGTGATGGAAAGAAGGTCGCTGTGGAGCGGTGCAGCCTGCTCCGCAGCCGGATGCTGTTCCTGGGGAAAAACGGCGTGCTCTATGGCGGGGTACTTGGTAAAAGTGAGGAATGACAATGGTTGAGATCAATCGTGTCTGGCTCAATGTGGATACAGACACCAACAAAATCACACTATTCAGCCGTCCCCGTGTATCCATCCGTGTAGATGAGTACATTTGGGGCTTGGTCGAAGAACATATCGTGAAGCCCCATAAGCTTATGCGCAGTGAAAAGCACAAGTATCTGATGAAAATTGCCTTTGGTCGATTTGATCCGGTGCGGCACCGATCTTATCCGCTTTCCCCGTACAATGGGCCGCTTCGGGAAGGCGTCAAGCCGGACAGCGGAAACGGATGGTATCCCCGCGAGACTTTTGCAGGCGCTGAGGAGCGCACCACCTGGTTCTCTCCCGATAAAATCTGGACAAACTGCGGCAACAAGGTTCTGGATGTCAATATTGATGCCGCCCATGTAAGTGAGCGCATCACCCCCAGAGAATACGCGGATTTGCTGTTCGATGGGATTGGTGCTGCGTTGGTGTTTAACTTCAAAAGGCTCAAGCGCGAGGAACTTGATGGGCTGAAACCCAAGATTGACTGGAGCATCGTAGAGAGTTTTCCCTTTCCCGCACCCTTTGAGGAGCAACGGTACATTGGGGACGAGGGCAAAATTCATGTGTATTCTTGGGATGGCCGGCAGGAAACGAACCTTGTAGGCCCTTATTCTGTGCGGGATTTATATCTGGAGCATTTCGGAAAATAACAAGGAGGAATAGGATGAAACAGACAGATATTTATACCGAGGCTCTGGTCTGTCTGCGTTCCATCCTTCAGGCAGACCACCCGGAATTCCAAAACTGGATCGACTGGCTGGAGCGGGACATTCAGGACTGGACCCAGCGGCGGGAGGTTACTCACCACCTCCGGGCCTACGGCGGCATGGGCTCGTTCAACGACCTGCCCAGTATGCGGGGAAATCACGACTACATCTTCGACTTTCTCAAGTCCGTGTGCTATGCCTTCGGCCACCTCTACGGCAAGCGGGATGGCGTTTCTCCAGAGGCTTTGATGGAGGAGTGCCTCCACGATGTAGAGCAGGCGTCCTACCACCCTCGAAGGGAACTGAACCGAGTCATTGTCCGGCATTTGAGGCAGGGCGATTTACAGGAGAATCTGGATCGACTGTAGGAGGTCTCCCATGAACGAAAAACTATTTCGCACCCAATTCAATCAAATGGAATCCACCGAGAAACAGGCGCTGATGGAGCGCCTGGCCGCCCGCTATGATATGGCCTTTCTCAGTCTACAGTCCTTTGACCGCTGGGGACAGAGCTGCACCACCGGCGTGTTTGAAAAGGACGGCCGGGAGTTCGTCTTTGTCCCCGGTGATACCGTCACCCTGGGCTGGGACCACTTTGCTGTGGGACTGAATCCGGAAAGCCGGTGGGAGCTGGACTATCTGTTTCGGGAATGGGAGATGGAGCCGCGAGACCCGGAGGAGCTGATCCGGGAGAGCATGGCCCCTGTCCGGCAGGTCCGCATCGGCCCCATGCTGGGGGGCCGGGAGCTGGAGGAACTGTGCTGGGAGCCGGTGGCGCTGGACGATCCCCGCCTGCTCCCGGAGGGGCTGGAGGAGTTTCGGCAATTCGCCCTGACCGGACGGGACAGCCTGACCCTGGTGGGCCACGCCCGCTTCGAACGGGATGGGGACGGCTGGCAGGCCGCCCTCTACCATCGGATGGAGTATTCAGACTTTCGGCGCCAGCTGAAAAAGCAGGGGCTTTCGCTGCCTACGGCGGACGAGTGGGCCTATCTGTGTGGCGGCGGGTGCCGCACTCTGTTCCCCTGGGGGGATGGGCTGGATTACTCCATGCGCCTGCACCATTTTGAGGATATGGAGGAGGCCGGGGACAAGCCCTATGACATGGAGGAGCCCAACTTTTTCGGCCTGTCCATCGCCTATGACCCCTATATGCGTGAGATCGTGAAGGCCGAACAGTTTACCACCTGCGGCGGCGACGGCGGGTGCAACATCTGCGGCGGGATGGGAATGTTTCTCGGCTACCTGCCCTGTTCGCCCCACCACAAGCCGGAGGTGCAGGAGGACAAGGAGCTGGACGGCGACTATGACTTCTACCGGCCCATTATCCGGGTGGAGCTGGATGGATAATGTTCCCATAACGGATTGAAAAAGACTGAAGGAGGCGTCAATATGGATGTGGTGAAGCTGCCCAAAAAATTCCGCATGGCCTGCTATGAGGTCATGGACGGCAAGGACGGGGCCCTGGACACCCTGGAGACCTTTGCCGACAAATATCCCCATCAGGTGGCGGCGGTGAAGGCGGAGGTGGCCTATTTCAACCTGGACTATGAGCAGGCGCTGGATCTGGATCTCACTGTCCTCCCCTGGCTGGAGGAGTGGTATTACAGCAATGTGAGCAACGAGCACATGACCGCCATGGCGGTGGCCGCCCTACAGCTCCACCGGGAGCGGGAGCTGATGGAGGCGCTGACAAAGGAACAGGCGCGCATCCGGGAGGAGAACGGCCGGCCCCAGCGGGACCGCTTCTGCGATATCCTGATGGACTACCTCAAACGGGGCGTCATGCCCTTCTCGGACAACGACCGGAACTACCCCTACCGTGAGCCGGAGGAGTCCCAGACGAAGGAGCAGCTCTGGGCAAAGCTGGTGGAACAGAATAAAAAGCTCTCCCCGGACGATCCCGACGCCAAACGGAAGCTCTACAACCACTGCTGTATGTTCGGAACGGCCCGAGACGCGGTGGAGCTGTTCGAGGAGATTCAGGGCGTGCCTATGGCAGAGTCCTCCTATCGGGACGCCATCGCCCGCTATCTCTATCTGGGGGAGCGGGAGAAGGCCCTCCAGACCGCGGAGCGGCTGGCGACATCGCGGCTGTGGGCGGTTGCCGGGCCGACCCAGGTACGCCCCATGTCATTCTTTGGGGACCCGAACCTGCGGGAATTTTTGCTGGAGCCGGAGTCCCTCCGGCGCATCCGGGAGGCCGCCTGCATTGATGACGGAACTTTGACGCGCAAGTGAGGAGGATGGTCATGTATATCAAAAAATACTGGGGCAGCTACATTGGAGGGCCCGACGACAGCCTGACCCTGGTGGAGTTTCTGGTGGACCAGAAGAAAGAGGAGATCCCTCTGGGCGAGATTTTTGCTAAGATCGGGCTGGACAAGCAGAACTGGGACTTCCGCCAGACGGTGGAGTATCTGGAGTTCACCCACTCCAGCGGCGTCGAGAAGGACTTCCACTTTGCCATTGATGTGGTCACCGACTTGGCCGCCATCCTGCTGGAGTGCAGCGTCAGCGGCAGTGTGAACCTCCAGGATCTGGACGAGTACAACACACCCTCGCGCCGTATCCGTATCACCGCCACGCCGGAGGAGCACGATGCCATGAACAAGGCCCTGGCGGATTTCGCCCAGAATCCGCTGGAATATGACCTTCACGAGATGATGGACGACGAGGAGATCCGGGAGATGGCCCGGGATGTGGGGGCTCTGCGGAAGGAGCTGTACGAATCCGGCGGCCGCAACCGGGACTACCATGTGAAGGCGGAGGACATGAAGGAGCTGCTCCCCGGCTGGGAGGGGCCCACAGGCTGCATCGCCACCAACCGCATCACGGTGGAGGGCTGCAAGGTTGGCTACTGCTACCGGGAGAAGGCGGACGGCGACTGGGACAGTGGCTGGCGTTTCACCGCTGGGGACGAGAGCGACCATTACATGGACGACCCCAACAACGCCGGGATCTATGGCCTCAACTCCATCTGCAACGACGATCCCGACATCATCCCTCTGCTGAACACCCCCGCCCCCTGCGCCTTTGAGCGGGACGGGAACGGCGTGTTTCAGCCAATCAAAGACTGGAAACCTGAGAACGAGGAGGAACAGGATATGGATATTTTGCAGCAGTGCCAGAAGTGGCATGAGAACAACGAGCATCAGAAGATCATTGACGCGCTGGAGGCCATCCCCGCCCAGGAGCGCACCCCGGAAATCGATATGGAGTTGGCGCGCGCCTACAACAATTTGGGAAATTTAGGAAATCCGGAGGGCAGAAAGCTGCTGCGGAAGGCACTGGAACTGATGCGGCCCCACGAGGAGGAACTGGGAGACACTTATTCCTGGAATTTCCGCATGGGCTATGCCTACTATTATCTGGATCAGGAGGGGCGTGCCCTGCGATACTTTGAAAAAGCATTGGAAACGCACCCCGGAGACGATCCCAAACTGAATACCCGACAGGACATTGAGGAACTGATCGACTCGTGCAAAAAGGGCGTTTCTCTGCCGCAGTTTTCAGAGTGCTTCCGGGAGAGGACGGAATCTGCATGGAAAGGCTTTGCCGAGCAGGAGGCCCAACTGCGCCGAATGATGGACGAAGACAAGGACCACACCCGGGGCGCGGAACTCGTGGCCCAAATGGAGGAAACCCTGAATCTGGTTTTTGACGAAATCTCCTTCGAGATGGGCTTCAACGGTGAAAAGCATGAGCTGATCCTCACCCCGGAGGGGGACAAGGTCAAGCTGTTTGAGCTGATCTACTTCCGGAAGCACGCCCCCAGGGAGGTACTGGAGCACTGGAACATTCTGGTGGGCCGTCAGCCCTCTCCCAATACCGGCCTGCGCACCGAGGACGGCTGGGACGTCTCCGGGGAGGATGTGCAGGTCTGGCTGGAGGAGCAGGGGGAAAACAGCTTCGCCATCTCCGCCTACTGCGAAAAGCTGCTGCCCATGCTGCGAGAGGAGGAAGGCCGGGTCTGGTGGATGCTCACCACCCTCACCGACCAGGTGCTGGGTGAGATCTCCCACATGTGGTACATCGACGATTTCGACGTGCTGGATCAGCCCAAGGCGGAGCCGTCCTTCCCCCTGTCCCAGCTGCCGGACCAGCTGAGGGAAAAGGGAGCGAACCTCACCACCGATCCGGAGGCCTATCTGGAGAGCTACCTTGGCTACGAAATGGAACCCAACAAGGACCCGGACGTTGACTGGCGGCTGGATGTGATGGCCGGTTCCACCTGCTGTGTGCCGCTCATCAACGGCTATCTGAACGCCGACAACGACTTCATGGACGCTCTCCATGCCGACGGCGCGGTGGCGGGCTTCCTCTGCTATCCCCTGGACACCCTGCGGGAGGAGGAAGGGACCGAGAAGATCTTCGACTTCCGGGACAAGCTGGAGGAGGCCCTCGCCGCCGGGGACGGCCCGGAGATCCTCACCCTCACCGGCGGGGCCACCGGCCTTTTCTGCGGCTATGTGGACTTTATCGCCTGGGACATCCGGGCCGTCCTGCAGAAGGCCAAGGAGTTCTTTGAGAGTACAGACATCCCCTGGGCCAACTTCCACACCTTCCGCCGGGAGGCGGGCTCGGTGGCCCTGAAAAAGCCGCCCGAGGAGGAGCCGGAGGACGAGGATCAGGTTCCCGAGCTGGACGAGACGCTGACGGGCATGGACTATATCTCTTACACCCCGCAGAACGAAGAAGCATTTTTCCAGCAGCTGGAGCAGTGGAACGACGAGGACGAGTACACCCGCTGCATCCAGGCACTCAACGCCATCCCGGAGGATCAGCGAAACTACCGCACCGCCTATGCCATGGCACGGGCGTTGGAGAACTATGCCATCATTGGGGACCACGACGAGGGTACCCCTAACTATAAGGGGGATAAGGCCCTGCGTCGCGCCATTGAGATGCTGGAGTCCGTCCGGGAAGAAGGACAGGATAAGGCCCAATGGAATATGCGGATGGCGTATGCCTATCAGTATCTCTATGGTCAGGAGGAAAAGGCCATCCCATACGCCCAGCGGTGGGCGGAGCTGGACCCGGAGGACGAGGACGCCCCAACAGTGATTCAGGAGTGCCAGAAGGAGATCGCAAAGCGCCAGCGCCGGGCCGGACGGAAAAAGAAGGCCAAATTCGTCCCCGGCGCCGCTCCCTTTGAGGGCTTCGACTTTACAAACTTCTGGGACGATAACGAGTACGCCCTAAAGGAATATGTCAGCGACCCGCCTTCCGACGAGCTGATCGCCAGTGTGGAGGAAGAATTGGGCTACAAGCTGCCCGCCGCCTATATCTGGCTCATGAAGCAGCACAACGGCGGCATCCCGGTGAACGACTGCTACCCTACTGACGAACCCACCAGTTGGGCAGAGGATCATGTGGCCATCACCAGCATCCTCGGCATCGGACGGGAGAAGGCTTGCTCCCTCTGCGGAGAACTGGGGAGCCAGTTTATGATCGATGAGTGGGGATATCCGGCCATCGGCGTGGCCATCTGCGACTGCCCCAGCGCCGGGCACGACATGATCTTCCTGGACTACCGGGCCTGCGGTCCCCAGGGGGAGCCGGCGGTGGTCCATGTGGATCAGGAAAACGACTACAAGATCACCCATCTGGCGGACAGCTTCGAGGAGTTCATCCGCGGGCTGGAGCCGGAATCCAGTTTCGACGAAGATGAAGACGATGAGGCGGAACCTTCCGAGGAAGCGGACACGGACCGCACCGGCGTTTTCACCGGCTTTGTACTGCTGTCCAAGGGAGAATGGGACAAGGAGCAGTTCATCCGGGATATGCAGGAAAAGTGGGACATCCCCGTAGAGGAATACGATGCCAGCGAGGAAAAGGATGACGACGCCCTGGTGTTTGAGGTGGGCGACATGCTGGCCGCCGTCAGTCTGGCTGAATACCCTATCCCCGGCGGCGAAGCCGAGGCCAACGCGGAAAACAACTATATGTGGGAGGATGCGGTCAAAACGGCCAAGGCGCACCGCGCCCACCTGATGGTGGCGGTACTGGGCAAGGAGGAGGATCTTCTGGAAAAGGGCAGGCTGTTCACCAAGGTAGTGGCCGCCTGCTGCCGGCAGAAGTATGCCACCGGCATCTATACCAGCGGCGTGGTGTTTGAACCCCAGTTCTATGAGGGCTTTGCTAATACGATAAAGAACGGCGAGCTGCCCATCTTCAACTGGATCTGGTTCGGCCTCTGGCGGAATCAAAACGGTCTGAACGGCTACACCTACGGCATGGAGACGTTCGGAAAGGACGAGATGGAGGTGCTGGGTACCAGTGCCGACCCCAACGTCCTGCGGGACTTCCTGGCCAGCCTTGCCTCCTATGTGCTGGAGAACGATGTGGAGCTCCACGACGGGGAGACCATCGGTTTCGAGGAGGATGACAAGCACGCCATCACCCGCGGCCCCGGCGTCGGCCTGCCGGAGGATCAGATGACCCTGAAGATCTCCTGGGAATCCGGCGGCGATGGTCCGGACGGGGAAGGCTCCCAGGACGAGGAGTCCGGCGTTCCCGAGGTCTACACCGAGGAGGAGATGGAAGCTGTCGAGGGGCACATCCAGCAGTATTTCGGCAAGTTCGAGAATGTGTTCCATGAGCTTTCTTCCCCGGACATTCATGTGGATATCTGCGTTGTTCCGCCCTCCAAGGAGCGGGACTACTACACCCTGATCACCATGGGTATGGGCGCTCACCGGATGAATGTGCCGGAGGAGCTGGCCGAATACAAGCTGGAGCGGGCGGAACTGGCCATTGCTTTGCCGGGAAACTGGAAACTGAAGCATGAGGACCTGAAAAATGAGCGGTGGTACTGGCCCATCCGCCTGCTGAAAACCCTGGCCCGCCTGCCCATTGCCAGCGATACCTGGCTGGGCTTTGGCCACACCATGGACCATGAGGAGGACTTTGCAAAGGGCACAAAGCTGTGCGCTGCCATTCTGACAGGCCCACAGGACACCGAAGATGGCAGCGAGGTCTGCATCCTGCCCAGCGGCGAGGAGGTCAACTTCTATCAGGTGATCCCCCTCTACCGGGATGAACTGGAATATAAAATAGAGCATGGCGCAGATGCCTTGCTCGACAAAATGGACGGCATTAGTTTTGTGACTTACAATACCCGTCCCAACGCCATGACTATGGGCAAACTTGGCAGCGTGGAGGACGGCGGCGTGATGGAAATGGATTGCGCTGACTGGCACCTGGAGACCATCCGGGAGAAGCACCTGCCGGTGGACGAGATCAATGCCTACAACCACATGGCCATCTACCTGCGCTGGTGCATGGAGCATGACCTGATGGGTGAAGAATTCCTCGCGGAGTACAAAGAGGTAGTAGAAAAGGTCAAGGCTGATCCTGCCAGTGTAGACCTGCGGGCGTTTATCCGGGATGAGCTGGACGGGCAGCTGGCCGGCCCGATGTTCAACAAGATGGGACGGGCCTTTGCCTCCTACTACTATGGTGCATATTCCAATGGTCAGGAAAGTCCATTCTTCCCCAGCGACATCGACAGCTACGCCATCGGCGTCATCGGGCAGGAGCGCAACTACTCCGACGAGATCCAGGACGAGGCGTACCTGTTTATCCCCTTTGACGAGGACTACTACCAGGCCATGGCAGAGGTGATCGAAGAACGCTTCACCAACTGGCAGGGGCAGGACTTCGACGAGGACACGCTGGAGCCGTCGGAGCTGGCCGAGGCTTTGATGGAGTATCTGAACTGCGAATGCACCTATTTCCCCTCCATGAAGGACGATGACCCCATCATGTCGGCCTACAGCTACGCCAAGCGGGACGCCGCCCACGAGGGCTTCGTGCCGGTGCTGATCCGGGCAGATGACGAGACCCTGTGGGAGTGCCTGATGATGAACTCCGACCCGGACAGCGACGGCGGGGACAACTATACCTTTGACCCGGACAAGGTGGCGGAATACCGGAAAAAGATGCTCTCTGCCCCCGTCAAAGACGGAAAGGCGGTTCTGGAAAAACTGATCGGCCAGCGCAAGGAAGAAGCCAAGGACGATGATATGGACTGGGACGAGGAGATCCTGGGCGAGATGGAGGGCGGCGACGAGAACGACCGCTTCTCCAGCTACTGGAACGACGACACCGAGATGACCTATCCCCTCATCCTGGCCAAGATCCCGGTGAAGCACCCCTGGGAGATCTTCGCGTATCTGCCCTTCGGTAACTGGAACGACTGCCCGGATACGCCGGAGCTGATGGCGACGGCCAAATACTGGTTTGAGCAGTACGGCGCGGTGCCTGCCGCCATGAGCCACGATGAGCTGGAGTTCCTGCTCCCGGCCCCCGTCCCCAAGGAGAAGGCCGTGGATACGGCGGTGGAGCTGTACGGCTTCTGCCCCGATATCATCGACCAGGGGCCGGAGGACGCCACTGTGGGCGCGCTGGCCGATGTGCTGCGGCAGTCCACCGTCTGGTACTTCTGGTGGGATTGACGGAAGATTATGACCATGAACGAATACCTGAAGCAATATATTGAACTTCAAAAGCAATTTCGGGAAACAAAAGGAGATCCGGACAGTATCCGTGCCCTCTACAACTTCAAGGAGGAGCTGGAGCGGTGCGAGGACAAACAGGCCAGAGAAATACTGGTGGATGTGTACGACCTGCTGGACTATAAAAAGAGCGCCTACGACCTGCTCTGCCAGATTGGTAATCGCTCCGATAAAAAGACCCTCAAGCGGCTGGGTACGCTGAAGGACTACGCGGAAAACTGGGGCGACCACTACGCC
>ULPV01053866.1_pt1 | contig 12042 bp, 8 predicted proteins | sample 1953831 | NCBI WGS metagenome assembly ULPV01 (sample SAMEA4835638, study PRJEB28245) | human gut metagenome | biome: gut microbiome; material: fecal sample | place: Denmark | collected 2008 | reverse complement strand
GTGATCCCCGCCACATCTTGCTTGTCAGTATATTCTTTCGGTTTTCCCCGCATCCGCGGGGGTGATCCCTGTGTCAGTTCGGTTTCTCGGCCAGATATACCGTTTTCCCCGCACCTGCGGGGGTGATCCCGAATCATGCGCACAAGTTCCCACTTGTCCACGGTTTTCCCCGCACCTGCGGGGGTGATCCTATCATGCAAGCGGCAACGGGCGCGAACGCCCAGTTTTCCCCGCACCTGCGGGGGTGATCCCAATGCACCCTGCCGGAAGCCGCCTTCCAGACAGTTTTCCCCGCACCTGCGGGGGTGATCCCGTGTGCGCATTGGCAGCCGATTTCCTCGCACAGTTTTCCCCGCACCTGCGGGGGTGATCCCGGGCTTTTTCTCCCGCAGTTTCTTCGAGTATCGTTTTCCCCGCACCTGCGGGGGTGATCCTCGGAGTAGATAAGCAGCTTTCGGTTTAACGGCGTTTTCCCCGCACCTGCGGGGGTGATCCTACCTTCAGAAAGCCGCAGGATACGCTGTAACGGTTTTCCCCGCACCTGCGGGGGTGATCCTATATGCGGAGGATATTAAGCTATGGCAAAAAAGTTTTCCCCGCACCTGCGGGGGTGATCCTATTCTTGCGAATTATCGACAGCAAGTTGAAGAGTTTTCCCCGCACCTGCGGGGGTGATCCGCTGGGGTTCGGCGCCCGCGACCGAAAAACAGAGTTTTCCCCGCACCTGCGGGGGTGATCCCAGGCGTGACCGCAAACCTTGAGCTGTCGCAAAGTTTTCCCCGCACCTGCGGGGGTGATCCTGATATACATCCAACGTATCCGTGGAATAACGCGTTTTCCCCGCACCTGCGGGGGTGATCCTCCGCAACGGCGGATAATATCGTCCGCGATTTCGTTTTCCCCGCACCTGCGGGGGTGATCCCGGCGCAGGAAGCCGCCGATACCCGCAGATAGTGTTTTCCCCGCACCTGCGGGGGTGATCCTACTCCGCGTCGGTTTTCTGAATGTTTGTTTCGGTTTTCCCCGCACCTGCGGGGGTGATCCTTCTTTCACCAATACAACGCCCTGTTGCCGTATAGTTTTCCCCGCACCTGCGGGGGTGATCCTATCTCAAGTGCTGCAAGGCATAGGCGAAGTCAGTTTTCCCCGCACCTGCGGGGGTGATCCCTATCGAGCATTTCGTCTGTCATTTGAGTTGGCGTTTTCCCCGCACCTGCGGGGGTGATCCTATCATGCAAGCGGCAACGGGCGCGAACGCCCAGTTTTCCCCGCACCTGCGGGGGTGATCCGTGTTCCCAATTTTCCCAATATCGTTAAAAAAGGTTTTCCCCGCACCTGCGGGGGTGATCCTACGCAACGTTAGCTAAGTGCATCGCCGTTATCGTTTTCCCCGCACCTGCGGGGGTGATCCTAAGGTCGTATCGTTTGCGACTGTCAAACGTAAGTTTTCCCCGCACCTGCGGGGGTGATCCTAACTAACTACCGCAAAATTATATACGACATTAGTTTTCCCCGCACCTGCGGGGGTGATCCTTTCACTGAGTACCGAGGGCATGTGATGTGCAAGTTTTCCCCGCACCTGCGGGGGTGATCCTTTCAATGCTTGTCATTTTTTTGTTCCTCCACTGTTTTCCCCGCACCTGCGGGGGTGATCCGACGCTGCCGACATGACGAAAGAACAGGTGCTTGTTTTCCCCGCACCTGCGGGGGTGATCCGCGAGGTGAAGCGGATGAACGTATTTAACCTGTGTTTTCCCCGCACCTGCGGGGGTGATCCTATATACTCGATGATGGGTTGACGCTGACAGCGGTTTTCCCCGCACCTGCGGGGGTGATCCTACGTTAACAATCGTTTTCCCGGCAGGCTCTGAGTTTTCCCCGCACCTGCGGGGGTGATCCTGGGCTTTGACCCATGCCAAAAGTGTACCGACTGGTTTTCCCCGCACCTGCGGGGGTGATCCTCGCCAGTTGCAGGTTGGGCATAGTCTATCACGGTTTTCCCCGCACCTGCGGGGGTGATCCTTGCTAAACGCCAATTGCAAGTGGGACAAAGCCGTTTTCCCCGCACCTGCGGGGGTGATCCCTTATTATACACCCTAAGCAAATATTTGTCAATGTTTTCCCCGCACCTGCGGGGGTGATCCTGGGTATGCGCACCCAGACATCACCAAACCCGTGTTTTCCCCGCACCTGCGGGGGTGATCCTCGAGGTTGCGGCGAAAATCAAGGAACACAAACGTTTTCCCCGCACCTGCGGGGGTGATCCCATTTGACGATTGCACGGCGAACGGCGCGTGTTGTTTTCCCCGCACCTGCGGGGGTGATCCCACGTTCCAAGCGCACTTGCGGCAACATTAGCGGTTTTCCCCGCACCTGCGGGGGTGATCCCATCAACGGCGTGATTGAACTTGATGAGGATGAGTTTTCCCCGCACCTGCGGGGGTGATCCTGTGTTTTTGGCTATACCTCCATTGTATGCGTCGTTTTCCCCGCACCTGCGGGGGTGATCCTACGTCCCAATCGATACTGGGCGTTCAGTTGAAGTTTTCCCCGCACCTGCGGGGGTGATCCTGCGTTTTCTGCGTCCTCCGTCATAGTCTCTTTGTTTTCCCCGCACCTGCGGGGGTGATCCCTTGAACGAGAACACATTCTGCATGAATAACGAGTTTTCCCCGCACCTGCGGGGGTGATCCTGCTCCGAGAGGCGGTAACAAAGGCACAGCACGGTTTTCCCCGCACCTGCGGGGGTGATCCTCGGGTTGTCTTTGTCCGGACAGTCCCGCTCCGGTTTTCCCCGCACCTGCGGGGGTGATCCTGTAATACGGAGGAGATGAGAATGACAAAACAAGTTTTCCCCGCACCTGCGGGGGTGATCCCAAATCCGGAGCGGCCCGAAATATTGCGCTCAGGTTTTCCCCGCACCTGCGGGGGTGATCCTGAAATTTTGGCCGATGAGCACAACACCTTCTAGTTTTCCCCGCACCTGCGGGGGTGATCCCGTTTTCTTTCTCGATTCCGATTTTTTCAAGCAGTTTTCCCCGCACCTGCGGGGGTGATCCAATGCCGGACGGGTCTCTGCGCCTATCCAAGCCGTTTTCCCCGCACCTGCGGGGGTGATCCTTTGATGGACGAACAGCAAGCGGGATCCGAAATGTTTTCCCCGCACCTGCGGGGGTGATCCTCAACATCGCCGCCTGACAGCTCTCCGCCGCCTGTTTTCCCCGCACCTGCGGGGGTGATCCCGCATGTATGTGGGGGTGATATGTATCTGTGACGGTTTTCCCCGCACCTGCGGGGGTGATCCTCTTTTGGTGGAGCGAATAGGTATACCCCCTCCGTTTTCCCCGCACCTGCGGGGGTGATCCTTCCGAAACGCGCGCTGTGATAACTTGCATTTCGTTTTCCCCGCACCTGCGGGGGTGATCCCATGCTAATGCAAAACGGCGGCGTATCACAACAGTTTTCCCCGCACCTGCGGGGGTGATCCTAGTCATAGGTGACTTCCGCCTGCACCTCGGCGGTTTTCCCCGCACCTGCGGGGGTGATCCTGTCCATAGTCGCATATCCTGCGCTGTCCGTGCGTTTTCCCCGCACCTGCGGGGGTGATCCCGAGTTCCGGCACGCAAAAACCGCACATCAAGCGTTTTCCCCGCACCTGCGGGGGTGATCCCTGATTCCGACAGCAGACCTCCCCGAACCCAACGTTTTCCCCGCACCTGCGGGGGTGATCCCGATAATTTGCGGCAAGTTTGCGATAAGTGCAAGTTTTCCCCGCACCTGCGGGGGTGATCCTATGTGCGCAAAAAAATCCGCCGAGATGTGGATGTTTTCCCCGCACCTGCGGGGGTGATCCTCCGCTGCGATTTTTGCGGGTGAAAGCCGAAAGGTTTTCCCCGCACCTGCGGGGGTGATCCCTGAGATAAAAATGAAATTGGTCGAGGAGATGCGTTTTCCCCGCACCTGCGGGGGTGATCCCCCGATCAAGCGTTTTTGCGTCCATTGTGCCGTGTTTTCCCCGCACCTGCGGGGGTGATCCGAGTATGTACATCAGCAGCAGCTCCGGGTCTTTGTTTTCCCCGCACCTGCGGGGGTGATCCCACCACTTGGGGCACAATAAAATATACTTTAAAGTTTTCCCCGCACCTGCGGGGGTGATCCTAAACAGAACCGGACTTAGACGAACGGCGAGAAGTTTTCCCCGCACCTGCGGGGGTGATCCGGGTCTTGCCGTCGATCTCATAGGCGAGGGCTTGTTTTCCCCGCACCTGCGGGGGTGATCCTGCCACCGGCGGCTTTTTGCAGGAAAGACATGTGTTTTCCCCGCACCTGCGGGGGTGATCCGGTGCGGATACTGATAGATACGCTTGGCGGGGTGTTTTCCCCGCACCTGCGGGGGTGATCCCTGGTACTGATAGCGCGATCTGAATCACAGCGCGTTTTCCCCGCACCTGCGGGGGTGATCCCTTGAAAAGCTTGCGTTTACATGGTGCATGTCAGTTTTCCCCGCACCTGCGGGGGTGATCCTAGACAGTATCCGAGTTTATAGCAACGCCGTTAGTTTTCCCCGCACCTGCGGGGGTGATCCTACATAGACCTAAAGCCATTCCAGAATTTGAAAGTTTTCCCCGCACCTGCGGGGGTGATCCTGAAATACAAGTCGATCGCAAAAGCGAAAAACAGTTTTCCCCGCACCTGCGGGGGTGATCCGGTGTTTATCGATACTTTTAGCGGAAGGGGGCTGTTTTCCCCGCACCTGCGGGGGTGATCCGGTTGACAGGATAGGAAAAGGTGGTATAATGAGGTTTTCCCCGCACCTGCGGGGGTGATCCTTGGTTGGAAGCTCAGGGGGTAAATCCGCGGTAGTTTTCCCCGCACCTGCGGGGGTGATCCCGGCGAGCGATGGACCACAGTGTATCGCCGTATAGTTTTCCCCGCACCTGCGGGGGTGATCCTTGGAGACTTGCTATAAGGCGCACCGCCGAGATGTTTTCCCCGCACCTGCGGGGGTGATCCTTGTGTTCTGCCTTGCGGGGCAAACTGTGGCGATGTTTTCCCCGCACCTGCGGGGGTGATCCCTTGCCGTCGGAACACATAACGGTCAGTTTGTGGTTTTCCCCGCATCCGCGGGGGTGATCCCGGTGACATCCGCTGTCTGTCCGTCCGTGTCGCGTTTTCCCCGCACCTGCGGGGGTGATCCTGTATTGACGCACAGCCGGCACGGTGGTATCATGTTTTCCCCGCACCTGCGGGGGTGATCCTATCATATGGTGGCACGTTTGCAGATTCAATCCGTTTTCCCCGCACCTGCGGGGGTGATCCTGCCGCCTGTGCCGGATTTCGGCGGTTTTCCCGAGTTTTCCCCGCACCTGCGGGGATGATCCGTAACCTGTAACTGCATTGGCGGAGAGTGGTTTTGTTTTCCCCGCACCTGCGGGGGTGATCCCATTGAACAGGTGTGTGTGTCGTAGTACACACGGTTTTCCCCGCGTCCGCGGGGATGATCCGCTTCGCGTGCTTTCCGAGGTGAGATATAAGCGGTTTTCCCCGCACCTGCTGGGGTGATCCGAATTGAAAATCATACTATCCGGATACGATGAATTAGCGAACGCGACAGAGACGCTAATTCATTGGAACTACAACAAGATTCTACAAATGAGGTAACTGAATGAAAATATATCTTTCAAAGAATGGATCATATGTGACCGGAGACTGCGTGATGCTTCATCGCAACGGAACAGTGTATCCATGTATAGATAATAGATATCATCCGAATCCCGGAACAGAGGAAACTGAGTATGACGAGATAGAACGTCCTGTAGACTGGCTAATCGCAAATGGCTTTCTTTCAGACGAGATTGAGAGGTGGCTTTATGCTCGGATTGCTGCTTTAATCGATGAAGATGGATATGACGAAGATGCTGATATGAACGAGATAGTTAATTCCATAATGTATAGCGACAGTTATCAAGTCGATTCAAAAACTCGTCAACTCATAGAAGATATCTATGCCTGGATGGGCGACGAAGATAATCTGCGTAACTGCATAGATATAAATGAATCACAATACGCTCGGGATATAGCTCGATTCATAAACGAGAATTTTCTCCGCATTCGTGCAGGGGGCAAGCTGAACCCGGACGGAACGAACTCAATCTACTTCAGAATATCGTCGCACGGATATGATTGGCGTCGTAATATTGAAAATTTCCTCCGGGATACTTTTGATAGCCCTGACAAGATGCCGAACTACATCTGGATAGGTCATGATGCTGAAACAAATCCGCCGGAAGTCACTCTGTTCGAAGGAACCCCCAATGACTTCATTGAGCAGTTTGATTCAAAAGTGATAGCTCATATACAGCTTGATTAACAGGTTGATCTCGCCCGCGATCGCCACGAGATCGTGTTTTAACTTAACCCCCAACATTATCGCTAAGATAAACAAATGTCCCCCCTCGTCATCGAGCACAAAGGCTATCCGAAGGAGGATACTTTTTTGTTGACTGAACAACGGTCAAGTTTTCCCCGCATACGCGGGGGTGATCCGGAGTTGTATAAATATTTTAAGAATATTTCAAGTGAAAACGAAGGGCGATCCGATTTGGTTCGAACGCCGGCAATACAGAAAAAATTAATATATTATCGCAGTGGAACATAAAAATGTACAGCAGCGTTTTATCATATCGAATTGAATATGTCTCAATGAAGGAATAATACCGTCAGAAATATAAAAAGAACATGTAAGCACACAATAAGCGAAGTCAATATTTGTAGTGAACAGAAAGAATGACGCTGAATGTCATATGTTGCTTTTTTTGACGGATAAAGGTATAATATAACCGATTAAAGGGCAATTGCAGAATGCTGCAATGAAATTGTACGCACTGAGAGGTAAAAAATTTGAACAGATTATCCAAAGAGCTTGCAGCGGCGGTTTTCCTGCAAAAGTCATGACAATGATGTCTACATAACAACAGGTTTGATCAAGGAGGAAAAAATGACAATTGTTTTGATTATTTTGGTGGTGCTTGCACTGCCGTATCTGATACGTAAGTAGAGCAAAGCAATTCTTGTGGGCTGCCATGTTCGGTGCAGGAAAAAATGCTGTTTCATGTGCAATATCGGAGTGAGCCGCAGCAAGTGCATTTTTGCACTCGAGACAACAGTTTTATCCTCACCTGTGGGAAAAACAAAACATCGTAAGAATGGAGGTGAAAACATGAGCAACGGAACGAAAGTTATATTGGGGCTGATAGTGTTTGCCCTCGGTATGCTGATTATGGTGTCAGCGTTTTGCCCGCCGTCATGTACGGTGAGATTGATTACGCGGCAACATCGGAAAACAAAAGCAGCAGGAGAGCTGTGAAATGTCTGCGGTTCTCAAATTTGATTGACAGAGCAGGCGATTCGGTATATGCAGCAGTCACGTTCAATTACCCAACGGTTGACACCGAGTGCGGAAGGCAATGTCGAAATCAACAGAAAACACGGGAAGCACTGTCCGTTACGGAAGGCTTCCCGTGTTTGTTTTTGAAGAAGTAATCGGTTGCTTGCCGAAACACTGCGGCAGAGCGGAGAACTTCAGCCCGCGCGGCAGGTTCGGCGGCTGCGGTTATCGGAGGTCTTCCGGTGTATCGGAATTTTCCGCCGTATCGGAGGGTGCTGTTTCGGCGGAGTCTGCATTGGCATTTGAATTTTCGCCGTCGGACTCTTCCCCGCCTTTCTGCGGTTCGTCATCGTTATGCGGCGCAAGCGCAACGCTTGCAACCCTGTGTCCCTCGTCGATTTTCATCAGTCGAACGCCCTGCGTGTTGCGGGAAATGACGGAAATCGTGTCAACGGGAACGCGAATGACAACGCCGTCATCACGGATAAGCATCAGATCCTCATTGCCTTCGGAAACTTTGAGGCAAACAAGCTTGCCGGTTTTTTCGGTGATATTCATTGCAATAATGCCCTTGCCGGCGCGGCCCTGAACGCGGTAGGCGTCCTCTTCCGTGCGCTTGCCCATGCCGTTTTCGGTGATGGCGATGACGCAGCTGCCGGGTTTGACCATGGACATATCAACAACGCAGTCGCCCTCGGAGAGTTTGATGGCGCGAACGCCGGAGGCATTTCTGCCCATTGAGCGAACATCCTGCTCGCTGAAACGGATGCTCATTCCGTCCCGTGTGCCGATAATGAACTCATCATCGCCTGCGGAGAGCGCAACGCTGATAAGCTCGTCACCCTCGCGGAGGTTTTGAGCAATCAAGCCGCCCTTGCGAATGTTTGAAAAATCGGAGAGCGGGGTTTTTTTGATAACACCCTGCCGTGTGCAAAGAACGAGATAGCCGCCCTCGGTCTGCCTGCCGATGGGGAATGCGGCGGTAACGAACTCGCCCGTCTGCAATTGCAGCAGGTTGACTATGGGCGTGCCCTTTGCGGTGCGGCTTGCTTCCGGAATGGAATAGCATTTAATGCGGAAAGCGCGGCCCTTGTTTGTGAAGAACATGATATAGGAATGCGTGCTTGTGACGAAAATATCCTCAAGGAAATCCTCTTCACGGGTTGCTCCCGCACTGATGCCGACGCCGCCTCTGCGCTGCGTGCGATAGGTTGCTTCCGCAATGCGCTTGATGTAGCCGTGATGGGTGCAGGTAACAACCATGTCTTCTTCCTGGATGATGTCATCCATATCGATGTCTTCAACGATCTTTGTGATTTCGGTGCGGCGCGGATCGGCAAAGCGGCGCCGAATCTCGAGCATTTCATCTTTAACAACGCCCATAAGTTTGCCTTCGTCCGCAAGCAGGGAAGCAAGGTATTCAACCGTGCGCTTAAGTTCGCCGTACTCGGCTTCCAACTTTTCGCGCTCAAGCCCCGTCAACCTTTGCAGCCGCATGTCAAGTATCGCCTGCGCCTGCCGTTCACTGAAACCGAAACGTGCAATCAGCCTTTCCTTTGCTTCTGCGCCGTTTGCACTGGCTTTGATGATGGCAATGACTTCGTCAATATTGTCGAGTGCGATCATAAGGCCTTCCAAGATGTGCAGCCTTTCGCGTGCTTTGTCAAGGTCAAACTGCGTGCGGCGGGTGACAACATCCTTTTGATGCGCAATGTAGTGATAAAGCATTTCGCGAAGGTTGAGCACCTTGGGTTCGCCGTTCACAAGCGCGATCATGATAACGCCGAAAGTATCCTGAAGCTGAGTGTGCTTATACAGATTGTTCAGCACAACGTTTGCATTGACATCCTTTTTAAGCTCGATAACAATGCGCATTCCCGCGCGGGAGCTTTCGTCGCGAAGGTCGGAAATGCCGTCCACGCGCTTCTCGTGAACAAGCTCTGCAATTTTTTCAACAAGCTTTGCTTTGTTGACCTGATACGGAATTTCCGTGACGATGATTCGTGAACGATCGGCCTTGTATTGCTCGATCTCGCTCTTTGCGCGAACAAGGATCTTTCCCCTGCCTGTAAAATACGCATGGCGAATGCCGACATCGCCCATGATGACGCCGCCGGTCGGAAAGTCCGGGCCGGGGATATAGTTCATCAGCTCGTCGATCGTGATATCGGGATTGTCAATCATTGCGGCACAGGCATCGACAGCCTCGCCGAGATTATGCGGCGGAATGTTTGTTGCCATGCCGACAGCAATGCCGTTTGAGCCGTTCACAAGAAGGTTCGGGTATCTTGCGGGCAATACCGCGGGCTGCATCAGCGTTTCGTCAAAATTCGGATAAAAATCAACCGTGTTCTTGTCAAGATCGCGGAGCATTTCGAGAGTAAGTCTGCTCATGCGCGCTTCGGTATAACGCATTGCAGCGGCGGGGTCGCCGTCAACGCTGCCGAAATTGCCGTGACCTTCAACAAGGGGATAACGGGTCGAGAAGGGCTGGGCAAGGCGCACCATTGCATCGTAAACCGCCGTGTCGCCGTGCGGATGGTATTTGCCGAGAACGTCGCCGACAAGGCGCGCACTCTTCCTGAAGGGCTTGTCGGGCTGCATGCTCAGCTCGTCCATTGCGTAAAGAATACGCCTGTGAACGGGTTTCAGCCCGTCGCGCACATCGGGAAGCGCACGGCTGATGATAACAGCCATTGCGTATGATATAAAGCTGCGCTTCATTTCACCCACAAGGTTTATGGGCAATATTCTGCCGCCTTCAACATCGGTCGGCAGCTCGTTTGTTCCGAGCATTTCAAGATTGGGTCTTTTTTTGTTTTCGTCCATTATTTCTCCTGCATGAAAGGTGCGGAGCCTGCCGCAGTCGGTGCATCGCACCTTTCGTCGGTCGTCAAGTCATTGAATCGTGTTAATAATTTCGGATTGCAGAGCTCAAAGCTCTTAATCTGCCGTTTGAAAATTGAAGCGTTTCCGAATCAAACGTCAAGGTCGGCAACGAGCTTGCTGTTCTGCTCAATAAATTCGCGGCGCGGTTCAACCCTGTCCCCCATCAAAAGTGTGAAAGTTTCGTCCGCAAGCATTGCATCGTCCATTGTGACGCGAAGCATAATGCGGTTCGCGGGATCCATTGTCGTGTCCCAAAGCTGTTCGGGGTTCATTTCGCCCAAACCTTTGTAGCGTTGAATGTAGATTTTATCCCTGCCGATTTCGTCAAGAGTTTTGTTCAGCTCTTCGTCCGAATAGACATAGCGTTCCGTATTGCCCTTTTTGATGAGATAGAGCGGAGGCTGGGCAATGTAAACATAGCCGCGCTCTATCATCGGCCGCATGTGCCGATAGAAGAACGTCAGCAGCAGCGTGCGAATATGGCTTCCGTCAACATCGGCATCGGTCATGCAGATGATTTTGTGATAGCGGAGCTTGGTTTCGTCAAAATCCGCATCCATGCCCGCACCGAACGCGGTTATCATGCATTTGATTTCCGCATTGCCGAGAATTTTGTCCAAACGGGTTTTTTCAACGTTCAGAATCTTTCCGCGCAGCGGAAGGATGGCCTGAAAATGCCTGTCGCGTCCTTCCTTGGCGGAACCGCCTGCGGAGTCGCCCTCAACGATGAACAGTTCGCATTTGGAAGGATCTTTTTCGGAGCAGTCCGCAAGTTTGCCGGGCAGTGCGGCGGAATCCAAAACGGACTTGCGTCTGGTCAGCTCGCGCGCCTTGCGCGCCGCTTCCCTTGCGCGGCTTGCACTGAGGCATTTGTCGAGAATAAGCTTTGCCTGCGCCGGGTTCTCTTCAAGATAGGTCGTCATGCCGGCCGTCACGGCGTTGTCAACAAGGGTTCTTATGTAGGCATTGCCGAGTTTTGTTTTTGTCTGCCCTTCAAACTGCGGCTCTGTCAGCTTAACGCTGATGATAGCGCTCAAACCTTCGCGGATGTCGTCTCCGGTCAGGTTCTGGTCGCTGTCTTTAAGGATTTTAAACTTTCGGGCGTAGTCGTTGATGACCCTTGTCATTGCCGCACGGAAACCCGCAAGGTGGCTGCCGCCCTCGATGGTGTTGATGTTGTTGGCATAGGTAAAAACATTTTCGCTGTAGCCGTCGTTGTATTGCAGCGCAACTTCAACGCTTGCCGTTTCAAGCGGATTATCGTTCTTTACAGCGGAAAAATAAATCGGGTCGGGGTGCAGAACTTCTTTGTTTTTGTTGATATAGCGAACGTATTCAACAACCCCGCCTTCGTAATGGAAGCTGTCCTGCACGGGCGGGTCGCAGCGTTCATCCGTCACGATGATGCGCACGCCGCCGTTTAGGAACGCAAGCTCGCGCAGCCGTCGAACAAGGATATCGTATTCATAGTTCACTTCGTCAAAAATTTCTTCGTCGGGAACAAAATGAATCGTTGTGCCGTGCTCGTCCGCTCCGCAGTTGCCCACGATTTCAACCTCCGTGACCTTTATGCCGCGGCGGCAGATCTGTCGGTAAATATGCCCGTCCCGACGCACCTCGGCGGTAAGTTCCGTGCTCAATGCGTTAACAACGGAAAGACCGACACCGTGAAGGCCGCCGGAGACCTTATAGCCGCTGCCGCCGAATTTGCCGCCCGCATGAAGCATGGTAAGTGCGACTTCAAGCGCGGATTTGCCGGTTTTGGG
>ULPV01009977.1_pt1 | contig 12073 bp, 10 predicted proteins | sample 1953831 | NCBI WGS metagenome assembly ULPV01 (sample SAMEA4835638, study PRJEB28245) | human gut metagenome | biome: gut microbiome; material: fecal sample | place: Denmark | collected 2008 | reverse complement strand
CTCTTGCGCCGGCTCCTGCCCCCGCAGCTCCGGCAGCAGACGCTTCTACAGCCGGCGCTTTTATGATGCCTTCCGCGGAAAAGCTTATGGCAAACAGCGGGTTGTCTGCTGCTCAAGTGGCCGGAACAGGTGTGGGCGGACGTATCACGAAACCCGATGTTATCGCTGCCTTAAAGAGCGCTCAGCCTGTGGCTCCATCTGCTGTTGCCGCAGCTCCGGCTCAACCGGCCGCTCCTAAATCCGCGCCTGCTAAACAAGCAACCCCCGTTGCATCTCTTGACGGCAGACCCGAGCAGAGGGTTCCGATGTCTCGCCTTCGTGCCAGAGTGGCCGAACGCCTCGTAGAGTCCCAGTCCAACTGCGCCATTCTGACTACTTTCAATGAGGTGAACCTGGCGCCGGTAATGGCTTTGAGAGCGAAATACAAAGAAAGCTTCGAGAAGAAGTACGGCGTCAAACTCGGCTTTATGAGCTTTTTCGTCAAAGCAGCTGTTCACGCTTTGAAGCAGTACCCGATCATCAACGCCTCGGTTGACGGCCATGACATCATCTATCACGGATATATGGATATCGGCATTGCAGTCGGTTCTCCCCGCGGTCTGGTTGTACCGGTCTTAAGAGATGCCGATCAAATGACGTTTGCCGAGATTGAGCTTAAGATTGCAGACTTTGCTAAGCGAGCCAAAGACGGTAAGTTAACGCTCGAAGAGCTGACCGGCGGCACATTTACGATTTCCAACGGCGGTGTATTCGGGTCTCTCTTCTCCACACCGATTATTAATCCGCCTCAGTCCGCCATTCTCGGCATCCACGCGACCAAACCGCGTCCCGTAGCAGAAAACGGCGAAGTCGTGATTCGTCCGATGAACTACTTTGCGATGAGCTATGACCATCGCATCATCGACGGACGTGAAGCCGTGCTGGCACTTGTAGCGATGAAAGAAGCGCTCGAAGATCCGGCCCGTTTACTCTTAGATCTCTAAGGAGCAGGTTATGAAAGATGATATTCAGACCTTTGACGTCGTCGTCATAGGCGCCGGTCCCGGCGGATATGTTTCTGCGATTAGAGCAGCTCAGTTGGGCTTAACCGTATGCTGCATTGATGATTGGGTCACGGACGGTAAACCTGCACCCGGAGGTACTTGCACCAATGTCGGGTGCATTCCCTCGAAGGCTCTTCTTGCGAGCAGCTGTCTCTTTGAAGAAATCAGAGACAAAGCTTTCGAGCACGGAATCCGCGTAGAAGAAGCCACAATTGATGTTCCGACAATGATTGCCCGCAAGACTAAGATTGTTCGTCAGACCAATGACGGAATTCTTTATCTCTTCAGAAAGAACAAAATCACGTTCTTAAGCGGCCGCGGATTCTTTGTGACTTCTGACGAGGACGGTTATCTGATCGGGGTAGAAGGAAAAGACGAGACACGTGTGTTTGCTAAGAACGTCGTTCTTGCCACCGGCAGCAAGCCCAGACAGTTCCCGGGCGTTCCCTTTGACGAAGAACGCATTCTCTCCAATGAAGGCGCGCTGAGCTTAAAGAGTGTTCCCTCTACCTTAGGCATCATCGGTGCCGGAGTGATCGGTTTGGAGCTCGGCAGCGTCTGGAAACGGCTTGGTGCGGATGTTCGAATTCTTGAGGCCATGCCTTCACTTCTGCCTTTTGCCGATTCCGCCGTGAGCAGAGAAGCATTGAAGGCCTTTAAACAGCAGGGCGTCGATATGGAGTTCGGCGTTCACATCGACAGCATCAAAAATGACGGCGACCGCGTCATTGTCCAATATAAAGATAAGGACGGAAAAAACAGCGAAATGTGGGTTGATCGTTTGATCATTTCCATCGGCCGCGTTCCGTTTACAGCCGCTTTAGATGCACCTGTTGTCGGCCTCAAACTCGATGAAAAAGGCTTCGTGGAAGTCGATGCAGAAAACCGTACGAATCTTCCTCGCGTATGGGCGATCGGTGACCTCGTCAAAGGTCCGATGCTGGCTCATAAGGCCGAAGAAGAGGGTGTGGCGGTTGCAGAACGCATTGCAGGACGCAAAGCTGTAACGCATATTGAACGCGTGCCTTCCGTGGTTTACACCGAACCGGAAATTGCCTGGGTAGGCAAAACAGAAGATGAACTGAAGAATGCCGGTAAGGCTTACAAAGTCGGTGTCTTCCCGTTCATGGCCAACGGCCGCGCCAGAGCTGTCGGAGAAACTCAAGGCTTTGTGAAGATGCTGGCTGACGCCGAAACCGATTTAGTGTTAGGTCTGCATATCATCGGACCTCAGGCCGGCGAGCTGATTGCGCAAGGCTGTGATGCCTTGTCCTTCGGCGCGACTGCAGAAGACCTGGCACTGATCTGCGATCCTCATCCTACTTTCAGCGAGGCCATCAAAGAGGCGGCCTTAGCAGTAAATAAAGAAGGCATTAACTTTTAGCTAGAATAATGAGACCTGGGACCAAGAAATCTCAGGTCTTATTTTTGCTTAGGCCGCACACCATTCAGGAGCTTTTCGGATGCGAATCCCGCTTATTCTTCTCACTCTAGGCTTGCTTAGCTTTAACGCTTATGCCGTGGAGCCGCCGTCGGCAGAACCTTTTGCCACGAGGTACGATCCGCACTCCATTACGACCGCGGCTCGCGCTAGAGAAGTGATTGCGGCATACGACAATGAAAAGCGAGCTTGGGAAAACTGGTACAAAGAAGAAACGGCCCAGTGCTATCGCAACTTCTTTGTGACCTATTGCTTGGATAAAGCCAAGACGGAGCGCTCGGAACACATCAATGAGGCTCGCCGCGTTTGGCTCGTAGCTAGAGACTTCCTGAGGAAGGAACGTTCCGAACAGGCGGTGAAAGACCGCAAAGCTGCTGAGGCCAAGCAAGCCGCCAAAAATGCCAAGATGGATGCTCAGCCCGCTCGCGTTGCTAAAGCTCCTCCCAAGACGCGAGACGTCACGCCTCGCAAGCCGGGCGAAGGCCATGCCGCAGATCGCGTTCTGACACCTGAAGAAGAAAAAGCGAATGCCGAAGCTTATGCCATGAAGCAGCAGGAGCGTGAACAGCGCATTGCCGAGCAGGAAAGTAAAGTTCCTGAAGCTCCTTCTATGACGCCTGAAGAACGGATTCAAGCTAGAGCCGAGCGCCGCGCCGCAGCCGAGAAGAAACGCGCTGAAAATATCAAGAAGCGCGCGGAAAAAGCCGCTGAGTATGAGCGCCAGGTCAAGCTTCGTGAAGAGCAGCAGAAGAAAAACAGTGTCACCGGGGATCTGGTTCCTCGGCTGTAACAATCCAAAAAAGATCGGAACTCATTGATCTGATAGGATTGTGTTCCTAAACAAGGAACCTAAATGCCATCAGAATTCGTAAAAGAAGTTGCCGACGTTTTTGCCAAGGACGGATCTCTCTCTAAAGTTACCGCGAATTACACGCCGAGACCCTCGCAAATTGAATTTGCGACCTCGGTGGCGGAAGCATTGGAAAAAGGAAAAACGCTTGTAGCCGAGGCGGGTACAGGTACCGGCAAGACGTTTGCTTATCTTGTTCCTGCGCTCCTGAAAGATCAGAAAGTCCTGATTTCTACTGCAGGAAAGACGCTGCAGGATCAGCTTTTTACGAAGGACATTCCGGCGCTTTTAAAAGCCCTAGGCATGGGCTGCCGTGTTGCACTCCTCAAAGGACGTTCCAACTACATCTGCAAGCAGCGTTTAGAACATGCGCTTCAGGAAGATTCCTACGTTGCTAAGTCTCGAGAAGAAGTCGTTCATCTTCATCGCATTAAGAAGTTTGCCGGACAGTCCGTGACCGGCGAGCGCGGCGACATTACCGATGTTCCCGAAAACTCCGGTATTTGGCCGGAAGTGACAAGTACCGGTGAAAACTGTCTCGGCCCCAATTGCGATCATTACAACGACTGCTTTGTGATGCAGGCCAGAGAGAAGGCAAAAGAAGCTCAGCTTTTGGTGATTAACCATCATCTGTTCCTGGCCGATATTTCGCTTAAAGACAATCAAATCACGGACTTTCTGCCGGAATTTGACCTGGTGGTGCTTGATGAGGCTCACCAGCTGACCAACATCGCGACGAACTTCTTTTCTCAGACGCTGAATCTTTACGATGTCAGGAATTTAGCTGCGGACGCGGTTTCTCAAGGTTACGGTGTCAATAAACAGATTGATTGGAACGGCATCTACAAAACCATTTCAAACGCCTGCGATGATTTAATCAGCACGACGCACAACATCCTGAACACCAAAGATAAACAGCTTGCGGTTGCCAAATTCAAGGATAAGCATCTTTTGGTTGAACCTTTCAAAAAGCTTTTGAATGCGGTGGAGAAACTGAGCAACGCGGTTCATGTGCACAAAGAGGCATCTCCTGAGATGACGAAGCTCGATGAACGTTGCACAGAGGCCCTTGACCTTATTGAATATTGGCGCGATGTATTCAACGGCAAAGCGGTTTCTCGTTCCATGAAGGGTCCGCTCTTAGATTGGTTTACGGTGAAACCGAAGAATATCTTCTTCAACACCACACCGCTTTCTTATGCCGAAATGCTTAAGAGCGCTCGGGAAGTGCAGGGCAAGCCGTGGGTTTTGACATCCGCAACATTGGCTGCCAACGGGGACTTTAAACATTTTATTGACCAAGTCGGTTTGGAAGACGCAGAAACCAAATCTTGGGAGAGCCCCTTTGACTTTAAAGCTCAGGGGATGCTGTACATCACCGAAGATCTGCCGACACCGAGCGCCTCTAACTTCTCCGATGAAGTTGCCAAGCGCATTTGGCCGTTCATCAAAAAAAACAAGGGCAGAGCTTTTGTGCTGTGTACAACGCTTAGGGCAATGGAAGTGATTTCCGAAGCGCTGCGTTACTTTGCTGAGACAGAAGGTGTCTCAATGAACATCCTGGTTCAGAACGAACAGTCCAAGCAAGAATTGCTGCGTCGATTCAGAAGTGAAGAAAATTCCGTGCTTGTCGGTTCCATGAGCTTCTGGGAAGGCGTGGACATTAAGGGCGACGCGCTGTCCTTGGTTGTAATTGATAAGATTCCTTTCCCGCCTCCCGATGATCCGGTGTTTGAGGGACGCTCAAAAGAACTTGAGGCGGAAGGCAAGAATTCTTTTAACGAAATATCCATTCCGGAAGCGATCATGCTCTTGAAGCAGGGGGCCGGTCGATTGATTCGTGATGAGAAAGATGAAGGTCTGTTGATTCTCTGCGACAACCGTCTGTTATCCAAGGGATACGGAACAAAGATTTGGAAGAGTCTGCCTGACTTTGCTAGAACTAAGGTTTTTGATACCGCAATGAATTTCCTGGAAAGGTGCCAGGAGCCGAGAGGTTAAAGGCAGCTCGGTAAAAGTAGATTTCAAACGGGGACATATCGTAAGAATGTCTCCGTTTAAACCGCAGTTACCAAAAGGAAATCGGGCTGTAAAGGTTCTTCAGACAAGCTGCCGCGCTCAGCGCGGCTGTGGTGCTGGACTTCGGATTTGCCGGATCAGGTTTGCCGGAAAATTCCATCACAGCATCGGCCAGAGCAGAGCGATAGATAATCTTATGTGTATTGCTATGGACCTCGGGATCGGAAACAATCTTAACTTTGGTGTGAGGATTTTCCGATGCCAGCGCAGTAATGACGCCGACGTTGATGTTCTTCGGAAAACCTTTGATTGCTTCCTGAACTCCGCCTTCGAAAACCACCATCTTCTTGGTTAAGTCCAGAGTTTTGCCTTCTAAGGCGGGCGCTCCGAGCAAAGATTTAGGTGATTTGGTTGTCTCAATAACAACTTCTGATGCACCGCGCTGCAAAGCGCAGGTTTGAAGAAAATCTAATCCTCCGATGGCGCCGTTGACGATACAGATTCGGCCGTTGTTTTTAGCTGCGGTGCAAATCGCCTCTTGCTTGAAAGCATCGTCAGTAAATGCGCCGCTGGAGAGACAAATCAATGTTCTCCCGGACTTTAGAATCGGCAGAGTATATTCCTTAAGTGCCGCGCCTCCGGCGAGCTCGACGACCACCGGAGCTGCATTTTTCAGAAAATCTTCAAAGCTGAATACAGCAGAACAGTTGTATTTCGAGGCAAAGACTTGGGCCTTTTCTTGATTTCGAGCTAAGACAGAATGGAGTTTGAACTCCGGCAAAAAGTCATGAAGGACATTCGCAAATACGTTGGCCAAAGAGCCGGCGCCGATAACCGATACAAGAGACATAGTTCTGCAGTAGAGAATGAATTGAAAAACAGATACTACAACGCTTGCATCTGAGGTGAAATAGGCAAGTTTTCGGATATGTGAAATTACAGGCTTTGAACTCAGCTTGCAGAGTCAGGCGTGCAGTTCTTCCACTTCTGAGCCATGATCTGTGTTTTGTCCAAAGCCGGAATCGGCTGAAAACCACAAATTAGACGAGCAAGATAATCAACAGACTCTTTTCCTTTGAAGTCAATCGCTTCCGTACGGGAAATCTTTTCAGGAGAATCAATGATCAGATTTTTGTACTCAAGAGTGGCCATTCGTTCTTTATTAGCGTTTTTGCATTGTGCGACGGGAATGCGGACACGATAAGGCGTTTGTTCCATGGTTGTTCCGCCGATCTCCAGCATTTCCATCTGAAGGTAATCGCGTTTGTTGTCACGGACGCGAACACGGCTGCCTTCTTTAATCCATTGATTACGGGCAAAAGGACGCCAATCGCCGGGATATTTAACTTGAGTGGCAAAAAATGGGAGACCGAGTTTATCGATAGATTCCTCGGCAAGATACTGCAAATCGCTGCACGTCATCTGCTCAGGATTCTGAGGAATAGTGCGGCAGCCGGCCAAGAGCAGCAACGCCGCCCCTGTCACGGCAAAAAACTTCTTATTGCGCATTAAAACAGTTTATTTGACTGCTGCGCCGTCTTTCGGAGCAGCTGTAGCTTTTGCGGCTTCAAATTCTTGAGCACGCAGGTAGGTATCATAGGAACCACGGTTCTTATTGGCATCAAGAATGCGCTGAATATCGGCAGCCTTGTCGTCCATGCCGAGCTTGTTATAGCTGTCTCGCATGATGATCAAAGCTTCTTCGGCCTGCGGAGAAGTCTGGAAGTTCAGAAGAACGTTTTCAGCGCGATTGATGGCGGCAATGTAGGCGTCGCGAACGTAATAATACTTGGCGGTATTGATTTCGTACTTGGCCTGAGCCTCGACCAGCTCATGCATACGTTCGCGGGCATCGCGGGCGTAGCGGCTGTTCGGGAAACGAAGCACCAGTTCTTTGAAAATATCGAAAGCATCGCGCGCAGCCTGAGCGTCGCGCTTAGAAAGGTCCTGACGGGTCAGATAGCTCATCCAGCCTTCATCTTCGTCCAGGGTGGCAATGCCCTTAATGTAGAGGGCGTACGGGGACAACGGATGCTCAGGATATTGCCTTAAGAAACGATCGCAGACTGCGATGGCCTGCTGCGGTTCTCCTTCTTTAAAGTAAGAGTAAGCAGTCTCAACTTGGGCCTGCTGAGAATAGCGACCGTAAGGATAACGGGCCTCTAACTTCTGATAGTAGTCACGGGCCGTTTCGTAGTTGCCTTCATTCAGATTGTCTCGGGCCTCGACATACAGTTTGTCAGCCGTCCAGCCTTCCGTCGGGTCTTCAACCCCTTTAAACATACTGCACGATGTAGTCGCTAAAATAACAGAACCCAGACAGGCGGCCGTTAATGTCCGCTTGATTATTGTTTTCAGGGCAAAAGACATAGAACTTAAGGTCAAAATGAATATTGAATTAGATGATTATAGTCAGACTGAGGCTTTTGAAGAAACCGAATTACAGGAATCTTCAAAAATTGAAACTTTTGAAGTTACCCTCGATCTTGACGGAGAGCGCCTCGATAAAGTCTTGGCTTCTTCTTTAAAAGACATTTCCCGCTCTCGTCTGAAGACCCTGATTGAAGACGGATTGGTCAAAGTCAACGGCAAAACTGTTGATAAACCCAAAGAAAAAATGAGTTTCGGCGATGAGGTTTCCGTTGAAATTAAGCCTCGCCTTGAAGATATGGATTTCATTGCTACGCCGATGGACATCGACGTGGTTTACGAAGATGACGACATCTTGGTCATCAATAAACCCGCAAGATTGGTTGTACATCCGGCCGCCGGGCACTGGGACGACACGCTTTTGAATGGTCTTTTGGCTTACAACCCGATTTTTAGAACACTGCCTCGCGCCGGTATTGTCCATCGTCTCGACCGCGACACCACGGGTTTGATGGTGGTGGCGAAAAACGAAAAAGCCATGCTCGATTTGGTTCAGCAGCTTCAGGCCCGCACTGTAAAACGCGAGTATTGGGCGCTCACCAGAGGCAAAGCGCCTGCAGATAAAGTCATTGAAGCAGCGATTGAGCGTGATCCCAGAAATCCGCTGCGCTTTACGATCGGTAAAGGCGGAAGAGCCAAACCGGCGACCACGCATATTCGCTGCATTGATCAGAAAGAAGTCAAAGGCAAACCTTTCTCTTGGGTTGCCTGCCGATTAAAAACCGGCCGTACTCATCAAATTAGAGTGCACATGGAATCTATCGGCCTGCCGCTGATCGGAGATCCGCTCTACCGCAATAAGCTTCCAAAACCCAAAGAAGATGGTTCCGTTCTGAATTCTTTTGATCGTCAGGCACTTCATGCCAGCCGTTTAGGTTTGATACACCCGGTGACCAAAGAAACGATGGAATGGTTTGCCGAGCCGCCTCAGGATTTCAGAGATTTGATGGATGAGCTGGGCTTTGGTCCGTGGGATCGACCTTCCGAAGTCTTCGGAGATCCGGTTGTGATGATCAATAACGATGAGTTGTCAGAGAATCAGAAAGCCGTCGGTAAAATCAGTTCGTGGGACGACTTTGATTTCGGTGATGACGATGAAGACGCTGATTCCAACTGGAAAATAGAACGTACAAAGGAATAGGGGCGTAATCTATGCAGAGTAAACCGGAATTGGAAGTGATCGTTCCTGAATGGAACGCTCCGGAAAACATTAGAGCTTTCTTCACGCTGCGCTCGGGCGGCATGTCCGCTGGCGCTTATGGAGACAAAGACGGTTTTTGCGGCCTCAATCTCGGAAATCATGTCGGAGACAATAAGTATTCGGTTCGCGGCAATCGCAGGATCGTAACCGATATGTTAGGCGCCGAACCCAAGTGGCTCAGCCAAGTTCATTCTTCTCGAGTCGTCAGGGCAGAAGACAACAACACTGAAGAACAAGCAGACGCCGAATTTACGACTGCCGCCGGTATTCCTTGCGTCGTGATGACCGCTGACTGTGTGCCGGTATTGCTTTGCGACAAAAAAGGAACCATTGTTGCAGCCGCTCACGCCGGATGGAAAGGCTTAGCCGATGGAGTCCTGCAAACCACCGTCGCAGCCATGAGAAAAGAAATCGGCGATGAAGAAGAAATCATCGCTTGGATCGGACCGCACATCCGCAAAGATCATTTCGAAGTGAGAGTCGACGTCGCTGACTACTACCGGGCATCTGCTGTTAAAGCCGCGGCCGACGATGCATTGGAATCGATCGGGGAGGGTGGCTGGCACTTGGATTTGGCCCGCTTCGCCAAGGAAGCTTTAAAGCAGGCCGGTGTGACTGAAGTCACCGACTGTGAACGCGATACATACTCCGATCCTGAGCATTTTTACAGCTATAGAAGAGATAAGGTAACAGGGCGCCATGGTGCATTCATCTGCAAGCGATAGTTCGAGAAGAAATTCCAGCGAAATCAGCTGGTATTACATTCAGCCCGGCTTCAAATTAATTGACGCCAAGAAGTGTGCTTGGGCTTTCGCTTTCTTCGTTTTTATTTTGTTCGTGATCAGCCGCTTCTCCCACAGCCTGATCTTTGATTCTCCGTGGGCGCTTTTGATCGTGCCCGGCGTCGCTGCGTTTGTGATCTGGCTCATGCTGGTCATGCAGCCGCATCGCCAGGTTTATTACCGGCTGGATCAGGACGGAGTTTTTTGTGAGTACCGTTCTTCTGCTTCAGCCCTCACAAGTTTTTTGGATTTGATTCTGAGCCTGCTGGGTTCAATCATCAAACTCAAGAACACGTTCTACATCAATAAGCATTCATCCCGCTCGCGTATGTTTGAGTGGGGAGAAGTCGTGGCCGTGCACGAAGCGCCTTATTGGAAAAAGATTACTCTGCAAGCCGGTCTGCACGGGGAGTTAAATCTTTGGACCAATGCAGAAAACTACGGCAATGTACTCACGCTGGTACGCGAATATGTTGCAAAAGAAAGGAAAAATTATGATTAAGAAGATTTTAGGAATAGCTGTTCTATTTGGACTGATGATGACTGCTGCTCAAGCTAAAACTTTCTTGGTTGACGTTCGTACTCCGTCAGAAATTGCGACGACGGGTAAGGTTGAAGGCGCCTTGGTTGCTAACTATTCCGCGCCGGACTTTGTGGATCAATTTAAGGCCTTAGGTGCCAAGCCTGACGATGATATTGAGCTTTACTGCCGTTCCGGGCGCCGTGCGGAAATGGCAAGTCAGATCCTCAGCAAGCTCGGATATAAAAATATCCGTAATCTCGGAGGCTATGAAGCCGCTGCCGAAACTCTTAAACGACCACTTGTGAAGTAAGTAAATGACCAAACGTCCTCCCCGCGTGGGTTTTGTTTCTCTGGGCTGCCCTAAAGCGCTTGTCGACAGTGAACGCATCGTTACCGAACTCAGAGCCGAAGGGTACCTCATTAGCTCGACCTACAAAGACTCTGATCTTGTGATCGTGAACACTTGCGGCTTCATCGATGCCGCAGTTCAAGAGTCTCTGGAAGCGATTTCCGAAGCGTTGAGCGAAAACGGCAAGGTCATTGTGACCGGCTGCTTGGGCGGTAAAAATACCGAGGAAGGCAACTTCGTCGCCCTGCGTTTCCCGAAATTGCTCGGCGTGACAGGTCCTGAGCAGACCGAAGAGGTCCTCCGTCTGGTGCATGACAACCTTCCGAGACCGCATGAGCCTTTCGGTGACTTGGTGCCTGCAGGCGGCGTTCTTCTGACCCCGAAACACTATGCCTATCTCAAGATTGCCGAGGGCTGCAACCATCACTGCACGTTCTGCATTATTCCTTCGCTGAGAGGTCCGCTGGTATCCCGTCCGATCGGTTCCGTCGTTCGTGAGGCATCTAATCTCGTCAAGAGCGGTGTGAAAGAACTGCTCGTCATTGCGCAGGACACGGCGGCATATGGTCAGGATGTGAAGTACAAACTGGACTTCATCGGCGGCCGTGCTGTTAAGACCAACATTAAGGTCTTATTTGAAGAGCTTGGCAAGCTCGGGGTTTGGGTGCGTCCCCATTACATGTATCCGTACGCTTCGGTCGATGAGATCGTTCCTTTGATGGCAGAAGGCAAGATCCTGCCGTATCTGGACGTTCCTTTCCAGCACGCTCATCCGAGAATTCTGAAAGCCATGAAACGCCCGGGCAGCGAATACAACATGGAACGCATCAACGCCTGGCGCGCAATTTGTCCGGATATCACGATTCGTTCGACCTTCATCACAGGCTTTCCGGGAGAAACCGAAGAAGAATTCCAGTACCTCTTGGACTTCTTGAAAGAAGCTCGTCTCAACAGAGTGGGATGCTTTGCTTATTCGCCGGTTGAGGGCGCAGCTGCCAATGACCTGCCCGGGGCGCTTCCGGAAAGCGTTCGCGTGGAAAGAAGAGAACGCTTCATGGAAGTTCAAAGCGAAATCTCCAAAGAGCTTCTGCGCGAAAAAGTCGGCAAGACCATCAAGGTCTTGGTGGATGAAGCGCCTGACGAAGACGGGATTGCCACGGCCAGATCTTCTGCCGATGCGCCGGATATCGACGGCCTCGTCTTCATTGAGGGCAACCCGGATGTGAAGCCCGGGGACTTTGTTGATGTCAAAATCACTGATTCTTCCGACTATGATCTCTTTGCCGAAGTCGTAAAAGAACCTTAATCTATGTGCATCGCCGAGACGAGTTTCTCGGACGCGTTGAATATAAAAAGCGGCTCCTGTTTGAAATCTCAAACAGGAGCTTTATTTGTGCGCTCGGCATGAGCGAACTCTACAGGGTGAAAGTCCCGA
>ULPV01063877.1_pt1 | contig 12132 bp, 11 predicted proteins | sample 1953831 | NCBI WGS metagenome assembly ULPV01 (sample SAMEA4835638, study PRJEB28245) | human gut metagenome | biome: gut microbiome; material: fecal sample | place: Denmark | collected 2008 | reverse complement strand
CCGCCCGCTCAGGCATCGTACCTGGGCGGGCGGCTGTTATTCTGATTTTACTGCATCAGCCCACACACCAGCTGTGCATAGGCAACGGGGTCCTCAATGGGCAGACCGGCGATCAGCAGGGCCTGGTCATAGAGCAGCTCGGCGTACTTGGCGACCTTGTCGGTGTCGCCCGCGGCGTGGGCAGCCTTCAGAGCGGCAAAGACCGTGTGGTTCGGGTTCAGCTCCAGCACCTTCGTGCTCTCGACGCCCTCTGCGTTGGGCATGCGGCGCAGTACCTTCTCCATCTCCATCGAGATACCGCCCTCGGCAGACAGGGTGACGGGGTGTTCCTGCAGGGTCGGATTGACCTTGACCTCCTTGACCTTGCCGTTCAGGTCCTTCTTGATTTCCTCAAACAGGTCCTTGTTCTCGCTCTCGGCAGCCTCGGCGGCCTTCTTCTCGTCCTCGGTCTCCAGACCCAGGTCACCGGAGTTGATGTTTTTAAACTCCTTCTCCTTGTAGTCGCGCATCATCTGCAGGCAGAACTCATCCACATCCTCGGTGCAGAGCAGCAGGTCGTAGCCCTTGCTCAACACCAGCTGGGCGTTGGGCAGCTTGCCCAGACGGTCCGTGTCGTCACCGGCGGCAAAGTAGATGCACTTCTGATCCCCGGGCATCTTCTCGACGTACTCGTCCAGCGTGACGAGCTTTTTCTCCTTGGCGGAGTAGAACATCAGCAGGTCGCCCAGCAGATCCTTGTGCATGCCGTAGTCGCCGTAGATGCCGAACTTGATCTGGCGGCCAAAGTTCTTCCAGAAGGTCTCATACTTCTCGCGGTCATTGACGAGCATCGCGTGCAGCTCGTTCTTGATCTTCTTTTCCAGTGAATTGCGCATCAGCTTGAGCTGGTTGTCCTTCTGCAGCGTCTCACGGCTGATGTTCAGACTCAGATCCTCGCTGTCCACAACACCCTTCACAAAGCTGAAATAATCCGGCAGCAGGTCGGCACACTTCTCCATGATCATAACGCCGGAGGCATACAGCGCCAGACCCTTCTCGTACTCCTTGGTGTAGTAGTCGTACGGGGTCGAGCCGGGGATGAACAGCAGCGCGGTGTAGGTCGCCGTACCCTCGGTGCGGCTGGTGATGACGCGCAGCGGGTCGGTGTAGTCCATGAACTTGTTCTTGTAGAACTCGTTGTAGTCCTCGTCCTTGACCTCGTTCTTCGGGCGCTTCCAGATGGGCACCATGCTGTTCAGCGTTTCCAGCTCGGTGTAGGTCTCGTACTCGGGCTTGTAGTCGTCGCCCGCGTCCTCCGGCTTCGGCTTTTGGCGGGATTTCTCGCGGTACATCGTGATGGGGAAGCGGATGTAGTCGCTGTACTTCTTGACGAGGTTTGCAAGCTCGTAATCCTCGAGGTACTCGCTGTACTTGTCGGTATCGGTGTCGTCCTTCAGCACCAGAATGATCTCGGTGCCGACGTCCTCCTTGTCAGCCTCGGTCAGGGTGTAGCCCTCGACGCCGGTGGACTCCCACTTCCAGGCCGTGTCAGCGCCCTGCGCGCGGGAGATGACGGTGACCTTTTTGGCCACCATGAACGCGGAATAGAAGCCGACGCCGAACTGACCGATGATGTCGATGTTATCGCTCTGGTTCTCGGTCTTGAAGTCAAGGGAGCCGGACCTGGCAATCGTGCCGAGGTTCTTCTCCAGCTCCTCCTTCGTCATACCGATGCCGTTATCGGTGATGGTCAGCGTGCGGCTGTCCTTGTCGGGCTGGATGTGGATTTTCAGGTCGTCCTTCGTGATGCCGATGGACGTGTCGGTCAGGCTCTTGAAGTAGCGCTTGTCGCAGGCGTCCGATGCGTTGGAGATCAGCTCACGCAGGAAGATCTCGCGGTTTGTATAGATAGAATTGATCATCAGGTCAAGCAGCTTTTTGCTCTCGGCCTTAAACTGATGCATAGCCATGGTAGAAAACCTCACTTTATACAAATGAAATTAGCACTCGTTTATTTCAACTGCTAAAGCTAGTTTAGCACTCTTTTTAATAAAGTGCAACCCTTGCACAGCATTTTAACAAAAAATTTAAATTCAGGGCTTTTCAAACGTGGAAATTTGCGGTATGCTAACAATGTATAAGGTATTCTGTTAAACAGCGCGGCAGGGGCCGGGCATGCCCGGCCCGCGGGCATGCCCGTGAATGTCTGCCTGCGTACAGCTGCGGGCCGCATATAGGCGGCCCCTACGCCCTGCCGACAAAAAACGATCTCTTACCATAGAAATACCATAGAAAGAAGAATCCATCATGCAAATATACACCCACACTCTCCCCGGTGGCGCACAGCTCATCGGGTATCTGCGCGATAGGACCGTCGAGATGCCTGCCTTCAACACCCGTCCGGCCATTCTCATCCTACCGGGCGGCGGCTACGCCTGGTGCAGCAAACGCGAGGCCGACCCCGTTGCCATGCAGTTTCTGCAGGCGGGCTACAACGTCTTTACCCTCTATTACACCTGCAGAAGTGACGAGACCGTGCCCGCGCTGCGTTGGCAGCCGCTGATCGATGCTGCCGGGGCGATCCTGCATATCCGCCGCAATGCAGAGCAGTTCGGCACCGACCCGGCGAAAATCGCCATCTGCGGCTTCTCGGCGGGCGGCCATCTGGCGGCGTCCACGGCCATCCTGTGGGACGCCAAGCCTGTGCAGACCGCCCTTGGCATCCACGGCACCGAGGCCCGCCCCGATGCCGTTGTGCTGGGCTATCCGGTCATCACGGCGGGGGAATACCGCCACGACGGCTCCATTGTCAACCTCTGCGGCGATGACGCCGACCTGCGCGCCACAATGAGCCTGGAAAACCAGGTCCGCGACGGTCTGCCGCCCTTCTTCGTCTGGCATACGGTGGAGGACCCGGCCGTCCCCGTGCAGAACTCTTTGATGCTTGCCGGTGCGCTGACAGCCCATAAGGTCCCGCTGGAGCTGCATCTTTTCGCCCACGACGGCCACGGCACAAGCACCTGCACGCGGGAGGTCAACACCCCCAACAAGCACAACAGCGCCTGGGTGGCCCTCTGCACGGACTGGCTGGCCGAAACCTTTGATTTTCACCTGTAACAGGAGATGACAAAGCATGAAAATCATGTTTTACGCGCTGCGCCCCTTTGATGAGCAGCAATACTGCGAGCCCTACAAAGCCCGCTACGGCATCGACTACACCGGCACGCCCGACGTGCCGCGCCCGGATAACCTGCATCTGGCCGAGGGCTGCGACGCCGTCAGCACGAACCCCTGCGAGATACGCCCTGAATATTTGCAGACATGGGCTGAAATGGGTGTCAAATATCTGCCCTGCCGCAGCATCGGCTATGATCATATCCCGCTGGACACCGCCAAAAAGCTGGGTCTGCGCATCAGCCACAGCCATTACCCGCCGGACGGCGTGGCCAACTATACGATCATGCTCATGCTGATGTGTACCCGCCGCATGAACGAAATCATGCTGCGCGCCAACGTGCAGGACTACTCGCTGCCCGGCAAGATGGGCCGCGATATTTCCGGCTGCACGGTGGGCGTCATCGGTACGGGCAAGATCGGCCAGACGGTCATCCGCCACCTGAGCGGCTTCGGCTGCAAGATTTTGGCCTACGACCTCTACCCGAACGACGCGGTCAGGCAGTACGCCGACTACGTCACGCTGGACGAGCTTTACGCGCAAAGTGACATTATCACGCTGCACACGAACGCCACGGCGGAGAACCACCACCTCATCAACGCCGGCGCCCTTGCAAAAATGAAAGACGGCGTGCTGCTCGTCAACACGGCGCGGGGCACGCTCATTGACCCCGACGCGCTGATCGCCGGGCTGGAAAGCGGCAAGATCGGTGGTGCGGGCCTCGACGTCATTGAGGATGAGACCGGTATTTACTATTACAACCGCATGGGGCAGGCCATCCCGAACCGCGAGCTGAACCTGCTGCGCAGCTATCCCAATGTCATCGTCAGCCCGCACACGGCGTTTTACACCGACGTCAATGTCGCCAGCATGGTGCAGAGCCCGTTTGAGGCGCTGGACGCCTATGCCCACGGCCAGCCCTACGCCGGTGAGGTGCAGCTGTGATGCCTGCCGTTGAGCCGGGCCGCTGCGGCGAACACTGGGACGACTGCCCGCGGCTGGCGGCAGGGGACCGCTTTGACTTTGCCTGTGCGGGCTGCGGCGACTGCTGCCGCCAGAGGCGCGATCTGGTGCTGTCGGGGTATGACCTCTACCGTATTGCGCGGCGGCTTAGCTTGCCGCCCCGTATCGTGGCGGCGGCGTTCTGCAAAAGCTACCTTGCGCCTGAAAGCTGCCTGCCTGCCCTGCGCCTGACGCCGGATCCCAAAACAGGCAACTGCCGCTTTTTTGAGGGCAGCGCCTGCACCATCCACGCCGCGCGCCCGCTGGCCTGTGCGCTCTACCCGCTGGGGCAGAGCATCGACACGGTGACAGCGCAGACGGAATATTACGTCCAGACGCCGCTTTGCGGTGCACGGGCAGGGGAGGCACGGACGCTGCAGGACTATCTGGAGGATTCCGCCGTGCTGGACCGCGCGGGGGTGGATGCCCGCTGGGCCATCGTCTGCACGCAGCTTTCCCACCGGTTACAGGCCGCGGGCGGCGCGGATAACTCCCGCTTCTCCGCCGCTGTCAGGCGTATGGAGCGGGCCCTCTACTACGACTACGAGCTCAACGACGACTTCTACCCGCAGTTTTGTCAAAACATAGAAATTTTAATGCCGCTTTTGGACAGGATGCTGTAAAAAACAGCTTTGTAGGGAGCGGTCTTGACCGCTCCGTGCAGCTCTGCGGCAGAAACCAACGCCCTGAAGGGGTCAAGACCCCTCCCTACAAAATTTCCCGTAAATTGTCGGATGCGGGTAAATAGACGCCTTGTAGGGGAGACATTCATGTCTCCCGTGCACCTTCCCACCGCCGCCAACGCCCCGGGAGAGATAAATCCCTCCCCTACAAAACAACAAAAGCGCTGTGACCTTTTCAAACAGTCACAGCGCTTTTCCTATATTGCTTTGTAGGGGCCGCATATGTGCGGCCCGCAGCCTGAAGATAACCGCCCATCTGCGGGAAAGCCGCGGGCCGGGCATGCCCAGCCCCTACGTGTAAATCAGCAGATAAAGAATCCGCCTCTGCCGCCGCAGCAGCACCAGCTCAAAATATTGCACACCAATACATACATCCAGAACGACAGACAGAAAGACCCCGGGCTGCCGCTGGGCTGGGCGTAGGGCTGCTGGTAGCTTGTGTAGCTGCGGCCCGGGCTTTGCAGTTGATCCAGCAGGTTTTGATAAGCGTAGTTGTTCGGCTCCATCGAGACCGCCGTCCGGGCCTCCTCCTGTGCGCGGATGTTGTTGCCAAGCCCCTGATTGGCCAGCGCGGCGTAGTAGTGCCACTGGGCCGTGCGGTTGGCAGTGGGTATGCCGTTCAGCGTGTTCATGGCCTCCTCATAGAAGCCGCTGCGGATGTAGTTTGCCGCGGCACGCAGCTCTGGGTCACCGGCAGCGCTGCCGTAGCTCTGCCGCCCGGACGAGCCGCTTGTGCTGTAATACCCAAACCCGAACGGTCCAAAGCCGAACCCGGCCCCGCTGAACGGGTCCTGATACTGCTGGCTGTAGCCGCTCTGGCTGCTGCCATAGCGCTGCCCGCCAGCACTGTAAGACGCCCCGCCGCCCTGCTTGATGCGCATGATCTCGCTGTAAGCGGCCTGTACCTCTTTAAAGTGCTCCTCCGCCGACGGGTCATCGGGGTGCAGGTCGGGGTGGTACTCCTTGCATTTTTTGCGGTAGGCTTTTTTAATCGTTTCGTCGTCGGCACTGGGGGTGATGCCCAATACACTGTATGGATCAGTCATGGCGCTTTGCCTCCCTGTGCTTGCGTACCAGCGCGTATTTGCTCCACACGCCGGAATAGATCGTGTTGTACAATAGCTTCCCCTCCGGGGTGTCCTTTAAAATCGGCAGCATCTCAAACTGCTGTGCGCAGCGGCCCATCTGCTGGGTCAAAAGCTCGTGGCAGCGCTGCTCATAGGCGGCGGGCGGCAGCTCGTCCGCCAGCTGCTGCAGGGCGTTGAACTGCCCGCGGCGGCTGTCCTTTTCCAGATCGTCGTAGGCGTCCATCAGGTAGATGAACGCCCCCAGCCCATTGCCCATGCCGCGCAGCGCCGGGGCCCAGATGTCGTCGCGGCAGGCGAACACCTCGCCCAGCAGTGCGCCAAAGGCGTTGCACAGCGCGTCCAAATCGTGGCTGCCGGCGCTTTCCAGCGCGTTCAGCCTGTCCAGCTGCGCGGCCATGGTCTGCAGCTGGCGCGGCCAGCGCTCCCGCAGGGCGGGCAGGCTTGGCTCCAGCTTTTGCGCCTGCGTCAGACTGGCGCGGCGGTGATCGTCCTGCCAGTCATCGAGAAAGTTGTAGTACGCCAGCGCGGCGGTCATGTCGGCGGCGTAGTCCAGCAGCTCGTTGTCCGCGCGGGGGCGCTTTTTCAGTGGGTGGGGCACGCAGCGGCCCTCGGAAAAGGCTGTGGGCGTGTCATACAGTGCTGTCAGCAGAATGGCGACAAACGCCATGTCATAGCTTAATGCCAGCTGTCCGGTGCGTCCGTAGCGGCGGCCCAGCGTCCGGCACAGCCCGCAGTAGTAAGCCTGGTAGCGGTCCATCTCGGCGTCTGCCAGACCCTTACGGTAAAGCGTAACATATCCGAACATCGCGCGTCAACTCTTTTTGATGAACTGATGGCCGCACTTCGGGCAGGTGATGCTGATCTTGCCGCGCCCACGGGGCACGCGCAGCTGCTGGCCACACTGGGGGCAGCGGTAATAGTGATAGTCCTTGCGCTGCTTGAACCGCACCTGCTGCTTGCCAAACCACGTGGTAACGCGGTTCTGGTAGGAGAGATATTTGAGGTTTTCACTGTACCGCTTGCGGGTGTTGCGGCTCAAAATGCGGAAATAGCTGTAGACGATGGCCGCCAGCCCCAGCCAGTACAGCACCGGCGACACCCACGCGCCGATGACAATAAGGATAAGCGACGAAATACACAGGAAACCGCCGAACTGGTCGAACCCATATCGGCCCGCCATAAACCGCTGAAACCAGCCTTTCATATAAAAACCACCTTTTTGCGGCAAAGCCGCATTGTTTTCATCGTACTATTATGGCACACAAATATGGGCAAATCGTGAACAAGCGGGGAATAGAGTTTGAACAAAAGGGAAAAGCGCATTAAATCTCTTCCGCAAAATAGTCGCTGTCAATGCGCTTGAGCTTGTAGACCTTTTGAACGGAAACACCTAAGCCGTATTCAATCATCAAAGAAGTGAGCTTTTTGCCGTCTACAAGGATAATATGCTGCGCATTAGCATAACGGATTGCACCTTGCGAGAACTTGGCTGTCGTAATAAAAAGACCTTTTTCAACGCGAGGTGGTCCCATCATCGCGCCAACAAATTTTTGCACTTCAGGGGTGTGGATGGAAGAGGATGGGTCATGCCGTTTGGCCTGGATGTAAATTTGTGAAAAGCCAAGTCGATCTTCGTGAATAATACCGTCGATACCACCGTCACCGCTGAGTTGTGTTACTGTGCCCTCGCCATAATTCATTGCCTGCATCAAATCGACGACTAAATGTTCAAAAAAGCAGGGGATTGGTTCATGATTTCGGAAAGCAGATCATCGGCAAGTTTATTATTGATGTCGCGATAAACGCGATCCAACGTTTCGGGCGGGGTTTCCTCGGCATGGATAGAAGTTTCAGCAGAAGTGATTTCTGGGGAGGATTTCTTTCTTTCGCCATACTTAAAAGCGGCAAAAGAAGGATAGCGCTGTGCCAACAGTGTGTCGGTGATGGTAACACCACTATGCAGGAGAGAAAGCCCCTCTGCTGAAATGGAGTAGCAACCCTTTTTGGAAGATTCGATAAGACCGGCCTTTTTCAAGTAGGTCTTTGCCCAGCCAATACGGTTGCAGAAAACACTTTGTGTTCCGCTCGGGAGAACTTCGGAAAGCTGTTCGTCTGATAAACTGAGCATCTGTGCAATATCGGCTTGAATTTCCTTTGAGGTATGTACTTTTTGATCTTGCAATGCCGTCAAAAAGGGTGTGTAAAACCCATAATATTTAGGAAGAGAAGACATATTAATAAAATTTCCATTAAGAAAGGTGATAAAACGACAAAGACATTATAATAGTGCTGTCAGTTTCACCACACACTCCACGTGCTTCGTCCTCGGGAACAGATCCACCGGCTGGACCTCCACGGCTTTATACCTGTGCTCGGTCAGCCACTTGGCATCCCTTGCCGCTGTTGCGGCGTTGCAGCTGACCATGACCACGGTCCGCGGGGCCATCTCGGCAATGGCGGTCAGGGTCGCCTCGTCGCAGCCCTTGCGGGGCGGGTCTACGACGATCACGTCGGGACGCGCACCCTCGGCGGCGAGCTGGGCGGCGGCTGCACCGGCATCTTGACAGCGGAAGTCCGCTCTGTCCGCGTCCAGTCCCAGCCGTGCGGCGGTCTCCTTCGCGCCCTCGACAGCCTGCGGCACGACCTCAACGCCGACTAAGCGCTTGCAGTCCGCCAGCATCGAAAGCCCGATCGTGCCCATGCCGCAGTACAGGTCCAGCAAAAAATCGTCCGGCTTCAGCCCGGCGTACTCCCGCGCCTTGGCGTAGAGCACCTCGGCGGCGGAGGTGTTGACCTGGTAAAATTCATGCACACCCATCCGCAGCGGCACACCGGCCAGCGTGTCCTCAATGACGCCGGAGCCCAGCACGGTGCGGGTCCTACGGCCCAAAATAACGTTCGTGCGCTCACTGTTGCGGTTGACCAAAATTGTCGTTAAAGCAAACTCTTTTTGCAGTGTGGCGCAAATTTCCGCCTCGTTCGGCAGGCCGTTGCCGTTTACCACAAAGCACAAAAGCCGCTGCCCGCTGTGCCAGCCCTGACGCATGTACAAATGGCGCACGCGGCCCGTGTGGGTCTCCTCATTGTAGGCAGTGATGCCGTTCTCCTCCAGCAGCGCACAGGCGCGGGCGGCCAGCTCGTTCATCCACGCGGGCTGCAGCTTGCAGTCGGTGCAGGCCACAATGCGGTGGCTGCGCCCGGCAAAAAAGCCGGTCACAATATGCCCGTTCTCGTCGGTGCCCACGGGCAGCTGGACTTTGTTGCGGTAGCGGTCCGTGTCGGGTGCGCCCAGCACGTCCGGCACCGGTACGTCCAGCTTGCCCAGCCGCGCAAAGGCGTCCCGTACAAACTGAGTCTTGGCGGCGCACTCGGCCTCATAGCTGATATGCCGCAGCCCGCAGCCGCCGCAGGGGCCGGCCACCGGGCAGTCCTGCCTGACACGGCCCGGCCCGGCGGTCAACAGCTTCTCCACGCGGCCAAAGGCATAGGTTTTCATCGGCTTGACAATGCGCACCTCGGCCACGTCGCCGGGGGCGGTCAGCGGCACAAAAACGGCCTGACCGTCCTTGTGGGCCACGCCGTTTCCGTCATTGGAGAGCGCTTCGATCTCCAGAGTAATGATCTGATTTTTCGTAAAAGGCATGTCTGCTCCTTATAAATAGTGCGGGAAATGTTACGGGTTGATGGCCTGCGGTGCGGCAGGGCCTTCCTTCTCCAGCGTGGCCAGGTACTTGCTCGGCGGCACGCCCTTGACCTTTTTGAACACGCGGGAAAAATAAAACTGGTCAAAAAAGCCCACAGATACGGCAATTTCCGCAATCGACAGGCTGGAATTCTTCAGCAGGCTGCACGCCTCGCTGATGCGGTAGCTTGTCAGGTAGTCAATGGGGCTCTGCCCGACGTTCGACATGAACACGCGGTACAGGTGGCTGCGGCTGACGCCGACGGCCTTGGCAATATCGTCCACCGAAATATCATGCGAGTAGTTGAACTGGATATACTTGATGGCGGCCAGCACGTACTGGCTGCTGGACGAGCCCACGTTGGGCATCGCCTCGCGGGCCTCCTTCATCAGGTGCGCCATAAAGATATACAGATAGCCCGTCATCAGGGCCTCGCACTGCGGCTCCGGCCCGCGGGACAGGTAGATGTTGTACAGCGCCTCCCGCACGGTCTGCGGGTCCTTGCAGTGGTGTACGGGGTGCGCGTCGGAGAACGGCGTCTGTTGCACCAGCTTGTTGGCACACGCGCCGTTGAAGCCGACCCAGTAGTACTCCCACGGGTCGGTCTCGTCGGCGGCGTAGGTGATGAGCTGGTTCGGCTTGGCCAGGAACAGATCGCCCTCCTGCAGCGTGTGCGAGGCCCCGTTGACCTGATACACACCCTTGCCCGCCACCACCAGATGGATCAGGTAGTGGTCGCGCACGCCGGGGCCCCAGGTATGGCCCGGCTGGCAGTATTCATGCCCGCAGTTAAAAATCGAGAGCTCGACGTTGTCGGTGTAGCTCTGCTTGTAGGATTGCTTCATCTCATTGATGGTCATGGCGGCACCTCGCTCGTGTGATATTTTCATTATACCAAGCTATTCATCAAAAGTCCATAAAAGAGGCGGAAAAAATGTTTGCTTTTTTTGCAGGATTTGCTATACTGAAAACAAGAAACCCGCAGAGAGCCGCTCCTTTGGCTGTCTGCCTAAAAAATAAGGCTCAATTTGTGCATATCTACGAAAAGAGCCGCCCGACAGGAAAGGTGAGTGGAATCATGGCAAATACCATAGAACTCAAACAGCAGATCGCACAGGGCGAATACGACGCCGCCTTTGCCAAGCTGTACGGTGCAGACGCCGTGCAGGAGCAGCGCAAGCGCTATACCGACCTGATCGACGAATTTGAAAAAAAATACGGCACCAACCGCACGGTGCGCCTCTATTCCGCCCCGGGCCGCACCGAGATCGGCGGCAACCACACCGACCACAACAACGGCGTGGTGCTGGCAGGCTCTGTCAACCTGGATATGGTGGCCGTCGTCTCCCCGAATGAGGGAAATGTCATCCGCGTCAAGTCCCTGGGCTTTGACAAAATTGACGACGTCGATGTCACCAACCTCGTCCCGCAGCCGCGCGAGGCCGAGCACTCCGCGTCCCTGATCCGCGGCGTCGCCAAGGGCATCTTGGATGCGGGCGGCAAGGTGGGCGGCTTTGACTGCTACACCACCAGCAACGTGCTGCGCGGCTCCGGTCTGTCCAGCTCCGCAGCCTTTGAGGTCTGCATCGGTGCTATCCTGCGCGGCGAGTACAACAACAATGACATGGAGAAGTTCAACCAGGTCAAGATCGCCCAGATCGGCCAGTATGCCGAGAATGTGTTCTTCGGCAAGCCCTGCGGCCTGATGGACCAGACCGCCTGCGCCGTCGGCGGCGTTATCACCATCGACTTCAAGGACCCGGCCCACCCGGTGGTCGGCCAGACGGCCATTGACCTGGCGAAGCACGGCTTTGTCATGTGCATCAGCGATACGAAGGGCAGCCACGCCGACCTGACCGACGACTATGCCGCCATCCGCCGCGAGATGGAGAGCGTGGCCGAGCAGTTCGGCAAAAAGGTCCTGCGCGAGGTCGATGAGGACGAGTTCTACAAGGCTCTGCCTAAACTGCGCAAGGCCGTGGGGGACCGCGCCGTCGTGCGTGCGATGCACTTCTACAACGACTGCCGCCGCGCCGCCCAGCTCTGCGACGCCGTGCGCGAGGACGATTTTGAAACGTTCCTGCGCCTGATCATCGAGGGCGGTCACTCCAGCTTTGAGTTCAACCAGAACGCCTACAGCATCAAGAACCCGAAGGAGCAGGGCGTGCCTGTGGCCCTGGCCCTGAGCCAGCGCGTGCTGAATGGCCGCGGCGCGTGGCGTCTGCAGGGCGGCGGCTTTGCCGGCACCATTCAGGCGTTTGTGCCCGTTGACCTGCTGGACGCCTACAAGGCCGCCATCGACGGCTGCTTCGGCGAAGGCAGCTGCCACGTCCTGAACATCCGCAACTACGGTGCCGTGCCCGTGACGCCGGATATGTGAGCGCATAAAAGAGTGTAAATAAAGCCGCAGCTGTGCAGAAAACGCATAGCTGCGGCTTTTTGTGCTTTTTTAATATCATCGTGCGGTAGGGGCCGGGCATGCCCGGCCTGGAGGTTACCAAAAAGTGCTGTGTAGGGGCGAG